>Ga0073934_10001815_pt1 | contig 48418 bp, 42 predicted proteins | sample LarsenN4metaG_FD_76834 | JGI IMG/M metagenome (GOLD analysis project Ga0073934, IMG submission 76834) | Hot spring sediment bacterial and archeal communities from British Columbia, Canada, to study Microbial Dark Matter (Phase II) - Larsen... ...
CCCTCCGAAGATCGCACCGCCAAAAATACCGGCAGCAATGTAGTACAGACCTTTGGCCTTGCGTCCTTGGAAAACCAAGCGGTTATGCTCGTCCGACGGGCCCAGTTGCGAAGGTCAGGTTAGTCGTGCGTGGTTCCTGTTTCCGCTTGTCGGCATGTCAAAACTGACATACAGTGATATTGCTGCAAGGATCCCGTCTGTCGGCGGCAAGCCGCTCGTCTGGCTGCATGGGGAGGTTAGGACTCCGCCGTTTAGCCGAAGCGCACGCGTGGAGACAGGCTTGCGATTACGCCAACTTCAGAGCGGCGCGCGGTTGGGCATGCCGCATTCGCGGCCGATGCCGTCGATCGGCCCACGCTGTCACGAGTTGCGCGTTACGGATCTCAACCCGCAGTGGCGGTTGGTATACCGCATCGACGACGACGCGATCGTGATCGCCGAGGTGTTCGCGAAGAAGTCGACTAGGACGACATCCTCGGTGCTCGAGACGTGCAGGCAACGACTGAAACGATACGATGATGCACAAGCGAAAGCGCAAGGCCCTGGAAGCTGACGGCTGGAAGGTCGGCACGGCTCAGGAGTTTCTCGGCCTCTCGAACCACGAGGTGGCGTTGATCGACTTGAAGCTTGCACTCGGCCGCGCCCTCAAGGCGCGGCGCGTGCGCAAACGCATGAGCCAAGCAGATGTGGCGGCGCGTATCCGGTCGAGTCAGTCGCGTGTCGCCAAGATGGAATCGGGGGACGCCACCGTGTCGATCGACCTGTTGGTGCGCACACTGCTCGCCCTCGGCGCCTCGCGGAGCGAGCTCGCGCGTTCCTTCGGGTCAGGCAGGTAGGGAGCAGGGCGCGCGCGGCCGAACGCGCAAGCGGCGGCGTTGATACTGATGATTCGCCGCTATCCGGAGACGCTGCACAAGCTCGAGTCGCTGGAAGCGCGCTGAAGAAGACGGCGTGGGTTCGCGGGCCACGCGCGGGCGTTGAGCCGCCGGCAGGCCGCCTTCAACGAGAACGTCGGCGCAACGCCACTCTCTTCCCGGGATTGAAGCGCTCCGTGCCCGATTTTGACGCCGACGCGAAACGGTTGTTCGACTGGTCTACGAGGCGACTCAACCGCGCCCCAACGCCTCCTCGAGCGTGGCTGCCGTCAGCAACCGGGCGCCGATTGCGTCGAGCTCCTCGATCGAGGCGGCCGACACGCGCGCTGCCGCCTCGGGCGGCAAGGCGCCGAATCGCAACGCGAGCTGGCGTTTGACCAGCTCGGCTCGGCCCTCGGCTTTGCCTTCGGCTCGCCCCTCGGCCCTGCCTTCTTCCTTCCCGAGCGCGATGTAGCGTCTCGCGAACTCACTTTGAAACTCGTATTTCGCTGGGTCCATCGCCTGTAGCTCCCGTCGCGCCGCCTCGCTGAGCGAGGCGAGAATGAGATCACAATATAGCCGCGATCGATCCGGGTCGAGCGCGACGCTCGCCCGAAGAGCCGCCGATGCAATCGCCGCCGCCCGGTTCGGGTCTTCGCGGCCGCCGTGCGCCATCGCCGAGAGCACGGCGAGCTCCGGATCGTGCGCCGCCGCCGCTTCGTCGGTGACTTGCGGAATCGCTGAGGGGCCGGCGACGCGCGGCGTGAACCAGTTCCCGCCGCCGAGCGCGATGGGCCGAGCGGCCCACTGCGCGACGGACTCTTCCGGCGTCACGACCAGCAGGCAGACCTCGCGCTTGAGCCGCGCGCGGAGCACTGCGGCGTACGACGGCCACGAGAGGCGCTTGTCCTCGTCCGCTGCGCGCTGCACTTCGAGGACGATGGCACCCACCGGTCCGTCGTCGACGAGCTCGACGACGAGGTCCGCGCGGTACTCCGCAGGCTGCGCCTCGGAGAGATCCGCCGAGCCGATGCGGGCCTCTTTGAACCGCGGCAAGTCCACGTGCAGCACGTCGCGCACGAGCTCGGCGGCGAGCTCTGCCCGCTCTAACTTGTCATCGAAGTACGGAGAGAGCGGCCTACAAGGGATTCGTGGCCAGCACGTTCAGCTCCCAAGCCCCTTGGCACAGGCGCCCGACCAGAGCTCGAATCTCTGCGAAGAGGGGAGATTCGATCTTGACTCGCTGAAAGCGCTCGGCGTTAGACTCTGTGCATGGCGAGAGTTTTCGCGCACATCGAGCAGGAGATTCGCGCTCTCGGTCGAAGTGACCAAGTGCGCTTGCTGCGCGCGCTGCTCGAAGAGCTGGAAGCTCTTCCGGACGCAATGGCCCCGCGTGTTTTGCGCGCCGAGATCGACATCGACTTGGCGGCGGCAAATGACTACGTCGCACGGCACGGGTCCTTCGCAGAACTAGCGCGCGAGCACTACGCCGCAGACGATGACCCAGTTTGAAGTTTTCGCGAATCCTGTCGCACGCGCGCGAGCGAGCTACCCGTTCGTCGTAGTACTTCAGTCCGATGCGGTGCAGAGCGGCCGCCAGCGGGCGGTGGCGCCGGTTGCGCCGCGTGCGGCGTTCCCCGTGATTGCGGGTCGGCTAACGCCGATCATGGCCATCGAGCGCGACGAGTTTGTGCTATTGGTGACGGCCGTCACCACCATTCCGGTGAAGAGCCTTGGTCGAACTGTCGCATGCCTCGCCGATCGGCGTGATGACATACTCGCTGCGATCGACTACCTTTTCTTCGGGGTGTAACGCTACGAGTCGATCCGCCTTTTCTCGCAACACGCTTCCGCGGAAGCGCGCCGCCTGATTTCCCGGCGGCGGAGATAAAGCGGACGGCCTCGGAGGCCGAAATCCTCGAGGCCTATCCGGATCTCACGGCCGATGACATTCACGAAGCGTTGCGCTTTGCCGCCGAGGCCGTCCGCGAGTATCGGCCGCTATTCTCTGTAGGGCATCTCGACGCGTTCGCCACCTCGCACCGGAAGGTGACATGCCCCGCCGCCGGCCGCAGACTTGTCTCCGGCATGAGCGAAGACGCGCCTCCTTATCTCATCGACGGTGCCGGCTGCCCGTTCTGCGGCCTGGCCGACGGCCGTATCGCCTGGTCCTCGCCGCTCGCCATCGCGCTGTGGGACGCCTTCCCCGTCTCGCTCGGCCACGCGCTCGTCATCCCGCGCCGCCATGCCGCGTCCTGGAGCGAGCTCGGAGCGGACGAGAAGGCCGCCCTCACGGCCGGCATCGACGCCGTTCGCGCGCTGATCGACGCGCGCTACGAGCCGCATGCCTACAACGTCGGCTTCAACGACGGCGCCGCGGCGGGGCAGACGGTGATGCTCTTCCACGTGCACGTGATCCCGCGCTACCAAGGCGACGTGAGCGACCCGCGCGGCGGCGTGCGCTGGCTGCTGCCGGACAAAGCGGCCTATTGGCTGAGCAGCGAGCCGTGAGCGACGTGCCGATCGGCGAGCTCGCGTTTCTGCGGAAACTCCAACGCCTGCTCGCCGAAGGCGACTTCGTCGCGACGTACAAGTTCGCGCTGCTGAACGCGCTCGCGGACTCGAGCCTCGAGCGCGAGCCGGACAACGACGGCTCGCTTCGCGTGCCCGTGAGCGCGCTCGCCGAGAAGTTCATCGAGTACTACTGGCCGCAGGCGCGCCCGTATCGTGCGCAGGGCGGCAGCGGCTTCGTGCTGCTTCAGAACACGGGCCGGCAAGCCGCGGTGATCAACGCCGTCGCGGCCGCGCAGGCCGCGCACCCCACGCTGCCCGCGGCGCGCGCCGCCAAGCTGCGCTGGCACACGCTCGTCACGAAGGTGGCGGGCACGATCGAGGGCATGCCGCTCTGGAAACTCCAGACCGTCGGCGGCGAGCGCGACGAGTTCCTCTACCGCGAAGCGGAGTTCGCGCACCACACGATCCGCCTGCTGCCCGGCGTGCCCGCGGCCTTCCGCGCGCTCTATGGCCTGGTGCTCGACGCCGTGCGCGGCGCGTGGCTGCGGCAGATCACGAACATCGCCGCGAATCGGCCGGTGCTCGGCTCTTCGGATCTTGCGTCGTTTCTCTTCGGCAGCGAGCGGTCGAGCCTCGACGGCTTTCGCGCCGTGCTGCGCGATCACCAGGGCGGCCGCTGCCTCTATTGCCGCAAGGAGCTGCGCGGTGCGGGCTGCGTGGATCACTTCATCGCGTGGTCGCGCTATCCCGTCGACTTGGGGCACAACCTCGTGCTCGCGCACGACGCCTGCAACGCGAAGAAGCGCGACTTCCTCGCGTACCCCGCGCACCTCGAGCGCTGGCAGTTGAGTCACCTGGAGCGCGCGCGCGAGCTCGGCGAGCGGTTCGACTCGCTCGCGCTGCCGCACGACCCCGCACGCTCGCGCGCGATCGCGTGGTGGGCGTACGAGCAGGGGGAAGCCGCGGGCGCGCACGCGTGGATCGACGCCGAGCGGTTCGTGCGGCTGGACGGGAGTTGGCGCGGCGTGCTCGGCGCCGGCGCGGGTCGAGATGGCGGCGCTTTGGCGCTCGTCGCCGAGCGTCCGCCGCCGGCGTATCAGTCGGAGTAAGCCGGCTCGCGTCTCACGCCGCTCAAGCCCAGCGGCAGCGAACCTTTCCTCGGCTGCTCGTTCCTGCCTCTTTGGTATCGCATCGTGCTTTTACCCATTAGCGCGTCTGCAGTATCCCCCTGGGGGTTAGCCTCGGCGCCGAGGACTCGGCCTCCTCGTCATCGCCGCATAACAGGTCGTACTCGAACTCGGGGCCGAAGGTGGAGGACACCGTATCGGATAAGAGACGCTCGGTTTTGACTTCGTAGGCCGCGCCCAACCTCCAGCACTTCGCCTTCTTGGGCGTGTAGGTGATGCCGAGCTTGTAGGCGAACGTGGTCGTGCGAGACGTCTCGGATACGCCGGTGAGCAGCTCGAGCTCCTTCGTTCGCACGAGACCTGCGCCGGCGCTGAACTCGAACTCGACCGTCTCCTCCGAGTCTGTGCTCCTGAACGAAAACGGAGTGAAAGCGAGCTCGTCGGTGGTCACCTTCGATTCGTCGGTGGTCAGTTGGTCGCGCGACAGCGACCCGCTCCAATCCAGCCCGATCGACAGCGGCACAAAGCCACGCAAGGTGCGCCAAGGTTTCTGTTCTGCCGAGAAAGAGAAGTCGAGGGTGTCCTCCTTGTCCACCGGTTTTCGGGTCGCGGCGAATTTGACGCCGACACTGAGCTTTTCGAGCTCTGTGTCTGCTGGAATTTTCTCTGCCTGTTCGTAAGACACCGGCGTACCTTGGTACTCTTGGATCGTGTCGGCGATCCGGCTTCGTACGTTGGAGATCGCTTCTTCGAGCTGCTTCGTCGCTTTAGCGCGCTCCTCTGCGTAGTACTTTGCCTCTTCTTCCGGGTTGAGCGCGCCGTCACAGTCAAGATCGTATGTTTCGAATAGCGGCTCGTTGAACGAGACGAGGTAACCCGGCAGCTCGTCGTCGTCCAAATAGTCGTCCTCCGGGCGTGTATCGCATCTCTCGAGAAGATTTTGTGCTGCGCTCGGATCAACGGCAGCGCGACTCAATTGCGCCGTGACATTCAGCGCGGACAGTGCAGGAACGAGCGCAAGCAGCGCGACCCACGAATTTCGAACGTGACCCATTGAGAAGTCTCCTGGCAACGTCGAATGCACTCTAACGCCGAGGTCGGCGTGGCTTCGCACGGTGTCCGTTGCGGACATAGGGCCGTCAGCTGTTGACGATCCAGCTCGAGTTCGGATCGAGTATCGTCCTGATGAATCCCAGATCATCCTCGCGGATATCCGAGAGGTCTGGACTGATCGGTACCCACGGCCTCCACGCCGAGTTCTCGCCGTTTCGGACGAGCGCATTGAGAGACCCCATTACGGCCGTGCCTTCGTAGCGAGACTGGAATCCTTCGACTATCGGGCCCCACGATCCGGGCCATGCGTGATGCTGATGCTCGCGGCCGGCGGGGTACGTGAACGAGTACACGGATTCCCAGCTGTTCGTCGATCGCCTGAGGAGCCAGACTTGGTTCACCCACTGATCGGGCGCCGCCTCGTACGTCATGTTCGTCATCGGAAGGGTCGCGCACGGATGGCCGTTCGCAGTCGACTCGTGCACATACTCCGCGAACTGTTCCGACGGTAACGGACCGAACCAGCGCATTTCCTCGGGCTGGGCGGGCCGTGCCCAGTCATACACGTAAAACGCCGGGCCACTCTGACCCTTGTAAGCAATGAGCGCCTCGACGCCACGCGCCGCGCGATTGCATGCGGTCAGGTACAAGTAGCCGCTGACGTTCCCTCCGGCAGCGGCCGGAAACACGATCTCCCAGTACAGCGCCGTCCCTTGAAGGAAATCCTCCTTGAAGTCCGGCCGGTAGAAAACTCCGTAGCCGACACCGCCCGGAGCGGGCATGTCGAAGCCCGCCTTCGGAGGCGTAGCCCGGTCGAGCTCGACGAATGCTCTCGTGCGGTCGCCCGGCCCGGGAAAGAGATGCGTCGCCGCTACCTTGCGCTTGTTTCTGAGAAACGTTCGACTGAGCTCGGGATCGAAATCCCGGCGAAGCATCGTCCGCTCCGGCTCGGCCGTTGGAGCCGGCCATGGCACGTCCGGCATGCCGTCTCGCCCAGGAATTGGCATTGTCTTCTCCGCTAGCGTTGGCTGCGTTTCGGGCTCTATTCACTGCGGCGGATTCGAACCGCCCGACTCGAATGGACTGGACCCGAAACGGAATGCGATCCCGATGTACGCCTGACTTTCGTAGGTCGACTCATGAAGCTGATCGGCAGACAGGCTTTCAGCGACGATGTCGCCCACGGCGTATTGGCCCCTGAGACGCTTTTCTTTGTGCATCACCGTGCCGACCGTCAGCATCACGTTGTATCCCCATGCCACGCCGTAGCCGAGGAACGCCGTCGGATTGTCGAGATCGAAGCCGAGGCCGGCGGTGAGACCGCCGGATGCCTCGGCGGTGCGCCACCCGGTGAAGAAGCGCCCCGCGGAGAATTTCGTGTCGGCAGGTAAGCGAGTGAAGTAGATCGAAGGCGTGAAACTGTCGCCGCCCCTGTCGAACGATCGCGCAATCGTGTACGTCGTCGGATCGGTGCCCGAATTGGTCTCGGCGAAGTACAGCTCATCGCCCGACTCGGCGAAGTTGAAACCGTAGTAGGTGAGCCATTGGGCTTTTGACTTGCCCACTTCGAAGGTCCAAGTGCCGAGCTCGCGTGTCTCGACCCGGCTCTGGCTTCCGGCCGGGGTTAATGTCTCCTTGGCGCAGCCGATTGAAGCCGCGGTGGCCGAGGACACGAACGCGTCTCGGCCTACACTAACCTCGAACGAGTCGCCAAGCTCGAATGCGGGAGGGGGATTCGGCAGCTCGGACTGGGTCAGTGCTTCGAGCAGCGGTTGAAATTTTTCCGATTCGTCGGTGGAGCAGCCCGCGAGCTCCAACTCGGCACGCGCGGTTCGCGCGATCGTCGCAACCTCGGCTTCACACATCGCGCTGGCTAGGCTTGTGCGGATCTCATCTTGTTTTTCTTCGCAGTCCGATGGCGCGACCCTCGGCATAGGCATGGACAACGGAATATCAATGGCCGTTGAGACGAACTTCGTGCGGACCCTGTATGCGACTTGCGGCTTCTGATTGATGAGCCGAAGCTGGTAGGTGCCCGGAGCGATTTGCATCACACTATCGGGGCTCGCCAAATCGATCGTCAGCAGGCGCGGCGAGTCTCCGGCCGGCGCCGGCGACTGGTTCTGCTGGCCGGTGCTCCCCTGCGGCATGCCCGGGCTGCCCTCCGGTGCTCCGCTCCCGGGCGCCGGCATGTTCGTCGGCTGACCGGCGGGCGGTGCGGGCGGATTCGGATTCGCGGGTTGCTGCGCAAGCACGCCGAAAGGGATCGTAGCCATCGCCGCCGCGATCAGCAGGGGTGAGGCCGCGCAATTCAGTGAGACGCTCATGTAATTCTTCCTTTTGAGTAGCCCAGGAGTAGAAGCGCGAAAGGAAGAAAAAAGGGGACACGGCGGCTAGCAGGTTCCGGCGTCGCGGCGCTACGATTGCCCAGGAAAGGTGCGGGAAACGCAGGATTTGCTGAATCACGGGCAAGTTACGCTGTCGCGTCGACTCCTCGAGTCCGGTGTACCGACGCGATGCCAGCCGCATTAATGACGAGCGCGGACGAGATTACCGGCCTGCTGCGCGAGCTGCGAACCGGCAATAAGACAGCCGAACAACGGCTACTGAAGCTCGTCTATCCCGAGCTGAAAAAGATCGCCCGGATCTACTTTCGCCGCGAGCGCGCCGGCCACTCGCTGCAGCCCACGGTGCTCGTGAACGAAGCGTACATGCAGCTCGTGGACCAGCGCGACAAAGACTGGCAAAGCCGCACGCACTTTTATGCCGTTGCCGCGCAGCTCATGCGGCGTTTGCTCGTGGACCACGCGCGCCAACGCAACGCAGTGAAGCGAGACGGGCGCCGGCAACAGGTAGAGCTCACGGAGGAGCTCGCCATCACCGATGAGGGTCTCGACGAGATTCTGGACATCGACTCGGCGCTGCATCGCCTCGGGGAGTTCGATCCGCGCAGTTGCCAGGTCGTCGTCATGCGGTTCTTCGGCGGTATGACCGAGGAAGAGATCGCCGCTGTGTTGCAGGTAGCGACGCGGACCGTCAAGCGCGACTGGAACCTCGCCAAGGCTTGGCTCTACTCGGAGCTGCAAAAGAACATGCCGGCCGACTGAAGCGCGAACGTCGACCCCGGGAGTCGACGCCCGCGCTCACTATTCGACCCTCGGCCTGTGGGTGCGGTCGTGCCGTCGAGTCAGGGACCAAAGGTAGTCCAGCCGGATGTGCCATTCGAAGTCTTGCGCGGTCGGGCTAGTAATGTCTGCAAACTCCGGCGGTTCGCCGTTGTTTTCCGCAGTCGAGGCCCTCGCGTGACAGTTCACGCAGCTGGACTTCAGGCCGTGGGTGAAATCCGCCTCCACGAAAGGATTGTATGTAGCTAGATACTCTTGATTCGCCAAAGGCCCTCTATCCGTGCCGCCGAGCACCGGAGGGCTTCCGCATTTTCGGTCCTTGTCGTTCGGTGCGAGTTTCGGCTTCAAGAGGTTCAGGCTTGCGGTTACGTCCATCGAGTAGTTTCGCCACCGTGGGATCGACGCGATGGATTCCGGCCGTTGCGCGTCCTGGCACGTCCAAAAGTCACCCGAAAGGTTCTCGTCGTCCGGGCCGCGCCACCAGAACGTCGCCCAGAGCCACTCGGGAGTTTGTTTCGATGCGATGTGCATCCCGACCATGATGAGCTCGTCGCCGTCTTGCAGATCGCTCACGCAATCCAGGCCACACGTGAACACGTCCAGGTTCTCTTTCGTCACGCGAACCATGTAGAAGGAGTCTCTAGCCGGGATGCAACCCGGGGACGCCTGCAGCCTCACGCACTGCGTGCGGAGACCGCTGGCATCGAGGTTGGCCGCCCCTGAAACCTTTATACCGTTCCAATCCCACAGCCTTACATCGATTCGCTCGCCTGGCTCCACCCGGTAGAAGAACATCTTTATCGCCATCGAGTGAGGCGGCAAAGAGATCTCGCGAGCAAATTGCTGCTTGAGCTCACGCGTGGTCGGCATCCGCACCGTGTAGTCCCAAGCAGCGCGGTTCAGAAACGCCGCCTCGTAGAGTTTGTGCGATTCGATCAGACCCTTGGGTCGCAGGTTGAGCTTGAATTGCATGGACGAACGTTCCGCCGACTGCGGCTCCGGAATGTCCGTGACGGACATCCAGTCCGGCTCCGCGGGAAGTCCCTCGGCTTGCTTCGTAAACGGAACGAACAAGCCCCACGCCGTGGCCCTCATCTGCGCCATCGACCGCGGCGCGATTCGCAGCCGGTTGCCGTCGGCGTTCACCAAGCATTGCGGGGGGCACTCGTCATTTTGGGCGAGCGCCTGCCCGGCAAGAGCCGCAAGGAGCACCGGAAGGCTCGCGAACAGCGCGCGAGTGGCTCGTTGGGGGGCGACGCGCATGCTCACGCCTCGGGCAATTGATAGATATGCTTGATCGTCGACTGATGGATGGAGAGATACCGGCTCCACCGATTCACGGGCTTCGCGAATTCCTCGAACAGTACTTCCATGGGGCCCAAGACGTCGTCGAAAAGTCTCTTGCCTACCGGCGTGCCGTAGAAGTCGCGAACCGCGACTATCTTCGCCAGGTACTCCTTGGCCTCGTCGGTGTCCGGCTGTCCGATCATCGTGATGGCGGAGTCCAGCCGGCTCTCGATGTCGCGGAGCAGGTTGCCGTCCTCGTCGGAGTTACGGAAGAACGCGGTGAGCAGCGAAGCAACGACGGCCGGGACGTAGTACGGCGAAGCAGCTGCCTTCGCCCATGCGGCGTCCCGGTCTTCTTCCGTCAGGTTGCACAAATCGTTCGTTTGCATGAAGACACTCCTTTATAGGTGAACAGCTAGGCGTCGAGCGCTGTCGACGAAATCCGTTACGAAGCGATTCGCGATTCGTGCCTCGCCAAGCTCGGCGGCGACGGTTCGCATCGCTCCTATGTGATGAATCCCGGGCGGCCGCAGGTTCTGCCACGGCACCTCGGCTGCTTTCGTGGCGAGCTCCAATCGTTCGACGCTGCCCGGGGGCAGCGCCTCGATGAGGTACTGGCGGTGTGCGATCGCCGGCTCGAGCGCCGCAGCCACGCGCAGCTCCTCGAGCGCCGTCTCGTCGTCGCCGGCGGCCAGCGCGGTTTCGCCAGTGATGCGATGACGCGCCACGCGATACGCTCTGATGTCGTCGAACGACGCCGTGCGCTCGAGCGCGTCGTTCGCGAGATCTCGCGCACCGCAGCGCGCGAACACCGAGCCGGCCAACGCAACGATGAGCGGGCCGCTCTCGGGCGCGAGGGCTTGTCGGGCGTGCGCAATGGCCGCAGGCGTTTGCCCATCGAGCATTTCCGCCCACGCTTGCACGACGCGTAGGGCCGCCTCTTCCGGCGCCGATTCCACCCACGACCCTCTCGCGAGCAGCCGCTCTGCGTTCTCGGCGGCGGCTCGCGGATAGCCGGCATCGATCAGCAGGAGCGCCTCTTGCAGCATTGCATTGACGATGCCGCGGCGCGTGGCCGAGAGTTGGAGCATGCGAAGCATCTCGAGGGAGCCGACGCAGTCGCCTTCGCGAAAGCGGACGTCCGCCTCGAGGAAGTCCGCCCGCTCGGCTCGGCCCAACCGTCGCACGTGCGACGCGAACGCTCGCGCCTCGGCCGTATGACCCAGAACCAGGTGACAGCCGGCCAACTGAACGTACAGATCGCTGTAATCGGGCAGAACCGGCAGCAAGGCTTCGAGCACTTCGATGGCCTGCGCCGCGTGGCCGTTGAGGCAGAGCGGTAGCGCCCGAAAGTAGGGCGCGCGCCAATCGTGCGGGTACTCGCTCGACCACGTGCGCGCGTAATGCTCGGCACTTGCCATGTCACCCGCATCGAACGCGAACATTCCGCGTCCGTAGAGCTCCTCGGATCGAGTCACCGGGCGTTCGTCGAGCATCGCGATGGCGGCGCGCCACTGCGCGATGCCGCTGGTTTGCCGATTCTGCGACATCAAGATGTCGGCCCGACGCATGGCTGCAAGCGTGAAGCCGTCGTCCACGCGCAGAGCCGCCTCGTACTGCAGCATGGCGGCATCCCAATCGTTGGCCATGTAGAAGCGCTGACCACGCGCGAAATACGCGAGCGCTTCCCACGAAGGCGTGGTGGTGTCCGCCGGCATCCGATCGAACGCCGCGATGCTTTCGGCGGACTCGCCGACGACGTCTCTGAGCCAAAGGCTCGCGTCGCGGACGGAGCGCATCAGGGCTTGGCTGTCCGGCGCGGCGAACGAGCGCAAGAGCTTGCCGCGCGGATCGTCGGGCCGCGATCCGCGCATCTCGGCTTGAACGTTGAGCACATAGTCCGAGCCGACCTGCGCCACGGTTCCGTAGATGGAGAGCGGTGCATTGAGTCGCCAGGCTGCCTCGCGAACCACGGAGGCTTCGACCGTCGTGCCGTGCGTCACGCCCATCTGCGTGAAGACGTTGGCCACGCGATTGGCATCGATCACGTTCACGCGCGCCGACTGCGAGAGCTGATTGCGCAGCAGCTCGGTCAGACCGTCGAATCTTTCGTCGGGCGTCAGATTGTCGATGGTGCCAAGAAACAACTCGGAGCCTTCGGGTAATGCGGTTTCTAACCCGTAGTAGCGGAAAGCAGCCGGCAGAAGTGCCACGCCAGCCGCTGCCGCCGATGCGCCCGCCACTGCTTTCAGCCATTGGCGGCGGTTCCAGTAGACGGGGGGAAGCCGCCAGCGCGGTCGCAAATGCTCCGCAGCGGCGCCTGCGCTCGGGAACCGATTCGAAGGATCGGCATGCAAGCAGCGGGCGATCGTCGATGCCCACTGCGGGTCGATCTCGGGCGCCATCGCCACCACGTCCGGAGCGCCGGCTCGGGCCCGCTGCATGGCCGAGCGAATCGGATGCGGGTCGTCGAAGGGGAGGCGGCCGGTGATCATCTCGAACAGCACGACGCCGAAAGAATAGATGTCGCTTGCCCGCGTGACGTTACCACCGCTCAGCTGCTCGGGGCTCATGTAGGCGAACGTCCCCGCGAGCTGCGAATCTTTGGTTACGCTGAGATGGAAGTCGGCGTTGCCGAAGGCGGCGATCGACGCCTTCGCCAGTCCGAAATCCATGATGACGGCGCGCCCGTCGCACAGCATGACGTTCGCACTCTTGAAATCGCGGTGGACGACTCCGGCGTCATGCGCGGCGTCGAGGCCCAGCGACAATTGCGCGGCAATGCGGCGTGCGGCCTCCGGCGACAGCTTCCCCTCGCGACGAATTCTCGCGGAGAGCGTTTCGCCATCGAGCATCTCCATCGCGAAATAGTGCACACGGCGCGAATCCGGCGTTTCGAAGACTCCGACGTCGAACAGGCGGCATACCGAGGCGTGCGTCACTTTGCGCGCAAGCTGTATCTCGCGACGGAATCGGCGCAGGAAGTCGGGGTCCTGGCTCAGCTCGGAGCGAAGCGTTTTGAGCGCGACCTTTTCGCCGACCAGCTCGTCGTGGGCGCGGTACACCTCGCCCATGCCGCCGCGGCCGATGAGCGCTTCGATTCGATAACGCCCGCCGATGACGGAAGAAATCGCAAGCGCCTGCGGCCGCGAGAAAACCGGTTGCTCGAGAAAGTCGCCGGCTTGCTCGAACTGTGACAGCAACTGCGAGACGTGCCGCAAAAGCTCGTCATCGCCTCGACACAGGTCCTCCAGCAACGAATGCCGCTCGCTCGGCGCATGCTGAAGCGCCGCGTCGAAAACGTCGCTGATCTTGCCCCAAAGCTCTCGGTGCACAGGCGGCCTGTAGGACTCGCGCGAAAGGTTTTGACCAATCCGGCCAAGCCGGCGCGCTATAAATTTCTTCTTGTGCTAGCGCTTTTGCTGTTTTATGGGAGGTTGCTGGAATAGCTGATAGCCGATGCAAATGTCAAGCGGTCGGACTTCGCTGGCCAGTCCGCGGAAGCGACATAGCCTCTTGCCGAACGGAACGCCACGCTGCCCGCCGACGAGGTCCTCTACCGAGAAGCGGAGTTCGCGCACCACACGATCCGCCTGCTGCCCGGCGTGCCCGCGGCCTTCCGCGCGCTCTACGGCCTGGTGCTCGACGCCGTGCGCGGCGCGTGGCTAAGGAGCAAGCACGAGCACTGTTGGAAAATCTCCCCGACGACGGTCCAAGAGGGCGATGACTCGCCCAAAGCATCGGGCACCCGCCGCCCGATTTGCGCTCGCCCGATCGGTCAATCATCATCTTCGCCTCACCTCCATCAACACGCAGCCGCTCCCCGGAGCCGCTGCAACGGGGAAGCCTTCGCTCCATGCCAGAGCCGGTGCTACGCGTCCGCGATCTCCGCAAGGCGTACCAAGACGTCGTCGCCGTGAACGGCCTAAACCTCGAGGTGCAGGCCGGCGAGTGCTTCGGCCTCCTGGGGCCGAACGGCGCCGGCAAGACGACGACGATCGAGATCTGCGAGGGCCTCACGGCGCGCGATTCCGGCGAGCTCGAGGTGCTGGGCCTTCGCTGGGAGCGCGACGCGGCCGCTCTCAAGCAGCGGCTCGGCATTCAGCTCCAGGAGACACAGCTCTCCGAGAAGCTCACGGTCGAGGAAACCGTGCGGCTGTTTCGCAGCTTCTTCCACAAAGGCCCGACGGCCGAGCACGTCATCGGGCTCGTGCAGCTCGAGGAGAAGCGGCGCGCGCGCGTCGGCGCGCTGTCGGGCGGCCAGAAACAGCGGCTCGCGCTCGCGTGCGCGCTGGTCGGCGATCCGGATCTTCTCTTCCTCGACGAGCCCACCACGGGGCTCGATCCGCAGGCGCGCCGCCAGCTTTGGGATCTCATCGAGGAGTTCAAGCGCGCGGGCCGCACGATCTTGCTCACGACGCACTACATGGACGAAGCGGAGCGGCTCTGCGAGCGCGTGGCCATCATGGACCACGGCAAGATCATCGCCATGGGGTCGCCGCGCGAGCTCATCTCATCGATCGGCGTAGAGCACGTGGTGGAGTTTTCCGTCGATGCGGATGCCGCGGGGCAGCCGCTCGATGCGGAAGCGCTCTCAGCGATCGAGGGCGTCCGCGACGTGCGCGCCGACAACGGCGTGGTGCGGATGCAGGTGACGGCGCTGCACAGTGCCATTCCAAAGCTCTTGGCCGAGCTCGTGCGCCGCGGCATTCGGCTCACAGAGCTGCGCACGCATTCGGCTACGCTCGAGGACGTCTTCGTCACGCTCACGGGGCGGCACCTGCGCGATGGCTGATCATCCGCTCTGGCAACTCACGCTCGTGCGGTTTCGCGAGTTCCTGCGCGAGCCCGAGGCGCTCTTCTGGGTGTTCGGCTTTCCGCTGCTGCTCGCCGCGGGCTTAGGTTTGGCGTTTCGCAATACGCCGGCGGAGACGGTGTCGATCGGCGTCGTCGGCACCGAGCACGCGGCGTTCGAGCAGGCGCCGTCGCTCGACGTCGATGCGTTCGCGACACTCGAGGAGGGTTTGAAAGCGCTCCGCGAAGGGCGAATTGCGTTGCTCGTCGAGCGCCCGGAAGCCGACGCCGTCGTCTACCACTACGACGACACGAACCCGCAAGGGCGCGACGCGCGCATGCGCGCGGATCTCGCGCTGCAGCAGAGCGCCGGCCGCGTGGACCCCGTGGCGGCGCGCGACGAGCTGATGCGCGAGACAGGCTCGCGCTACATCGACTTCCTCGTGCCGGGGCTGCTCGGCATGAACTTGATGGGCGGGTCCATCTGGAGCATGGGGTTCGCGATCGTCGACGCGCGGCGGCGCAAGCTGATGAAGCGGCTCGTCGCGACGCCCATGCCGCGGCACTACTTCTTGCTGTCGTTCCTGATCTCGCGGCTCGCGATGCTCGTCGTCGAGGTCGGCGCGTTTCTCGCCTTCGGCGTGCTCGTGTTCGGCGTGCCGATTCGCGGCTCGCTCGCACTCATCGCCGGCATCTGCGTGCTCGGCTCGCTCGCGTTCGGCGCGATCGGCCTGCTGCTCTCCTCGCGTGCGCGCACCGTCGAAGCCGCGTCGGGCCTCATGAACCTCACGATGCTGCCGATGTGGATTCTGTCCGGCGTGTTCTTCTCGTCGCAGCGTTTTCCGGACGCCGTGCAGCCGATCATCGCCGCGCTGCCGCTCACGGCGCTGAACGACGCGCTGCGCGCGACGATGCTGCAGGGCGAAACGGTCGCGCAGATTCTGCCGGAGGCCGGCGTGCTCGCGGCGTGGCTGGTGGTGTGCTTTCCGGTCGCGCTGAAGCTCTTTCGTTGGCGGTAGGGGCGGCGGCGCACGCTCCGCCGGCTAATCGAGCTCGTTTGCCCGAATTTGCGGTTGACTCGTCGAAAGCGCTCGGCGTTAGACTCCGCGCCATGCGCGCGTTTGCCGACATCGAGCAGCTGGCGCAGCCAGCAACGAGAGCCACGCCGTGAGCGCGAGCCCGTGAATCAGTCCCGCCCCAACGCTTCCTCGAGCGTGGGTGCAGTCAACAACCGCGCGCCGATCGCGTCCAGCTCCTCGATCGACGCGGCCGAAACGCGCGCCGCCGCCTCGGGCGGCAGGGCGCCGAATCGCAACGCGAGCTGACGTTTGACGAGCTCAGCTCGGCCTTCGGCGTTACCTTCCGCTTTACCCTCCGCTTTACCTTCGGCCCGCCCTTCTTCCTTGCCGAGCGCGATGTAGCGTCTCGCGAACTCGCTCTGAAACTCGTACTTCGCTGGGTCCATGGCCTGTAGCTCCCGTCGCGCCGCCTCGCTGAGCGAGGCGAGAATGAGATCACAATATAGCCGCGATCGATCCGGGTCGAGCGCGACGCTCGCATGAAGAGCCGCCGATGCAATCGCGGCGGCCCGGTTTGGGCTCTCACGGCCGCCGTGCGCCATCGCCGATAGCACGGCGAGCTCCGGATCGCGCGCCGCCGCCGCTTCATCCGTGACTTGCGGAATAGCCGCGGGGCCGGCGACGAGCGGCGTAAACCAGTTGCCGCCGCCGAGCGCGATCGGCCGAGCGGCCCACTGCGCGACGGACTCTTCCGGCGTCACGACCAGCAGACAGACCTCGCGCTTGAGCCGCGCGCGGAGTACTGCGGCGTACGACGGCCACGAGAGGCGCTTGTCCTCGTCCGCTGCGCGCTGCACTTCGAGGACGATGGCACCCACCGCACCGTCGTCGACCAGCTCGACGACGAGGTCCGCGCGGTACTCGGCAGGCTGCGCTTCGGTGAGGTCCGCCGAACCGATGCGCGCCTCCTTGAACCGCGGTAAGTCCACGTGCAGCACGTCGCGGACGAGCTCGGCGGCGAGCTCGGGGCGGTTGCGAAACAGCAGGATCAACGCCTCGTGAATCACGGACGGCATCTCGGCACGGTACGCGGCGCCGGGGCGGTTTACCGGTCGCGTTGTTCTGAAGAATGCGCAGAAATCGTAACGGCAGCTTCGTGCCGAAATCGATGATCCGAGCTGCTACACTTCGGCTTCGCTGCGTTGGGCTCTCCGCAACCACGCGCCGCTCCCAAAACAACGACTGACTTCGAACGAAACGACCCGATGCCCGCCGCCCGAGCAGCCGCGCGCCCACGCCGACGCCCGAAGCCGAAAGCCTCTGCGCCGAAGCTCTCGCCGCGCCGGCCACCGGCCGGCTTGCCCGTGGCCGAGTGGCAGCAGCGCCTGCGCCGCCAGTTCGGCCGCGAGCAATCATTCGGCCTCCGGAATCTCGGTGACGAGCCGGTGTTCTCCGACTTCGAGGTCGCGAATCCCGCGAGCGGCGGAATTTACCGAGTCGCGATTCGCGGCGCGAGCCCCGGCGACAACTTCTGTTCTTGCCCCGATTTCGCGACGAACGACCTCGGCACGTGCAAGCACGTCGAGTTCGTGCTTGCGCGCCTCGAGCGCAAACGCGGCGGCAAGGCCGCGCTCGAGCGCGGATTCCGCCCTCCCTACAGCGAGATCTACGTGCAGTACGGCGGCGCACGCCGCGTGTGCTTCCGGCGCGGCACGGAATGCCCCGAGGCGCTCGCCGCAAAGGCGCGCGCGCTGTTCGCGGCACCGGGCGACGCGCTGCCCGCCGAGCGGTACGCGGACCTGGACGGCTTCCTGGCGGCCGCACAGAAGACGCGCCACGAAGTGCGCTGCTATGAGGACGCGCTCGGGCTCGTCGCGCAGGTGCGCGACGCCGAGGCGCGGCGGCGGATCCTGGACGCGGCCTATCCACAAGGCGCGAGAAGCCCGGCGCTCGCGACGCTGCTGACGACGGCGCTCTATCCGTACCAGGCCGAAGGCGCGCTGTTCGCGGCGCGTGCCGGGCGCTGCCTCATCGGTGACGAGATGGGGCTCGGCAAGACCATCCAGGCCATCGCCGCGGCGGAGCTCTTCGCGCGCCACTTCGGCGCGGAGCGCGTGCTCGTCGTGTGCCCCACGTCGCTGAAACACCAATGGCAGCGCGAGATTCACCGCTTCACGAGCCGCGACGCACGAGTCGTCAACGGGCTGCGCGCCGCGCGCGCCGAGCACTATCGAGCCCCGGGATTCTGCAAGATCGCGAACTACGAGTCCGTGGCGAAGGACGTGGATCTGATCGCGGCCTGGTCGCCCGACGTCGTGATCGTCGACGAAGCGCAGCGGATCAAGAACTGGAACACGCGCGCGGCGCGGGCGCTGAAACGCATCGCGAGCCCGTACGCCATCGTGCTGACGGGCACGCCGCTCGAGAACCGTCTCGAGGAGCTGATCTCGATCGTCCAGTTCGTCGACCAGCACCGGCTCGGCCCCACCTGGAAGCTCCAGCACGAGCACCAGGTCCGCGACGACGGCGGACGCGTGATCGGTTATCGCGCGCTCGACCGGCTCGGCACCACGCTCGCGCCGCTGCTGCTGCGCCGCCGCAAGGCCGAGGTGCTCGAGCAGCTGCCCGAGCGCGTCGACAACACGGTGTTCGTGCCGATGAGCGACGAGCAGCGGCGCCACCACGAGGAGAATCGCGAGACCGTCGCGCGCATCGTCGCGCGCTGGCGCAAGACGGGTTACTTGTCCGACGCCGATCAGCGGCGCCTGACGTGCGCGCTGCAGAACATGCGAATGGCGTGCAACAGCACGTACCTGCTCGACCAGAGGACCGACGATTGCACGAAGGCCGACGAGCTCGCGACGTTGCTCGAGGAGCTTTTCGAGCGGCCGGACGCGAAGGCCGTCGTGTTCAGCCAGTGGGTGCGCACGCACGAGCTCGTCGTGCGCCGCTTGAAGGCGCGCCGCTTCGGCTACGTGCTGTTCAACGGCAGCGTCCCCGGCGAGAAGCGCGGCGCGTTAATCGAACGGTTCTGCAACGATCCGAAGTGCCGCGTGTTTCTCTCCACCGACGCGGGCGGCGTCGGCCTGAACCTCCAGCACGCCGCCTCGACGGTCGTGAACATGGATCTCCCGTGGAATCCGGCCGTGCTCGAGCAGCGGATCGGCCGCGTCCATCGGCTCGGCCAGACGCGCGGCGTGCAGGTCGTGAATTTCGTCGCCGAGCGGACGATCGAGGAAGGCATGCTGTCCGTGCTCGCGTTCAAGCGCTCGCTCTTCGCCGGCGTGCTCGACGGCGGCGAAACCGAAGTGTTCCTCGGCGGCTCGCGGCTTGCGAAATTCATGGAGAGTGTCGAGGCCGTCACGAGCGCGCCCGACGCGGCGGAAGCGGGCGCGCACGCCGAAGCGGGCACGACCGCGCGCGAGCGCAGCGAGAAGCCGGAGCGCACCGCGAAGGCGCGCGCCGCACGGTGGGCGGCGGCGACGCCCCCCACGTCATCGACGGCCGCCCCGCCTGCGGCTACGCCCGCACCGGCCGCCGAGCTCGGCGTCGCCACTCCCGAAGCCGCACCCGCAGCCGCAGCCGCACCCGAGGCCGCAGCCGCAGCCGCAGCCGCAGCCGCAGCCGGCTCGCCGGCGCTTCCCGCCGCGCCGCCCGCCGGTGACGGCGGCGACCCGTGGACGCTGCTGCTCTCGGCGGGGCTCGAGCTCGCCGCCAAGCTCACGGCGGCGCCCGCGACCGCGCCCGGCGGCGCGAACGGCGCAGAGCAGCACGTCGGTGCGGTGGCAGCGAGTCCGCTGATCGAGACCGACGCGCGGACGGGCCGCTCCTATCTGAAGCTGCCGATGCCGGCGCCCGAGGTGATCCGGCAGCTCGGCGAAGCGCTGACAGGCGTCCTCGCAGCACTCGCGCGGCGCGATTGAGCGAACGGCTCCGTCACGCCGGCTCGAGATGCGCCCCGTTACCGTAGCGGGCGTCGCCGCTCGCGCAGCGGGCCGGCGGATCGATACGCCCTTCGAGCCGGCCCGGCGGGCGGTATAATCCCGGCGGCAACGGAGCGCGTCGCACGCCATGCAGCGGCTCCCCACGAAGTCGACGATGTCCGCACCACTGCCAAGCTCCGCAGGCCGCCTCTTCGCTCACGTCACGGCCGACAACGCGCCGCTCTATCGCGCGATCATGAGCGCGTTCGCGGCCGCGAAGCGCCAGTTCCGGCTGCACCTTCGCCCGGACGAGCTGCTCGCGGAAGCGGCGAAGGCGGGCGCGGCGCCGTCGTTCGAGGCGTTGCAAGCGGCGCTCGATCAGCTCACGGAGTGGGGCAACCTCGAAGCGCAAGCGGACACGGCCCGCGTCGCGACGATCGAGGACTACTACAAGCGCCGCCTGCTCTACCGGATGACGGCCGGCGGCGAGGCCGTCGAAGAAGGTCTCGCGGCCTTCATCGAGACGCTCGCGCGCCGCGCCGAGCTCCAGTCCGTGGCGCTCGACGACATTCTCGCGCGGCTCGTGTCGCTCGACGCGCTCGGCCGCGAGGAGCCGCGCGACGCGGCGAAGATCCACGCGGCGCTGCGCGATCTCGTGCACGTGTTCGAGGGGCTCGCGAGCAACGCGGAGGCGTTCATCGCGGGGCTCGCGCGCACGGTGGAGCTGCAGCGCGCCGACGCGGACGCCGTGCTCGGCTTCAAGTCGCGACTCATCGATTATCTGCAGCGCTTCATCGGCGACCTCGTCACTCGCTCGGGCCAGATCGGCGAGGCGCTGCGCGTGCTCGCGCCGCACGAGCACGCGCTGCTTACGGCCGCGGCGCAGCGCGAGGCGCGCGACGCGGTGCCGGGCGGGCCGCCGGACGCAACGGCCAGCGCGCCGGCTGCGAGCGGGCCGCCGGACGCAACGGCCGGCGCGCCGGCGGCGGACGGCGCCGCGGACGCCCGCGAGCCAGAGCGGCGGCTCGGTATGCCGCCGGGCGACGCCGCCGTCGCCGCGCGGCTCGCGTCGTGGTCCGAGCGCTGGACGGGACTCAAGCGCTGGTTCGTCGCCGAGCACGGCCTCTCGCAAGCCGAGCTGCTGCGCCGCAGCGCGCTCGAGGCGATTCCGCGCCTGCTGCAAGCCGTGTCGCTGTTGAACGAGCGGCGCAGCGGGCGCAGCGACCGCGCCGCGGATTTTCGGCGCCTCGCGCTCTGGTTCGCGGAGGCGCCGAGCGACGCGGACGCGCACCGGCTCTGGCGCGCCGCGTTCGCGCTGTCGCCGGCGCGGCATCTCGCGCTCGCGGTGGAGTCCGATGCGAGCGCCGCCACGCCGTGGCGCGAGGCGCCGCCGATCGTGCTGCACCCGCAGCTTCGCGAGCGCGGCGCGCTGCCGACGCGCGGCGCGCCGCCGAAGATCCGCGATCGCTCCCAGGACCGGGCGCGGCTCGCGGCGCGGATGGCGCACGAGGCCGAGCAGACGGAGCGCGCCCGGCGCCGTCTCGCCACGGGCCGCGCGACGCGGCTGTCTGATCTCGGCGCGCTCGACCGCCACGCGTTCGAGCTGTTTCTCTCGCTGCTCGGCGAAGCGCTCGCGGCGCAAGTGTCCGCGGACGAGCCCGTCGAGCGGCTCACGATGGACGGCACGCTGCGCGTGCGGCTCGAGCCGCTCGATGCCGCGTCGCACGCCGAGATCGAAACGGACGTGGGCCGCTTCGCGGGCCGCGACCACCGCTTGACGATCACGCCGGTGGCCGCGTGAGCGTTCGGCGAACCGCAGGCTTACGCGCGCGATGAGCGAGACGGCGGCGCGCCTCGCGGACGTCCTCGATCGCCAGCGCGAGGAGGAGCGCGAGCGCGCGCTGCGCGCGCTGCTGAGCCGGCCGCTGCTCGCGAGCGGCGATGCCGAGCTCGCGCTCGTTCGCCGGCACTCGGAGTACCTGCGCGACTGGTTCGCGCGCGAGACGGGCTGGACCTTGCTCGTCGAGCGCGGCTGCGCGCGTCTGTACAAACGCCCGGCCGCCACGGACGATGCCACGCGCGGCGAGCCGGACTTCGACCGCGATCGCTACGTGCTGCTCTGCCTCACGTGCGCCGTGCTCGAGCGCGGCGAGGCGCAGATCACGCTGAAGACGCTCGGCGAGCGCTTGCTCGAGGCCGGCGCGGATCCCGAGCTCGCGGCGCGCGGCTTCGATTTCACGCTCGAGCCCATCCGCGAGCGGCGGGCGCTCGTGCACGTGTGCAAGTTCCTGCTCGAGCACGGCGTGCTCGCGCGCGTGGCCGGCGACGAGGAGGCGTACGTCAACCAAGCGGGCGACGTGCTCTACGACGTGAATCGCCGCGTGCTCGCCGCGCTGCCCGCGAGCACGCGCGGCGCGAGCTGGCTCGCGGCCGCGCACGCCGAGCTCGGCTTCGAGGCGCGGCTCGCGGCGCTCGTCGAGGAGTACGTGCCGGATAGCGCGGAGGGCGCGCGCACGGCCGCTCGACACCGCCTCGCGCGCCGGCTGCTCGACGACCCGGTCACGTATCACGACGAGCTCGCCGAAGACGAGCGGCAGTATCTCGCCACGCAGCGCGGCCCGATGTCGGCGCGGCTCGCGCAGGCCTCGGGCCTCGTTCCGGAGCTCCGCGCCGAGGGCGTCGCGCTCGTCGATCGCGACGGCGAGTTGAGCGACGAGCACCTGCCGGCCGTCGGCACCGAAGCGCACGTGACGCTGCTCGTCGCCGAGCATCTCGCGGCCGCGGCGCGCGAGCGGCCGGAAGCGCTCGCGTCGCTGCCGGAGATCGCGGCGTTCGTGCGCGACGCCGCGGATCGCTACGGGCGCTTCTGGCGCAAGGGCGCGCGCGAGCCCGGCGCCGAAGAGGCGCTCGCGGAGCAAGCCGTTGCGCGCCTCGAGCGGCTCAAGCTGGTGCGGCTCGTCGCGGGCAGCGTGGAAGTGCGGCCGGCGCTGCTGCGCTACGGGGTCGGCGAGCCGCTGTTGCAGCCGGCGGCCGCTGCGCAAGGAACGCTGTTGTGACCGAGCGCGAGCACATGCCGCCCGTCACGGCGCTGCCGGAGCCCGCGCGCCCGCGCTGGCAGCCGCTGCGCGTCGGGCTCGTGGAGCTCTACCACTACGACGTGGAGGAATTCCGCTTCCGCGACGGCCACCTGCTGCTGCGCGGCAACAACGGCACCGGCAAGTCGAAAGTGCTCTCGCTGACGCTGCCGTTTCTGCTCGACGGGCAGACGAGCGCGTCGCGCGTCGAGCCCGACGGCGACCGCGGGAAGCGCATGGAGTGGAACCTGCTGATGGGCGGCCGCTACGAGAAGCGCACGGGCTACACGTGGCTCGAGCTCGGCCGGCGCGACGAAACCGGCAACGCGCGCACGCTGACGATCGGCTGCGGGCTGCGCGCGATCGCGGGGCGCCCCGGCGTCGACACGTGGTTCTTCGTCACGGAGCAGCGCATCGGCCGCGACCTTTCGCTCGTCACGCCGGAACGCACGGCGCTGTCGCACGAACGGCTCGTCGAAGCGGTCGGCGCGCGCGGCCAGGTGTTCAAGACGGCGCAGGCGTACCGGCGCGCCGTCGACGAGCGGTTGTTCGGCCTCGGCGAGGAGCGCTACGGCGCGCTCGTCGAGACGCTGATTCAGCTTCGCCAGCCGCAGCTCTCGAAGCAGCCGAACGAGGACCGGCTGTCGGCGGCGCTCACCGAGGCGCTCGCGCCGCTCGACCGCGTGTCGCTCGAGAGCGTGGCCGACGCGATGGGCCAGCTCGAAGGCTTGCGCCGCGAGCTCGAGGAGCTCGGCGCGATGCGCCAGTCGGTGGCCGCGTTCGGCGCGCGCTACGAGCGCTACGCGCGGATCGCGGCGCGCCGCAAGGCGCGCGTGCTGCGCCAGGCGCAAACGGAGTTCGACAACGCGAGCCGCGAGCTGAGCTCGGCGGAGCGCGCGCTCGAGCGCGCGCGCGAGAAAGTGCAGCGCTGGCTCGCCGAGCAGCAGCGCCTCGACGAGCAGCTCGCGGCCGGCCGCGCGCGATTGAAGGTGCTCGAAGCCGATCCCGTGATGCGCGACGCGCGGAGGCTCGCGGACGCGCGCACGCTCGCCGAGCAGTGCCGTACGAGCCTCCACGAGGCAGAGCAGCGCGCCCTGAAGGCGCGCGAGCGCGCCGACGCGGAGCAGCAGAACGCGGCGGCGCGGCGGCACGAGGCGCACACCACGCGGTCGGAGCTCGCGTCAGCGCAGCGCGCCGCAGCCGAGCGCGCGGAAGACGCGGGCGTGGCCGGCGGACACGCGCGCGTGCTGAGCGGCGTGGCGCTCCCCGACGGCGTCGCGGCCGTTACGGCGGACGCGCTCGCGGCTTGGCCGCGCGCGGCGCGCGATATCGCGGAGCGGCGCGGCGACCAAATCGAAGCCGTGCGGCGCCGCCTGCGCGAGGTGGCGGCCGCGGACCAGCAGCGCGCCGTGGCGCGCAGCGCCCGCGATCAGTGCGCGGACGCGTTCGACGCGGCGGCCGCGCTGCTCGCGGACTGCGTCGCGCGGCTCGACGCCGCGGCCGCGGCTTTGCTCGCCGCGTGGCGAACGCACCTCGCAGCCGTCGAAGCGTTGCAGGTCGACGAGCCGGAGGCGGCGCTCGGCGCGCTCGAGTCGTGGCTCGAGACGCAGGACGGCGTGAACCCGGCACGCGCCGCGCTCGAGGCGGCCCGCGTCTCCGTCGAACGCGCGCTCGCGGCGCGCGAAGCGGCGCTCACGGAAACGCGCAAGGCGGCCGAGCTCGAGCGCGCGGCGCTCGAGAGCGAGCAGGCGAGCCTCGCGCGCGGCGAGGACCGGCGGCCGCCCGCGCCGTACACGCGCGACGCCGCGGCGCGCGAGCGGCGGCGCGGCGCGCCGCTCTGGCAGGTGGTCGACTTCGCGCCGCACGTCGCCGCGGGCGACCGCGCGGGCATCGAGGCCGCGCTCGAGGCGGGCGGCCTGCTCGACGCGTGGCTCTCGCCGGACGGCACGCTCGCCGATGCGCGCACGCACGACGTGCTGCTCGTCGCGCGCGCGGCGCGCACGGATTCGCTCGCGGACTGGCTCGAGCCGACGATCCCCGCGGCCGTGCAGGAGCTATCCGCCGCGGCCGTGACGGCGGTGCTGCGCTCGATCGCGTGCGCGCAGCGGGAGCCGCCGGACGCGGAGACCTGGGTGTCGCCGCGCGGCGAGTTCCGCGTCGGCGCCGCGCGCGGCGCCTGGGCGAAGACCGAAGCCGCCTACGTGGGCCACGCGGCGCGCGAGGCCGCGCGGCGCGCGCGCCTCGCGGAGATCGCGGCGAGGCTCGCCGAGCTCGCCGCCGTGCGCGCGAGCTGCGATGCCGAGCAGCAGCGCTGCGACGCGCTGCGCGCTGCGGCCGCGAGTGAGGTGGCCGCGGCGCCCTCCGACGACGCCGTGCTGCGCGCGGCCGCCGAGCGTGCCGCGGCGGAGCAGCAGCGGCGCGCCGCGCAGCGTGCGCTCGGCGAGGCGGAAGCGCGCCTGTCCGAAGCGGAGCAAGCCGCGGCGGCGGCGCGCACGCGGCTCGCGAGCGACGCGCGCGATCTCGAGCTGCCGAGCGACGAGGCGGGCATCGAGCGCGTGCAGAACGCGCTCGGCGCGTATCGGACGGCCGCCGCGGAGCTCGCGAGCGCGGCGCGCGGCCACCGCCGCTCGCTGCTCGAGCTCGCCGAGCAGGAGAAACGCGAGGCGCGCGCGCGGTCCGACGTCGAGGCGGCCGCGGCCGATCGCGCGGAGAAGGCCACGGCGCTGCACGAGGCCGACGCCGTCGTCGAGTCGCTGCAAGCGGCGAGCGGCAAGCAAGTCGAGGAGCTGCTCGCGCAGATCGACGCCGCGAACGCCGCGCTCGCGGCCGACGAGCGGGCAAGCAAGGATGCGCGCGCGCAGTTGAACGCGGCGAGCAGCCAGCGCGGCACGGCCGAGAACGACCGGAATACCAAGGAGCAGCGCGTGATTGAGCGCGGCGCCGCGCGCAGGAAGGCCGTCGACGACCTCGAGGCGTTCGCCGTGCAGACGGGCTTGCTCGCGATCGCGCTCGGCGCCGAGGAAGGCGCGAAGCTGCCGGGCTCGCCGTGGGGCGTGGACGCGGCGTTGACGCTGGCGCGGCGCGCCGAGCAGGCGCTCGCGCAAGTGGCCGCGGAGGACGCCGACTGGGCTCGCGTGCAGAGCGAGCTCGGCCGCGACCTCACGGAGCTCCAGACGGCCATGGCCGCGCACGGCCACTCGGCGACGGCCGAGCCCACGGATCACGGCCTCGTCGTGCGCATCGTGTATCAGCAGCGCCCCGCGCGGCCCGACGTGCTCGAGCGGCAGCTTCACGCGGAGCTCGGCGAGCGCAAGCTGCTGCTCTCGGCGCGCGAGCGCGACGTGCTCGAGCAGCACCTCGAGAAGGAGATCGCGGCGAATCTGCAGCGCATGATCAAGGACACCGACGAGCGCGTCGCGGCGATGAACCGCGAGCTCGAGCGGCGGCCCACGTCGACGGGCGTGCGCTACCGGCTCGTCTGGCAGCCGCTGCCCGAGGAAGCCGAGGGCGGCGTTCCGGGCCTGAGCGAGGCGCGCAAGCGCCTGCTGCGGACGAGCGCCGACGCGTGGTCGCCCGACGATCGGCGCCAGGTGGGCGAGTTCCTCGCGCGGCGCATCGAGGCCGAAACGGCGGAGGACGGCAACGCCACGATGTACGAGAGCCTTGCGCGCGCGCTCGACTATCGCCGCTGGCATCGGTTTCGCGTGCAGCGCTATCAAGACGGCCAGTGGCGCCCGCTCACGGGCCCGGCCTCGAGCGGCGAGCGTGCGCTCGGGCTCACCGTGCCGCTGTTCGCGGCGTGCAGCGCGCACTACGAAAGCGCGAGCCCGCTCGCGCCGCGCCTCGTGCTGCTCGACGAAGCGTTCGCGGGCATCGACGACGAGGCCCGCGCGAGCTGCATGGCGCTGATCCGCGAGTTCGACCTCGATTTCGTGATGACCAGCGAGCGCGAGTGGGGCTGCTATCCGGAGCTGCCGGGACTTTCGATTTGTCAGCTCGTGCGGCGCGAAGGCGTCGACGCGGTCTTCGTCTCGCGCTGGACGTGGGACGGGCGCGTGCGGCGTGCGAGCGACGAGACGATCGAGCGCTTCCCGTCCGCCGCGGCAGGCGAGCCGGCGGCGCGCGAAGAGAGCGCCGAGCTCACGTGAGCGGCGCTCGCGAGAGCGAGGACGCGAGGCTCCGCAGGCTCATGGGCGGCGCCGGCCTCGCGGCGCTGCGCCGCCGCTTGCGCGCCCGCTACGAACGCGGCGAGACGCGCGACGAGTTCACGCTCGGCTCGCTCGGCGCCGACGAGCGCCGCGCGCTCGAGGGGCTCTTGGGCCGGCCCGTGCGGTCCGCGCGCTCGATGCGCGTCAAACAGTCGGAGCTCGACGCGAGCGTCGCGCGCGCGGGCCTCGCGCCCGATCTGCGCTCCGCGCTCGAGGCGCTCGACGGCCCGATCGTCGACCGGAAGCGCGAGCGCGCCGAGCGCGAGCGCCGCTGGCTCGAGGTGCTCGGCGCGGCGGCGGAGCCGCGCCTCGCCGCGTGTCTCGGCGACGCCGCGAGCGTGACGCTGTTGCGCCGGCTCGCGGCCGGCGATCCCGAGCGAGGCCGCGTGTTGCTCGAGCGAGCGGCGTCGGTCCTCGAGCGCCTTCCCGCTTACGGCATCCCGCTCGCGCGGCTCGCCGCGGAGACGCTCGGCGATGCCCACGCGCTCGACGCGGGTGAGCCCGTGGCCGCGCTCGTGCTGCGCGCGGGCTCGCTCGAGAGCGCGCTCGGCGACGCGCCGGCCGATGCAGCGGACGACGCCGATGCGCCCTCGCGCGCGGGCGCCGCGCGGCGGCGCGATCGATGGGCCGAGCTCGGCGTGAGCGTCAACGATCTCGCCGCGCCCGTGCTCTGCTTGAACCTCCCGGCCGCCGGCGAGACGCCGGCCGCCGCACTCGCCGCCAAGGCCGCCGAGCTCGGCGTGCCCGTGCACTTGAGCTTGCGGTCGTTGCTGCGCCACCCGCCCGAGTGGCCGGTCTCGGGCCGCCGCGTGTACGTCTGCGAGAACTCGGCCGTCATCGCGGTTGTCGCGGACCGCCTCGGCGCACGATCGCCTCCTTTGATATGCACCGACGGCATGCCCGGCGCTGCCCAGCAAGCGTTGCTGCGCCAGGTTGCCGCTCACGGCGCGCGGCTCCGCTATCACGGCGATTTCGATTGGCCGGGGCTCGCGATCGGCAACTTCGTGATGCGCAGCTTTGCCGCCGTGCCGTGGCGGTTCGGCGCCGCCGACTATCGCGCCGCGGCTTCCGGCCTCGAGCGCGAGCTCTCCGGCCGGCGCGTCGAAGCGTCGTGGGATCCGGCGCTGGCCGAAGCGCTGGCCGAGCGCGGCACGGCGGTGCACGAGGAGGCCGTCGTCGAAAGCCTGCTCGCCGACCTCGCGGCGGCGGAATAGGCTCGGACCGCGGCGTTCGATGTCGACCGGAAGCTCCGTCACTACTTCTCGCAACCGGCCCGAATACTATTGGCCGCGGCCCGGGCTGTGTCGATCGCTTACATCCATCACCAACGAATAGCTCGTGCTTCGGCCGCCGCCCTCCCTGCGGAGAGCGCCGCGTTGCACGAGGTCGGCGATGTCGCGGTTCGCCGTGTCCTGTGAGCTCTTCGTCAATTTCGCCCACTTCGACGACGTCAGCTTGCCTTGGAATCCTTCGAGCAGAAGGTTGAGCACCTTTGTCTGGCGCTCATTGAGCGCTTGCTTGGCGAACCGCTCCCAAAAACGTGCTTTGGCGAGCACGGCGCCGAGTGTGGTGTGCGCACGCTCGATCGCACGTAACAGACATTCGAGGAACCATCCTTGCCAGCGCGTGATGTCCGTGTCACTTCTTTGAGTACTCTCGAGCATGTCGTAGTAGTCGTTGCGCTCGAGACGAATTTGGCTGGACATGCTGTAGAAGCGTTGGTTCGTTTCCTCCGAGCGCGCGAGCGCCATATCGGCGATCGCACGAGCGATGCGGCCGTTGCCGTCCTCGAATGGATGAATGGTTACGAACCACAGATGTGCGAGGCCGGCTACGAGCTGTGGAGGAGTGTCATCGGGCTTTGCGAACCACCGCAGGAATGCATTCATTTCGTCCGACACGCGGTTAGCCGGGGGTGCTTCGTAATGGACCTTCTCGCGCCCGATCGGTCCCGAGACCACCTGCATCGGGTCGCCCGAGTCCTGCCGCCAAGCGCCGACCTTGATCGCGCGCATGCCGCTGCGTCCGGTGGGAAACAGGGCGGCGTGCCAGTCGAACAAACGCTCTGCCGTTAACGGTTTTGCGTAGTTCGAGGTCGCGTCCATCATCATCTCGACGACGCCCTCGACGTCGCGGTCCGCCGGCACGAGGCCGGCGAGGTCCATGCCGAGCCGTCGGGCGATCGACGAGCGAACTTGGTCGCGCTCGAGTTTTTGCCCCTCGATCTCGCTCGATTGAATGACATCGTCGGTCAAGGTGCGTAGATGCGCTTCGGCGCGGAGGTCAAAGCCGATGCCTTCCATCTTCCCGAGGATGCGTCCCTGCTCCCGTGCGACTCGGGCAAGACACCTCGCCACGATTGCGTCGTCCCAATGAAGCTTCGGCCAGTGCGGATCCTGCCAGATGTAAGCCATCTTATCTCCGCAGATTCTGCGGAGATTATGGCCGCTAATCTCCGCATCGGCAAGCGTAATCTCCGCGTCCAATGCGGCGATTACTGGCCGGCCCTACCGGCCTCGGGCACGATTCTTGGCCTGATGGGTACGTCGGCAAGCCGGCAGCAGCCCCGTTCGGCGCTGCCGCTTACTCCTTCGGCACGTGCTCCTTGTACCGCTCCGCAACTGCGGGATCGCACCCGCCCGTGTTCTGCGAGAACTCGAGGTCGGGCCGATGATCCCACTGCTGCGTCAACGTGGCCGGGCCCGTGAGGTACTCGGGGTCTTCGACGGTGACCTCGTAGCGCAGGCGCACTTTGTCGTCGCTGAGCGTGAGCCGCTCGACGACATGCTTGCGCGCGCTCGACGGCACGTTCAAACCGAGGCCCGACGGGTTCGGCTCGAACCCGATCGTATCGATCACGAGCGTCTCGCCCTCCCACCGGCCGACGGAGTGACCGTGGCGCGAGGGCTCGAGGCCGGCCGGATGCGAGGCGCCCATGTGAACGACACGGTCGACGTGATCGCCCGTGTTGTCGAACTTGAGCACGACCTGGTTCTCGCCGAGCTCGATCGTGCGAAGCTCGTCGAGTATCGAGAGCACCGGCGTGGGCTCCGGATAGCAGAGGCCGTCGGCGACGAGATTGGCCTGAGCGGCACGGCCTTCGGGCGTCACGGGCCAGCGCGCCATCGCTCCGAAAGCCGCGCCGAGCGCGGCGCGGTTCGGCGCCCAATTGCCCTCGAGGCTCTCGGCCGGCGTGAGCACACGCGTTCGGCGGTTCGCGGCATAGAACGGATGAATCTCGCCGTCCTCCGTCGTGACGTCTTGGATGCGCACCTGCTTGCCCCAGCCGCCGCGGTTCGGATTCGCGCGCATGACGACGCGCGTGCCGGGCTTCAGCGCGTCGCGGTCGAGGCCGTCGACGAGCGCCTGCGTGATCCCGAGGCCTTCGCCTTCGATGAGCGCGGGCTTGCCGTCCGGCCCCGTGGTTCTCACCACGAGGTACATGTGCGGGTTCACCCAATCGAACCGCTCCACGGTGCCTTCGATGAGGATCTCCTGCGTGTTGTCGAACATGGACACGCTGTGGTGGGCGGACGCGGGAGCGCTCAGGGCGGCGGCCGCGATGAGCAACGGGGTGGCGGCGGTCAGGCGGTTCATGGTGTGGGCCTCATCGATTATCCGGTGTCGCGAGCTTCCATCTCTGGCTTGCGCGCTGCTCGGTGAAGTGTACCTCCGCGCCGAATACAAGCCAGCGGCCTCGCGCGGCCCACGCAAATCTTGTCATTTGCCCTGCATTCGGCAATCGCGGCGGGCCCCCGCGGCCGCCGTTGAAAGTCGGTCGGTACAATCGAGCCGATGCGTCTCATGGTCCGCGGCCCCGCGCCTATCCTCGTTGTCGTTGCGCTAGCCATCGCTTCGGGCGGCGTGAATGCCCAGGCGCCGCCGTCACGCGCCGAAGCGGACGCGATGCAGGCGAAAATCGAGCGCGTCGCCACCGCGGCGGACGCGCCGCGGCCCGCCAACGCGCCGCCGCTCCGCACGACGTTCACCGAGCGCGAGATCAACGCATATCTCGCGATCGAAGGACCCAACGTCCTGCCGTCCGGTGTCGCGATGCCGCGCGTGCAGCTCGGCGACGCCGGCCGCGTGCGGGCGCGCGCCATCGTCGACTTGGACGGCGTGCGGCGCTCGCGCGAGCGCAGCCCGTTCGATCCGCTCGCATACGTCACGGGCGCCGTCGAGGTCGTCGCGACGGGGCGCCTCGAAGGCAGCGGCGGCCAAGGCGTGGTTCGCTACGAATCGGCCACGGTCGGCGGCGTCGGCGTGCCGAAGACGGTGGCGCAGGAGCTGCTGCGGTTCTACACGCGCACGCCGGAGCGGCCGCGCGGCTTCGCGTTCGACGAGCCGTTCGCGTTGCCGGCCGGGTTGCGCGCAGTGAGCATCGAGCGCGGCGCGGCCACGGTCACACAATGAGCGTCTTCAGCCGAGCTGCCACGTCCCATCGACGGCTTCAAAACTCGACGACCGGCTCGGATTCGTCGCTCTCCGCCGCCGTCGGTGCGCTGATCGTGTGCTCCACGCACGCGCCTGAAGCGAGCTTCCGCCGATTCGCGCACCTCGAACGGCACGCCATTGCCGCCGCGGCGCTCAGCCGCTAGTCTGCGCCGCCATAACGACGATCATTCGGCTCGATCGAGGCATCCGGCCCCGAGCACCGCGCGAGCCGCGATTCATCGCGCGGCACCGCCGCGCCCCGCGTTCCTGCACTCGGCCGACGATAACGCTGAGAATTCGAGGTTCACCGATGACAGGCGTCCGCCTTCTCGCTTGCTTGCTCTCTTTCTGCGCTGCTGGCGCGCTCGCGCAGACGGCGAGTGTCGAGCCGCTGCAACTGAGCGCCGCCGCGATCAAGAGCGCCGGCGACCGGCTCGCCCGCTGCGCGGGCACTTACCGCGGCGCCGCGGAGGTGATGCGCCGGAGCGGGCGAGAGCACGCGGCCGCGTATGCCGATGCCGTCGGCTCCGGCGCGCTGTTCGCGGCGTGGCTCCTGTTCACGGCGCCTGCCGCCGTGGAAGCGAAGGCGTTGGCCGCCGTCGAGCCGAACGTGCACATCGAAGCGCTGGCCTGGGGCAGCGAGCGCAACTTCGTGATGATGGATGCGCAAGGCGAGGCCGCCACGATGGCGGAGCTCAAAGCCTGCAAGGACACGGCAGCGCTTCAGTCGTCGCTGTTGCGCGGTGCCCTGCCCGTGCTCGCGCGCGGCGCGCCTTAGCGCCGGCCTCCGCGGCGTGCACCGCGGCCGCCGCTCGGCGGTACCGTGAGCACGGCCTGCCCGACGGCCCGGTCGCCCGAGACGCTCGGCTCGCCGGAGGGCAGGCGCCTCGATGTCGCTTCGCGGCCACATCCGTAATGGACGCTTACCCCCCGCAATGACCTATCATTTCCGTGATGGCCGGAGGGTGGCGCGACCCTCCGCCGGAGACCCAAGGACGACCGGCCTCCCTGGAGTCATGATGGATCAGGACCCAAAGCAGGTGCGGCGCATCCGCGCTGCCGACGCGGACCCCGATACCGAAGCCGGCGCTGCGCGCCGCCGTCTGGCCGCGGAGGTGCAGGCGCTGTCGCGCCTGAACGAGGCGAGCTCACGTCTCTGGCACGTGTCGGACCTGAAAACGGGTCTCGAGGAAATTCTCTCGGCGGCCATCGCGCTGCTCGGCGGCGACAAGGGGAACGTGCAGCTGCTCGGCGACGACGGCGTGCTGCGCATCGTGGCGCAGCAGGGTTTCGAACGCGAGTTCCTCGACGCGTTTCGCGAGGTGACGATCGATGACAGCGGCGCCTGCGGCCGCGCGTTGCGCCTGGCCCGGCGCGTCATCATCGAAGACGTGGACTCGGACGAGCCGTACGCGCCGCTGCGCGACGTTGCTCGAGCGGCGGGCTACAGGGCCGTGCAGTCGACCCCGATGATCAGCCGCGACGGCCGCTCGCTCGGAGTGATCTCCACGCACTTCCGCGCGCCGCATCGGCCGAGTGAGGAGTGCTTGCGGCTGCTCGATCTCTACGTGCAACAGGCCGCGGACTTCATCGAGCGCTGCCGAGCCGAGCAGCGGCTGCGCGAGAGCGAGCAGCGCTTGAAGTCTCTGTCGGACATCGTGCCCGGCACGATTCTCTGGGCTTCGGAGGCCGACGGCCGCTGCGCTTTCTTGAGCCGCGGCTGGAAGGAGTACACGGGACAGTCCGTTCAGCGCGCCGAAGGCTTCGGCTGGCTCGATCCGATTCATGCCGAGGACCGCGAGCGCACACGCCGTATCGTCTTGGACGCCACCGAAGCGCGCGAAGCCTTCGTGGTCGACTTCCGCGTTCGGCGCGCCGACGGCGCGTATCGGTGGATGCTCGCGGCCGGGCGCCCGCGCTACGACGAGGACGGCCGGTTCTTGGGCTTGGTCGGCTCCGTCATCGACGCGCACGAGCGCACGCTCGCCGAGAACGCGTTGCGCGAGAGCGAGGCGCTGCTCGCAGGCCAGAAGGAAGCCTTTCAGGCGGCGATGGACGGCCGGCCGCTCGACGCGTGCCTCGACCCGCTCGTGCGCACGGCCGTGGGGCACTTCGGCGATGCGCGCGCCGCGTTCTACATGCTCGACGAGGATCTGGGTCCGGGGTTGCACCACGTCACCGGGATGAACGCCGAGTACGCACGGCAAGTGGCCGGGCTCTTCGTCGGCGCCGAGCCGCACGCTCGCGGGGTCGCGATGCACACGAGCGATCCCGTCATCACGCCGGACGTCGAGCAGGACGCGCGCTGGGCGGAGTGGCGCGGCGTGGCGCGCCAGCACGGTTTTCGCGCCTCCTGGTCGTTCCCGGTGCGGACGAACGGCGGCCCCGTGCTCGGCATGTTCGCGCTGTATTTTCGCGAGCCGCGCGCGCCGACGGTCGAGGACCTGAACCTGGTGGCGGCGTTGGCGCACGCCGCGGCGATCGTGATCTCGCGCTCGAAGGAGGCTGCCGAGCGCGCGCGCGCCGAGCTTGCGTTGACCGATGCGAACCGCCGCAAGGACGAGTTCCTCGCGGTGCTGGGCCACGAGCTGCGCAATCCGCTCGCGCCGCTGTCGATGGCGGCGGACTTGCTCGAGCACGCCGAGTCGAGGCCGCGCATCCTCGAGGTGGTGCGGCCGATGATGCGCCGGCAGCTCGACCACTTGGCGCGCCTCGTCGACGATCTGCTCGACGTCTCGCGCATCTCGCGCGGTCATGCCGAGCTGCAGCGCAAGCCGCTCGACGTGCGCGACGCCGTCGACGGCGCGATCGAGCAAAACCACACGCTGATCGCGGAGCGCCATCACAAGCTGCACGTCCACCTCGGCGACCGCGCGCTCTGCGTCGACGGCGACTTCCAGCGGCTCACTCAGGTGTTCGGCAATCTGCTGACGAACGCCGCGAAGTACAGCGACCCCGGCGGCGAGATCACGGTGCGCGTCGAGGAAGACGGCGAGAATGCGGTCGTCCGCATCGTCGACCGCGGCTTCGGCATCCCGAAAGAGCGCGTTGCCGGCCTGTTCCAGATGTTCAGCCAAGTCCCCGAGCATCGCGCGCTCGTCGGCGGCGGTGGCCTCGGAATCGGGCTCGCGCTGTGCCGCCAGCTCGTCGAGCTGCATGGCGGCTCCATCGAGGCGCGCAGCGAAGGGCTCGGCTACGGCAGCGAGTTTCGCGTGCGCCTGCCGCTCACGGCGGACGCGCGCCGCGGCGCCGACGCGCTCGCCGGCGGCGCAGCCGCGGAGTTGCCGCGCCGCCGCGTGCTCGTCGTCGACGACAACGCGGATGCCGCCGCCACGCTGCGCATGGCGCTCGAGCTCGAAGGCCACGACGCGCGCGCCGTTTTCAGCGGCGCCGCGGCGCTCGACGCGCTGACGGAGTTCGACGCGGAGGTCGTGCTGCTCGACCTCGGCATGCCGCACATGAACGGCTTCGAAACGGCGCGCCGAATCCGCGAGCTGCCGGGCGGTCGCGACGTGCTCCTCGTGGCGCTGACGGGCTGGGGCCAGGAAGAGGACCGGCGCCGCACGGCCGAGGCCGGCTTCGACGAGCACCTTACGAAGCCCGTCGACTCGGCGCGCCTCGCGGCCATGCTCGCGCGCGGCGGCGAGCACGGTATGCCGCCGCCGACGGGGCCCGAATCGCAGAGAACCCTGCGCCCTACGTCCCGCCTTTGAGCTTGACGCTCGGCGTCCGAAAGGCGAGGTATTCTCGTCGTCCGACGCCTCGGCACGAGGAGCTCACCATGGCCAACAACCTCACCCGCCATCCCGTCCATCTCGGCCGCGGCGCCACCGCGGTCGCCGAGCCCGAGTTCACGGGCATCGAATGGTACGGCGGCTACATGGAGCGGCATGCGAGCGACGGCGCCGAAGGCCGGCTCGTCTCGATGTTCACGTTCGACGCGCCGTGGGACAGCTGGGAGGTTCACCCGAAGGGGCACGAGGTCGTGATCTGCACGGCGGGCGAGATCACGCTCGTGCAGGAGATCGAAGGCAAGGAAGTCCGCACGACGTTGCGTCCCGGCGAGTACGCCATCAATCCGCCGGGCGTCTGGCACACGGCAGACGTGAGCGGCCGCGCGACGGCCGTATTCATCACGGCCGGCGCCGGCACGCAGGGCCGTCCGCGGCGCGCTTGAGCGAACGGTCCGCGTCGCGTACGCGGCCGCCGTTCCGCATGGCCGTCTCGCCAGGACGCCGTGCGACGTCCGAGCTCGCTGCGCCGGCGACGCCGCCCGGCCGCGGTCAGTTGCCGCGCAACATGTCGCCGACCGGCCCGAGCACCGAGCCTTCGTCGGTGCGCCGCCCGACCATGTTCGCCATGATCCTGCCCGCGAGGCGCGAGAACGGCAGGCTCTGCAGCCACACGTGCCCCGGTCCGCGCAGGCGCGCGAAGAACACCCCTTCGCCGCCGAAGATCATGCTCTTCACGCCGCCGACGGTGACGACGTCGTAGTCGACGGTCTGCGACAGCGCCGTGAGGCAGCCCGTGTCGACATGCAGCTCTTCGCCGGCTTCGAGCTCGCGCTCGAGCAGCGTGCCGCCCGCGTGCACGAACACCATGCCGTCGCCTTCGAGCTTCTGCATGATGAAGCCTTCGCCGCCGAAGAGGCCCGTCATGATCCGCCTCTGAAACGCGAGCCCGATCGACACGCCTTTCGCCGCCGCGAGAAAGGAATCCTTCTGGCAGATCAAGCGCCCGCCGAACCGGTCGAGGTCGAGCGCGAGAATCGTGCCGGGGTGGGGCGCCGCGAATGCGACGCGCGCTTTGCCGGTGCCGTTGTGCGTGAACACCGTCGTGAACAAGCTCTCGCCCGTCAGGAGCCGTTTGCCGGCGCCGACGAGCTTGCCCATGAAGCCGCCGCTCTGGCCGCTGCCGTCGCCGAAGACGGTGGTCATCTCGACGTCCACGTCCTTGTACATGAGGCTGCCGGCCTCGGCGACGGCGCTTTCGCCGGGGTCGAGCTCGACCTCCACGTACTGCATGTCGTGGCCGTGGATCTTGTAATCGATTTCGTGGGCGGTAGGCATCTGCAGCGTTCCTCGCGGGCGGTTTTGGGAGGCGCCATGGTACCGGCCGAGCGCGCCCCGCCCAAGACGCGCCGATGCCCCGCCGGACGGGCCGTCGGCTGAAACGAATTTGGGCATTCCGGCAAGAAATGCACGTTGTTGGCCACGTGTCGCGAGAGTAGATTGAGTGCATGGCCGTCGATCTGCACGAGCTGCTGGCACTGCCACGCGAGGAACGCATCCAGCTCGCGGAGACCTTGCTCGAGAGTACCGCGCCGCCCGATATCGGTCCGTTGCTGCGGCAGCTCGTAACCGGCCTCGAGCGCACGAATCGCACGCTGGATCTCGCGATCGCTCGGTTGATCGGCTTCGACGAGCGGCGGCGGCGTGCCCGCGCCGAAGTGCGCGAGGCCGTGCTGCTCTCCCGCGAGCAGTGGCCGTTTCCGGTGCGCGAATGAGTCTCTGGTCGGACCTGCGCAGCGCGATACGGCAGATGATCCTCGTGCAGGAACGCGTGGAACGGCTGATCGCCGACGTCGAGAAAGCCGGAGAACGGATGCTGGATCACGACCGGCGCCTGACTCGCATCGAGACGCTGATCTCGGTGGCGCAGCGCCGGCTTCCGCCCGCATAGCCGCCGTCATCTCGGGCCCGCCGCGCCCATTCGGCCCTGTGCGTTTTCCGCCAATCCTTGTGCGAAACCGATAGCGGTTGTGCGCAGCGTCCAAGGCGCCCGCCGGCGTTCGAGCGGAAACACCGAGCAACATCAAACGTTTACGCGAGGCGGGCCGGTTGGCACGCCGGATGCAACTTGCGACGCGTTCGCCCGGCTCGAGCGATGGAGGGATCGCGCATGAACACGACGACGACCGGCCGTGCCACAATCGGAACGAACCCGACGAGGCAGGCCATGGCAACACCGATCCAATATCTCGACAAAGCGATGACGCGGCTCCGCGATCTCGGCCTCGTGCCCGAGAAGACGGAGGACGCGCCGATCGTCGCGCTCTTGAATCGCGTCTCCGATCTCGACAACGACAAGGTCGTCGCGATCGCGCGCACGCTGTCGCAAGCGTCGCTGTTCAACCAGGTGGTGCGCGAGCAGGTCGCGTCGATGTCGCTCGGCGAGCGCTACGCGAAGATCACGGACGGCTTCAACTCGATCCGCGACGACGCGAAGACGATGGTGAAGCAGGTCGAGGACGGCCGCATCGACACGTTCGAGCGGCTCGCGAACGTTTGGCAGAAGGCCACGCGCGGCGACATCGCGGGCCGCTTCGACAAGATCAAGAAGATCTATCTCGACGTCGTCAAGGACTCGAAGGACCAGATCGAGCGCGAGCAGGTGATCCTGCAGGCGTACCTCGACTTCCGCGGCGCGCTGAAGGAGTCCGAGGTGCTCGCGCTTCAGGTGCTGAAAAAGGCGGAAGCCGAGCTCGAAGCGGCGCAGGCGAAGCTGAAGGCGGCCGTCGAGGCCGTCGAGCAGGCGTCGGGCGACGATCTCGTTGCGCGCGCCAAGCTCGAGCTTGCCCGCGACGAAGAGCTGCGCAACGTGCAGCTTGCCGAGGACCGCTATCAGATCTGCAAGGACCTGTCGGACAACCTCACGGTCGGCTACAACACGAGCGAGGTCATCATGGCCCGTCTCGTGCAAACGACGAACGCGAAGGACCGCGTCTACAAGCAGGCCGTGTCGTTCTTCGGCACCAACGAGACGGTGTTGACGGCGCTGTCGGCGTCGTTCACGGGCCTCTGGGGCCTGCACGAGAGCACGAAGACCGTCGACGCGATGAAGGAAGGCGTGAGCAAGAGCCTCGAGGATCTCGCCGACATCGGCGGCAAAGTGCAAGAAGCCGCGCTCAAGGCCGGCTACGGCCCGACGATCCGCGCCGACGCCGTCAAGAAGCTCGTCGACTCCGTCGTGAACTACCAGCTCCGCTCGCGCGAGATCATCGCCGAGATGCGTGAGCTGTCGACGAAGAACGCCAACGAGATTCGCGACGCGGTGGAGCAGGGCAAGCAGCGCCTGGCGCGGCTCGTCGAGAGCGGCCAGGCCCTCGAGCTCGCGGCGCAGACGCCGCGTTGAGCGCCGTTAGCGTCCTTCAGCGGGAGCAGCGAGCGCTGCCATGAACGACGTCGTCGTCAAAGAGAAGGCGCCCCTCGACGAGCTGATGCTCGCGATGGACGTGGTCGACACGCTGCGGCACAAGGAGCTGATGCTCGCGCGCGAGCTCACGGCCGAGGACCGCGACGCGAAGCTTCTCGGGCAGCTGCGCGAGATCTACACGAGCCAAGGCATCGAGGTCACGGACGAGATCCTGCAGCGCGGCGTCGACGCGCTGCGCGAGGAGCGCTTCGTCTTTCCGCAGCCCGAGCCGAGCTTTGCGCGGACGCTCGCGAAGGTCTACGTCACGCGCGACCGCTGGGGCAAGCCGGTCGCGGCCGCCGTCGTCGTGCTCGCCATTGCGGCCGTCGCGTTCCAGGTGTTCGTGCGCGGCCCGCAGCTGCGGCAGGCCACGGAAGTGCCGGCCGAGCTCACGGCCGCGTATCAGACGATCGATACGATCAGCGACGATCCCGCGGCGCTCGAAGCGGCGCGCGCGCAGCTCACGGCCGGCGAGGCTGCGATCGCAGAGGGCGACTACGACGCCGCTCGCGCAGCCATCGACGAGCTCGAGACGCTCGAGTATCGGCTGAACCTCGAGTACGACCTGCGCGTCGTGTCGCGGCCCGGCGAGCAGAGCGGCGTCTGGCGCGAGCCGGAAGGCAATCGCGGCGCGCGCAACCACTATCTCATCGTCGAGGCCGTCACGCCGCGCGGCGAGGCGCTGCGCGTGCCGATCACGAGCGAAGAAGACGGGCGCACGCGCGCGGTTCGCGCCTGGGGCTTGCGCGTGGACGAGGCCACGTACAACCGCGTTGCCGCCGACAAGCGCGACGACGGCATCATTCAGGACAACATCGTTGGCCGGAAGCGCCGCGGCGTTCTGGAGCGCGAGTACACGGTGCCGACGACGGGCGCCGCGATCACGGAGTGGTAGCCCGATGTCTCTGAGCGGCAACGACGTTTTGAAGTTGATCGAGCGCACGCTTCACGACACGCGCGGCGAGATCGGCAACATCGACGTGCGCTTGAAGCGCGCGACGGCCGAGCTCGAGCGTTTGAAGCAGGCCGAGATCGGCTGCTTGAGCGTGCTCGCGAAGATGCGGCTCCGCGAGATCGAGGGCGCGGAAGTTTCGGCGCAGCTCGACGCGACGGGCGAGAGCGTGCGCGCGCTGCTCGCCGAGCGCGAGCAGGCGCAAGCCGACAACGAAGCCGAGATCGCGCGCGCCGAAGCGCGCCGCGAGGAGCTCGCGCGCGAGCGCGCCGCGCAGCACGACGTGGTCGACGCGGCCGAGCAGGCCCTCGACGATGCGAAAGCGGCGGCGCAGAAGGCGCTCGCGGCCGACGAAACTCATCGCGCCGCGCTGGCGGCGGCCGAGGCTTCGGATCGCGTCGCGGATCTGGCCGAGGAGAAGGCGAAGGCCGCGCACGAGGACCGGGTGCAGAAGGGTAAGCCGTACGAGGCCGATCCGCTGTTCTCCTATTTGTGGGGGCGCGGGTTCGGCACGCCGGCGTACGTCGGCGTGGGCCTGTCGCGGGCGCTCGACCGCTGGGTGGCGCGCGTAGCGAACTTCGAGCCGCTGCGCCGCGACTACTGGATGCTGACGGAGCTGCCGGCACGCGTCGACGAGCACGCCAAGCGTATGCGCCTCAAGGCCGACGACGACCTCGCGGCCGTCCAGGCGATCGAGCGCGCGGCCGCCGAAGCCGCAGGCGTGCCGCAGCGCGAAGAGCAGCTCGCGAGGGCCGCCGAGGCGCTCGCGGCCATCGACGCGAAGATCGAAGAGCACGAGGCCGCGATCGACGCGCTGATCGAGAAACGGGCCGCGTTCGCGGCCGGCGACGACGATCTCTCGCGCCGCTGCAACGAGATCCTGCGCGACGCACTGCGCGGCGAGACGATGCGCAGCTTGCGCGAGCGCGCGACGGCGACGCCGACGCCCGACGACGACGCGGCCGTCGACCAGCTCACGGAGGTGCGCGCGAACTTGCCGCGCGTCGAGGCGGATGCGAAGCGCTACCGCGAGCTGCACGAGACGCAGCGCGAGCGTGCCGCGAAGCTCGACGAGATCCGCAAGCGCTTCAAGGAAAGCCGCTACGACGCCGTGTCGTCCGAGTTCGTGAACGGCGCGCTGATCGCGACGCTGCTGACGCAGCTCCTCGCGGGCGCGCTCGGCGTCGGCGACACCTGGGACGGGCTCAAGAAACAGCACCGCAACCGCCCGATGCACTCCGATCCGCGCTTCGGCAGCGGCCGCTTCCCGCGCGGCGGCAACCCGTGGGGCGGCGGCTGGGGAGGCGGCGGCTGGGGTGGCGGAGGCGGCTTCGGCGGCGGGTTCGGCAAGCGCGGCGGGGGCTTCGGCGGCGGCGGGTTCCGCACGGGCGGCGGGTTCGGCCGGGGCGGCGGCTTCAAGACCGGCGGCGGGTTTTAGGACGGCATGCCGCCGCGCACCTCGCGTCGGGCGAAGCCGCGACGCGTGCGGGGGCGACGTCGGCAAGCCCGAGGTGCTCGAGAAGCTTGGCGAGCGCGCCGCTAGAACAGCTCTCTGACGACGACGGCGCCGAGCTGGCCAGGCAGCTCGAGCTCGCCGCGGCTGATCTCCGTCCGCTCGATGTAGCGCGTACGGCTTGGTTTTCGATGGCGCCAAACGCGATTGGCGGCGAGATCGACGACCCAGTACTCCTCGACAGCGTGGTTTGCGTAAAGCCGCGCTTTTCTCCCGAGGTCGTAGCGCAACGTCGTGTCGCTGACTTCGATGAGCAACAGGACGTCGTTCGCCGACGGATGCGCATATCGGTAGCCGGTGGGCTTGGGCTTGAGCAAGGCGATGTCGGGCTGAGGCTCGGAGCGAAGCGACAGGCGCACGGGCAGTTGGGCGCTGACCACGCCCGACTCGCCAACGGCCCGCGATAGATGCCGCGTCAAAAGTCTGACCACCTCCGCGTGCACGCTGCCGATCGGCGGCATGTCGATGATCTCTCCCTCGATCAACTCCGTGCGATCGTCGGGTGAGAGCACGCCGGCTTCGGCCATGCGGTAGTAATCATCGACGGTGAGTCGATGCGGTTTCGGCCAAGTTTCCGTTTGGGCGCTCATGGTCGTTCAATGCTCGAGCGGCGATCCAACGATAGCGCGCAACCAACACGAAAGCATCACCGACGATCGCCTTGTATGGCAGCACTGCGGCGAGCCGCGGGCGAGGCGCGAATCGCGCGAGTTTCGGCAGAAACGCGACAGCGCGCTGGGACGCGCGCGTGTTCACACCCTCTCCCGCCGATCGTCAACGACGAGTACGATCGCCTCGATACCGTCACGGCTGTTGACGATCGCCCCGGCCACCCCCTGTAACCGGAACCCCTTCCGGCGACTCTTGGTACGTGCCGGGCGTCAATCCACCCGCAGTGAGGGGAGTCATGTCAGCTCGCTCGATCTTGGTTGCCGGTGCTGCTTGCCGCGCCGGCGGTCAATGCGCAATAAGAATCCGAGTGCGACGACCAGCAGTGGTGGGGCTGGCGCGGCGGGCCGCGCGCCCGCGTCTGCGATGGCCGGCTAAGGGACAGTAGTCGGGCTCGCTCAGACTTCCGAGGAGCTGCGGTTCCGGCAGGCGCTACTCACCATACGCGCACACGCGCGCCCGCGGCGCGCTGCCCTGAATAGATTCCGATCGACCTAAAGGTTCCCGACGCGAGAGCGGAGATCGTTCCATTCCACCGCATCGCGAGGATGCTTGGAGTGAACCCGCGCGGCCCGGCAGAGCGGTCTCCCTAACCCGAAGGCGACGTTCCGTGCAGAATAGGCGGAGGCCCGAGAGGCGGAGAAGCGAATGCGCGTCGCAGCATTGATCGTCGCCCAGGCGCTCGTCGCGGCGGAAGCCTGCGCGCAAGCTCCTTACTTCCCCGACGTGTATCTAGCGCCGCAGTACGTGGCGCCGACCGATGCGCCGCCGCGCGTCGTCGTGGCGGGCGCCGATGAGCCCGGTGAGCGGCTCGTCGTGTCCGGCCGCGTGCGCGATGGCGGACGGAACGACGCGGAGCTCGATCCCCGGCTACGCGGCGCGATGCGCAGCGACGCCGACGGCGCGTACGAATTCGAAACGATTCGCCCGGGCCACTACGACAACAACGCGGCGCACGTTCAATATCTCGTCAGAGCGCCCGGCTACCATCCGCTGCTGCTCGACCTCTGGTTCGACGACGATCCGGTGCTGCGCGCGCGGCGCGAAGCCGGCACGCCGGAGATTCCGCCGTCGTTTCCGCAGAACGTGGTCGCGATTCGCCCGGTCACGCGCGATGCCGCGGGCGTGTGGCGCACGACTCGCGACATCGAGCTGGTCCGCGAATAGCGGCGCTCGAGCGGCACAGGCGCCGCTTGGCGAACCTTGCCGCAGGTTGCCCGCGCGTCATCGGTGACGACTCGTGCCTCGGGCAGTTGAGCGAAGCGCTGGCACGATCGGAATCATTTCCGACACGCATGGCCTCGTGCGGCCGGAAGCCGTCAGTGCGCTGCGCGGCTGCGATGCACTCGTGCATGCGGGCGACGTCGGCAAGCCCCACGTGCTCGAAGAGCTCCGGCGCCTTGCGCCTCTGACGGCAATCCGCGGCAACGTCGACACGTGGGCCGCGGCGGAGCTGCCCGAGACGGCCGAGCTCACGATCGGCGGCGTGCGGCTCTTCATCATTCACAACGTCAGCGAGCTCGCCGTCGATCCGCGCGCGGCCGGCTATGACGCCGTGATCTCGGGTCACTCGCACGTGCCGAAAGCCGAGCGCGTGAACGGCGTGCTGTACTTGAACCCCGGCAGCGCGGGCCCGCGGCGGTTCAAGCTGCCGATCTCCGTCGCGAAGCTCCACATCGGCGCGCGCGGCCTCGAGGCCGAGCTCATCGAACTGGCCGGTCAAACCGCCCTGCACGGGCGAGCGGCCCCCGGGCGCGGCGGGCGAGCTACTAGAAGAGATCGTTGACCGCGATGGCGCCGAGGCCGTCCGGCAGGTCGAGGGCACCGTCGACGATCTCGGCTTGCTCGGCGTACTGTGTGCCGCTCGGGTGGCGATGGCGCCGGACGCGGTTTGCGACGAGGTCAACGACCCAGTACTCCGGGATTCCGTGCGTCGCGTAAAGCTGCGCCTTCTCCCCAAGGTCGTAGCACAGCGTGGTGTCGCTGACTTCGATGAGCAGCAAGACGTCGCCGGGCGAAGGATGTGCGCGTCGGTATCCGCCTGGCATTGCTTTCACGAGCGCGACGTCAGGTTGAGGCTCGGAGTGCACCGATAGCCGTACCGGGGATTGCGTCCTGACGGCCGCCAGACTGCCGACCGCTCCGATCAAGCGCTGCGTGAGCAGCGTGACCACTTCCGCATGAACGCTGCCGATCGGCGCCATGTCGACGATCTCTCCCTCGATCAATTCCGTTCGATCGTCGGGTGAGAGCACGCCGGCTTCGGCCATGCGGTAGTAATCATCGACCGTCAGTCGATGCGGCCTCGGCCACGTTTCGGTCTGGGCGCTCATGTTCGTGCTCGAAGCTCAGCGGTCGTCCAAACGATAGCGCGCAACCTGTTCGAAAGCAGCACCGCGGCGATCGGTCTGCATGACAGCGCCCGCGCAAGACGGTTTCGAGACGCGAATCTGGCGAGTTGCAACGGAAATGCGGCGGCAGCGGCCCAAACGCGCAGTGCCCCGCCGTCCCACGCGCGAGACCCGCGGCGCGGATTCGGGACGACGCTCGAGCATCGCGTTCGCTCGATCGCGCGTGCTTCGTCGCTGATTCAACGAGTTAGACGCAGGCAGCCGGTCTGGCACACTTTTCGCTGCGGAGGTCCAAGCTGCCGCCTGAGCAGCGTCGTTTCGGGGAGGGCCGCCACATGAGCGTCGGCGGGTGGTTCGATTCCGTCGGCCGGGATCTGCGCTTTGCGCTGCGCGGCCTATCGCGGCGGCCGGCCTTCACGTTGGCGGCCGTGCTCACGCTCGCGCTCGGCATCGGCGCGACGACGGCCATCTTCAGCGTCGTCTACTCCGTGCTGCTCAAGCCGCTGCCGTATCCGAACGCCGACGAGCTCGTGCGAATCAGGCATACCGCCACGAGCGGGCTCAACTTCAGCGATGCGAGCTCGTCGACTTCTCCGTCGATGTATTTCACTTACCGCGCCGAGAACCGGACGTTCGACGAGATCGGGCTCTGGTGGGAGCTCGGGCTGACGATGACGGGCGCGGGCGATCCGGAGCGCGTGCGCGCGCTGCTGGTGTCGCACGGCACGCTTCAGGCCCTCGGCGTGCAGCCGCTGCGCGGACGCTGGTTCACGGAGGCCGAGCACACGCCGGCCGCCAAGGGTGCGGTGCCGATCATTCGCCGATCTCGAGCGCATGTTGCCGGTCTGGCTCGACGCGTGGCCCGCCGGCCCGCCCGGCGCCACGCTGACGCGCGACGCCGTCGCGAACTGGCGCCTCGCGCCGCTCGTGCGGCCGTTGAAGGACGACGTCGTCGGCGGCATCGCAAGCACGCTCTGGGTGCTCATGGGGGCGATCGGTGCCGTGCTCGCGATCGCCTGCGCCAACATCGCGAACCTCATGCTCGTGCGTGGAGACGAGCGGCGCCACGAGCTCGCGGTGCGCGCGGCGCTCGGCGCGGTGCCCGCGCGTATCGCGCGAGAATTGCTCGCCGAGAGTTTCGCCATCGGCGCGGCGGGCGGCACGCTCGGCTTGCTGCTCGCCTTCGTCGGGCTACAAATCCTGGTCGCACTTGGCCCGAGCGAGCTGCCGCGCCTTCAGGAGATCTCCGTCTATCCGCCAGTGCTCGCGTTCGCCGTGGCCGTTTCGCTCGCGTCGACGCTCGTGTTCGGCTCGATCATGGCGCTCAAGCACGCGCTGCACGTCGAGATGCCAGGTGCCACGCGTGGCTCCAGCGCGAGCCGAGAGCGCAGCAAGGCCCGTAGCGGGTTCGTCATCGTGCAGGTGGCGCTCGCGCTCGTGCTGGCGGTCAGCGCGGCGCTCATGGTGCGCACGTTCGAGGCGTTGCGCAGCGTCGATCCCGGTTTTGCGGATGCGGCCACGATTCAAACGGCGCGCATCTGGATTCCGCAGGCCGTGGTCTCCGATGCGCGGCAAGTCGTGAGCACGGAGCACGAGATCCTCGACAGGGTCGCAGCGCTCCCGGGCGTCGCGTCGGCCGGCTTTGCGAGTCACTTGCCGATGGCGGGGCGCGAGGGGACCGGCGGAGGGCCGATCGAGGTCGAAGGCCAACCGCAGGCCGCGGGGCAGACGCCGCCGGATCGCAGGTACAAGTTCGTCGCGCCCGGCTACTTCGAAACCATGGGCACGCGCTTGATTGCGGGCCGCGGCCTCACCTGGAGCGACCTCGAGGCCGGCGGGCGCGTGGCCGTGATCTCCGAGAACTTCGCTCGCGAGATCGCGGCCGATCCCACGGCCGCCGTCGGCAAGCGGATCCGGACCTTCGGAGCCGGATCGCAGTCAGCGTGGCGCGAGGTCGTCGGCGTGGTGCAGAGCGTCCACGAGTACGGGTTGTACGACGAACCGCCGAGCATCGTGTATTGGCCCGTGTTCATGGAAGAGATGTTCGGTCTGCCTGCGGTCGCCATGCGCGACGTCGCGTTCGTGATTCGCAGCGAGCGCGCGGGAATGGCCACGCTCGTCGAAGAGATCCGCCGAGCCATCTGGTCGGTGAACGGAAGTCTTCCGGTGGCCGTGCAAGGGACGATGAACGATCTCTACGCCAACTCGCTCGTGCGCACGTCGTTCACGCTCGTGATGCTCGCGATCGCCGGCGCCATGGCTCTGGCGCTCAGCGTCGTCGGCATCTACGGCGTCATCGCGTACGTCGTCTCGCAGAGAGCGCGCGAAATCGGCATTCGCGCGGCGCTCGGCGCCGAGCCGCGAGAGCTCGAGCGCATGTTCCTGCTGCACGGGCTCGCGTTGACGGGCGTGGGCGGCGTCGTAGGCATCGCCGCGGCCCTGGCCTTGGGGCGTTCGATGTCGTCGCTGTTGTTCGGCGTGGCCCCGACGGACGTCACTGCTTACGTTGGCGCTGCCGTCGTCACGATCGCCGCCGCAGCGCTCGCGAGCTATCTGCCGGCGCGGCGCGCGTCGAGCATCGACCCCGTCGAGACGCTGAGAGCCGAGTAACGCCGACTACGGCGGGGAAACGCCCTGCGAATTCTTCAGCGGCCGATCAGCGCAAGTAAAAGACGTGGGCTCAGCCAACCGGCAGCGTCAAGCGAGAGACCACGCCCACCGGTCCTCGTCACCCTGCCAAACGTCGACGACGACGTTGGTATCGACGAGCACGATTGACTCGCCGCGCAGCAGCGCCATGAGCTCGTCGGTACGCCACTTCACTTCCGCGACACCCAGTGCGCGATCGAAACGGTCCTTCTTCGCGCCGTTGCGGCGTGTGCCGGCCTTGAACATCACGACATTCTCGTTCTCGACGGCGAACTCCACCTGGCAGCCGGCCGTAAGCTTCAACGCGTCGCGAATGTGCTTCGGAATGGTCACTTGGCCTTTGACGGTGATCGTCGTCGCCATGGCTTGCCTCGGCGGTATTACTTGATTTGGCCATGCTAATGCCTCGGTCGAACGCACACGCAAGAGGATGGCATCGTTCGTCTCGGTAGGGCGCTCAGATGCGTTCCACTCGCACGCGGCCCGCGAACTGTGCCAGTGCGGCGAGATCGTCGGGATCGCCCGTGAGCACGGTTCCATCGGGCTCCGCAAACGCTACGAGCAAGGCATCGACGGCGGAGCCTCGCCGCGCCTTCCGCCGCAAGAATGCAGCTCGCCTGGCTACGTGCTCGGGGACTTCCTCGACGATATCGCACGTCTTTAGCAATGCGTTGGTGCGTGCATCGCGGGCGGTGTGGCCTTCGAGGCATTCGACGAGGACGACCGAAGGAACAACGGGCGGCCAAAGCTCTCGTTCGCGCAGCTCGAGAATCAGCGCGGCGGCTTGTCGGGAGCGGGCAGCGAGTCGCGTGACGCTACCGGAATCGAGAAGCAACACGCGTCTTCAGCCAGTCTTCAGCCGGTTTTGCGCGCCGGCCGCCGTTCCAGCCGCCGCGCCACGGCGGCGGCGCGCTCGCGATCCTTCGCCGAAGGCGGACCGACGTCTTTGATCAGCGCTGCGACGTATCTATCGGTCTCGGCGAGCAAGTCGAGGCGCCGCACTTCCGCCCGAACGGCCTTTTGAAGGAGCTCGGACGCGGGCAACCCTCGGGTCTTCACCAAGTCGTAGAGATCGTCGGGCAAATAGACCTGCATGCGTGGCATACGCCTAGATATACACCCCCTGGCCAGCGCGCCACAAGGAGCGCTGCGCGCCTCACTTCGCGGCCTCGACTAACGAGGGCACGCTACTCGTTCCGGCGGCGGTATGGCAGCGGAGTATTCGTTTGTTTCGCAGAGATTCGCGCTGGCTTCAGCGGGCTAGCGAAGTCCCGAGGCAGCGGTGTGAATCTCGCTGGTGCCGCCGCTACGACCGCAACGCCTCGAGTACGCCGTCGAACGCCTCGTCCGCGCGGCGAAGCACAGCGGCCGAAGCCTCGATCGCGCGCTGCGCCTCGATCATCTCGACGAGCGGCTCGACGACTTCGACGGGCTCGGCTCCGCGCGCCGGGCTCGTCGCAATCTCGTGTGCGGCCTCGCGGAGCTTGCGGAGACTCGTCTGAATCCCGTCAAGGGCTGTCATATTGATGCCCGTAATCTTGTCCATGGCCGCCTCCCTGTGGCGCGCGCACGCCCCCCGGTCCGAAGCGCCGGGGGTGCACACCGCACGGGACGGCTCGGCGAGGCAGAACTTGAGCCGGACTGGACATAAACACAGCCCTTAGGTTAACTACGCCCA
>Ga0073934_10001818_pt1 | contig 48373 bp, 50 predicted proteins | sample LarsenN4metaG_FD_76834 | JGI IMG/M metagenome (GOLD analysis project Ga0073934, IMG submission 76834) | Hot spring sediment bacterial and archeal communities from British Columbia, Canada, to study Microbial Dark Matter (Phase II) - Larsen... ...
CTCCTCGAAGCACGAAATCAGCACGATGGCGAGGTTCGGCCGGTCCCGTCCGAGCAAGTAGAGCTCTGGCAGCGCGTCATCGGCGCCCTTCGCCAGGATCCGCTCGAGATGCTCGCGCGGCACAGCCTGCTCGAGCTGTGTTGAGCCAGCCAGGAGGATGTCGCCGGGCTCCATGATGACACGCCGGAGCCGCGGCTCGAATTGCTCGCTGAGGCCGAGGGCGTGCGAGAGGTCATTCTGTTCGGCGTGGTACCGCCGCACCTCGCCGTTCGACCGCCGGACGTAGGCGATGCTCGGACCGACCTGCGCGAGGTAGACGTCTGCGCCGCGCACCGCGAGACACGTTGAGCCGGCGCCCACGCGGTGTTCCGGAAGGCTGCGTTTGTTCCAGTCCCTCAGATGCTCGTGGGCAGCGCGCAACGAGCGCGTCAGCGCGCCGGTCAGCGAGAGCGGGTCACGACGGTACAGCTGTGCGATGACGTCGACGAGCTGTCCGGAGAACTCCTCAGCGCCCGTCGTGAGCGGTTCGACGAGGACGTACAGCTCGTCCGGCTCGTCGTCGGAGCGATCGCGAATGACTGAGGTCAGCCAGGGGCCTTCCTCTTCGACGCGGCCGTCGGCAACGCAAAACCGGCCGACCCATGTACGGACCGCCATGTCCCTCCTTGGACGGCGCGCACCGGCCCGCCGGGCCGGGCGGCAGTGCGATGATTGGCGGCCGCGGATACCGGCAGCGGCCGCAACGAACAGGGAGATGCGTTCGATTCGGGGCGCCAGAGGCCGGCGCCGGGCGCAGTATACGCGTGGTGCGCGACCCCGCGCATCACCCGCGATAGGCGACGTAACGTTCGCCGATGCGAGCGCTGCATGCGGGCGTTGTCGCACGACGGCGACGCATGCAAGGATGGACGCGATGCGCACGGTGAAGACCTGGCTCGTCGCGCTGCGCCCCGTCTCGTTCACCGCGTCGGTGATCCCGGTGCTCGTGGGCACGGCGATCGCCGCGGAGCAGGCGTTCCATCCGCTGCTGTTCGCGCTCGCGCTGGTCGGCTCAGTGGCCATCCACGCGGGCACCAATCTCGTCAACGACTACTTCGACCACGTAAAGGGCACCGACAACGAGGAGTCGCTCGGCCAGAGTGGCGTGATCCAGCGCGGGATGCTGTCGGAGCGGTCAGTGCTCGTTGGCGGTATTGTCGCCTTCGCGCTCGGGGCGGCGGCCGGGCTAGTGATCACGGCGCTGACCGGCTGGCCGGTGCTGGCGCTCGGCCTCGCGAGCGTCGCGGCGGGCTACTTCTACACGGCCTCGCCCTTCTCGCTCGCCTACCGCGGCCTCGGCGAAGTCGTCGTGTTCGTGTTCATGGGGCCGGTGATCGTGCTCGGAGCCTATTACGTGCAGACCGAGGCGTTCGCGTGGGAGCCGTTTCTCGCGTCGGTCCCGGTCGGGCTGCTCGTCGCGGCGATCCTCCACGCCAACAACGTCCGCGACATCGAGAACGACCGGCGTAACCGTAAGTGGACGCTGGCGGCGCTTGCCGGACGGCCGCTCGCGGACTACGAGTTTGTCGCGCTCGTGCTTGGCGGCTACGCACTCGTCGTCGCCATGACGGTCGCGGGCGTCGCGCCCTGGCCGGTGCTCGCGACCCTGCTGACGCTGCCGCTGGCGGTGAGCCTCGTGCGCTTTGAAGCGCGGACGACCTCACCGCGGGCGCTGAACCTTGTCCTTGCGCGCACGGCGGGGCTGCACATGCTCTTCGGCGTCCTGCTCGCGTTCGGCTTCGCTGTCGCGGTGTGGACTGGCGTGCGTTAGCGTTCCGGACTCGCGGAGATCGGCGCGCCCGGGCGAACGCGAAAGGTGCAGCAGTCGTCGCCGCGCAACAGGCTCGTGCTCAGCCGTGCATCGGCGCCGGCAAGCTGCCGGACGAACTCGACGTCGAGCGCGCACACGGCACTGTTTCGGGTGGCGACGCTCCAGAACGGGCAGGTGTGCTTCTCGATGAGGAAGTCGCCGCCGCACCAGCGGGACTGGGCGACGTTGCCGCGCTCGCCGATGATGCGGGCGGTTTCATCGAGGCGTTCCTGGAGCGGCCGCCCCTCGAGCCGCGCCTGGTAGGGCCGGGCAAAGCGCCCCGCGACGCGCTTGAGCAGGCGCTGTAGCGTCGCTGGCCCGAGCACGGCACGAGCTTCCTCGATGAGGCCTGTCGCCAGCTCGTCGTACTTCTTGGGATAGAGTGCGTCACCGGCGTCGGTCAGACGATAGACGAGCGCGGGCCGACCGACGTGGCCGCGCTCCTCGTGCGCTTCGACGAGGCCATCACGTTCGAGGACCGCGAGGTGCTGACGGATGCCGGTGGGTGTGAGGCGCAGGCGCTCGGCGAGCAGCTTAACAGTAACGCGGCCAGAATTGCGAAGTTCGTCCAGAATCTGCTGGCGGGTCGCCTGCACGACGGCACCTCCGCAGGCAGGGTATCACGGTTGCAATCGGCCAAACGGCCCGAATGTGCGCATGCCACCCGGCGCCGACGGGCGACGATAGGGCGCTGGGCTGCGATGGTGAGGGGATGGTGGGCGATACTGGACTCGAACCAGTGACCTCCACGATGTCAACGTGGCGCTCTAACCAGCTGAGCTAACCGCCCACGGAGGCGACTCGATCGTATCGGGCGCCCGGCCGCGCGGTCAAACGCCGCTCGCGCTCGATGCGCGCGATGCTCGATTGTCCCGTTCGTGATTTCCGTTACAATCGACCGGGCGCTCCTCTATCCCGTCGCGACCATCGGAAAGCGCAGGGCGCATGTACGGACTCGGCCTGCTGAAGGGGATGATGGTGACCATCCGGCGCATGGTGATGCCGCCGGCGACCATTGAATTCCCCGAGGTGACCAGGCCGATCTCGCCGCGCGCCCGCACCAACCTGCTGTGGTTCGACGAGCGCTGCACCGGCTGTAGCACCTGCGCGCAGGCCTGCCCGGACGGCTGCATCCTCGTCGAGACGAAGCCCCGGCCGGACGGCACGCTCGAGAAGGTGCGGTACGAGATCGATTTCCGCATCTGCATGTATTGCGGGCTCTGCGTCGAAGCCTGCCCGTACCAGGCGATCCAGGCCGGCGGCGTCTTTGAGGACGCCGTGTACAAGTTCGACACGATGTACAAGGACAAGCACGCGCTGACGAAGCTCGCCCACGAGCACCTGCGCCGCAACGACTACTACTACCCGCATGGCCAACGCGCGCCGCAGGAGATCATCGAGCTGATCGCGATCGAGGCGCGCCAGCACCCCGAGCCGGTTTCGCGCGGCGAGCAGATCGTCGAGGCGAGCACGCGTGGCTAAGCTCATTCTCAATGGCGTGGAGGTCGAGGCCGAGGCGGGCGCGCCGCTCGTCGAGGTCATCAAGCGCCAGGGCGTCTGGATCTCGAACCTCTGCTACATCGACGGCCTCGTGCCGTACGCCGGCTGCCGCACGTGCCTGGTCGAGATCGAGGGCGCGCGCGGGCTGCAGCTCTCGTGCACGGCACGCGTGAGCGACGGTATGGTCGTGAATACAGAGAAGCCGGAGGTCAAGCAGGCGCGCCAGCAGGTGCTGGCGATCATCAACGCCAACCACTCGGACCGCTGCCTCACCTGCCATCGGCGTGTGAAGTGCATGCCGGGCGACATCTGCCTGCGGGACGACGTCGTCACGCACCGCTGCGTGACGTGCTCCAAGAACTACCGCTGCGAGCTGCAGACGACCAACGAGCTGCTCGACATGGGGTTCGAGAACGTCGAGCCGTGGGCATTTGAGCCCCGCTCGTACTACCAGTCCGAGCAGCCGGATCCCGACCGCGCCAACCCCTGGCTCGAGTTCGACCCACAGATGTGCATCATCTGCACCCGCTGCGTGCGCGCCTGCGACGAGATCCGCCACACGAGCGCGATCACGCTCGCCGGCCGCGGCTTCCCGTCGCGCATCGCCTTCGGCGCTGGCGGCCGCGTTGATGAATCGAACTGTGACTTCTGCGGCGCCTGCATCGACGTGTGCCCGACGGCGACGCTGATGGAGAAGCCAAACAAGTGGATCGCGCGCACTGAGGACTGGACGAGCACGACGTGCAACTCCTGCTCAGTCGGCTGCACGATCTCGATCGGCACGCGCGCCGGTCGCGCTGTGATTGCGAAGCCGGACCGCATCAACCCCGTCAGTGCGGATCAAATCTGCGTGCGCGGCCGCTTCCATTACGATGCGGTGCCGGACAAGCAGCGGCTGCAGCGGCACCTCGTGCGGCGCGGACCGGCCGGCTCGCCGCAGTTTCCGGCGCACTGGGGCGAGCTCGTGTCGTACACGGCAGAGCGCCTCCAGGCGATCATCGCCCAGCACGGAGCGGAGTCGGTGGCGGTCCTCGGTTCGCCGTTCAACACGAACGAGGAGAACTACCTGGCGCAGAAGCTGGCGCGCGAGGTCATCGGCACGCCGCACGTCGACTTCAGCGAGGCGGCGCCGAACCGCGCTGCGGCGAAGGCGATCGAGGCGGCGCTTGGCAGCGAGGCGCTGGCCTCCGACATGCTGCAGATCGCGCGTAGCGACATCGTCATTGTGATCGCCGACGACCTCGAATCCAGCCACAACGTCGCGGCGCTGCGGACGAAGGACGCAGTCGTCGGCAATCCCGCCGCGCCGCGTAACGGCAAGCTCGTGCTCGTTTCGCACATGTGGGGCGAGCTCGCCGACTTCACGGAGCCATATGACGGCACCTGGCTGCAGCCGCGCCCCGGCTCTGAGGCGGCGCTGGTCGAGGCGCTGGCGGCGCGCGCGCGCGGCGACAAGGCGGAGGCGCCCGCCACGCACAACGGCGACATCGAGCGGGCCGCGGCCATCGTCGAGGAGGCGAAGGACGAGAAGAAGATCGTCTCGATCATCTACGCGCCGAACCCGCTCGATGCGCGGGGCGCCTCGGCCGGAGCTGCGGCGGCCGCGGCACTCGCGAAGGCGTTGCGTGGCGAGAAGGCGTCGGAGTGCCTCTTCGTGCTGCCGACTGAGGTGAACGCCTGGGGCGCGCGCGACATGGGCGTCGACCCGGAACGTGCGCCCGGCGGGCGGCCGGCACCGAAGGCCGGGCTCGACTTCAGCGGCATGGTCGACGCGGCGATCGCCGGCACGCTCAAGGCGATGGTCGTAGTTGGCGACAACCCGCTGATGTTCGCGCCGGACAAGGCGCGCGTGCGGCAGGCGCTCGAGGCGCTGGAGCTGCTCGTCGTCGTCGACAGCCTGCCCACCGACACGGCGAAGGCCGCGCATGTCGTCTTCGCCGACGTGCCGGCGTACGCGAAGACAGGCACGTTCACGAACGGCGAGCGGCGCGTCGACCGGCTACATGCCGCGGTCGGCGCGCTCGGTGACGCGCGGCCGGCGCTGCTGGCGCTGACCGATCTTGCGATCGGGCTCGCTGGCCCGGGTGTCTGGTCGTACGACCATCCGGACGACGTGACGGACGAGATCGCCGAGCGCGTCCCTGGATATGAGCGGTTCGGGTCGAGATTCGGCGCCTGGGGCAAGCAGCACGTCGGTCCGCGAGAGCGAGTTGGTGTGGCGACTTCACTGGGCGCGGCCTCGGTGCCTCTTTCCGCCGTCCCGGGAGAGCTGCTGCTGACGACGGGCCGGACGCTGTTCACGAGCCTTGAGGGCGCCGCGGTACACGCGCCGGACGCCGACAAGCTACATCGCGAGGAGTACATCGAACTGCATCCGGCCGATGCTGCCGCGCTCGGTTTGAAGGACGGCGATGAAGTCGTGCTGCAGACGGAGCGCGGCGACCTGACCATCCGTTGCCGCCCTTCGGGCCGTGTGCTCGAGGGCGTGGCGTTTGTGCCGTACTACTACGACGGCGGGGCGGTCACCGCGCTGTTCGGGACCGACGGCGCGCCGGTGCCGGTGCGCGTGCGCGTGCAGACGCCGGCCTGACGGCTACAGGATCGCGAGCGGGTTGACGGGCGAGCCGGTGCCGCCCACGACGGGCAGCGGCGCAAGTGTCAGCATGAACTCATATCGCCCCTCCTCGGCGCATGCCTCGGCGAGTGGCTGCACGAGCGCGTTGTCGACGAGCGCGACGCCGAAGGCGAAGACCGCGGCGTGCACGCCCCACGAGAGGCGGTGCTCGTCCGGCACGGCGTCCATCAGGTCCCAGACGAGGACGGCGACGTCGTGGTCACGCAGGAAGCGCAGGCACGACGCGTGCAGGCCGGGGCTCGGCGGGCGGTAACCGGACCACTCGGGGTGGGCGGCCTGCCACGCCTCGCGGCCGCTGTAGACGACGAGCGCGTCGCCGGGGCGCACCTCGACGCCCTGCGCCTTCGCGACGGCCTCCAGCTCGTCGGCGTGCACCGGCTTCTCGATGGTCACCGACGGCTCGCCGCGGTAGCGCGGGATGTCGAGCAGGACGCCGCGTGTCGTGATGCCCTGGCGCCAGTGGTGGATCGCGCCGAAGCGAGCGCCCTCGCTCGAGATCTCGGCTTTCGGGTCCCGCCCACCCCACATGCCGCCGTCGTCCCAGACGTGACAGAGGGCGTCGACGTGCGTCGTCACGTAGCCGTGGTAGGAAAGGCCGATGTAGTCGACGACGGCGTTGCCGTAGGTGCGAAACCAGTGCTGGGCGGGCATGGGGTTGTTGCGGCCGGGTATCGTCGGGAAGTCGCGGCTGAGCGAGACGCTGCGGCCGCTCCTGACGAGCGCGGCCGCCTCGCGGCGCTTCTCAGGAGTGACGAGGTTGATGGCGCCGAGCTGATCGTCGGGCCCCCAGCGGCCCCAGTTGTTGCGGTTCCGGATCAGGTCGAGGATCTCGTCGCGGGTCATGGTCATGGCTTAGCCCTTCGGGTGATTGGTCGCTGGTTGGTGCGATGACCGTGATGGGTGGAGCGTAGGGTGCCTGGCCCGTACCATATCGCGCGATATGCGGTTCTACGAGTTCGAAGCGAAGGCGGTCGCCCGGAAGGCCGGCATCCCGACGTCGAAGGGCGGGCAGGCGACGACGCCGGACGAGGCGGCGCGCATCGCGGCCGAGATCGGCGGTGAGGTCGTACTGAAATCGCAGGTGCTGACCGGTGGCCGCATGAAGGCCGGTGGCGTGCAGTTCGCGTCGACGCCGGACGAGGCGCGCGCGCACGCCAAGCAGATCCTCGCGCTCGAGATTAACGGCCAGAAGCCGCGCGGCGTGCTCGTCGAATCGAAACAGCCGGTGAAGCGCGAGTACTACGCCGCCGTCATCTTCGACGCGCTCGCGAAGCTGCCGGTCGCGATCTTTAGCGACATGGGGGGCATCGACATCGAGGAGGTGGCCGAGAAGTACCCCGAGCACGTCGCGCGCGTGCACTTCTCGACGTTCCAGCCGCTGCAGGAGTTCAAGTTCAAGGAGCTGGTGTCGTCGCTCGGCATCAGCGGGAACGAGCTGAATCAGGCCTCGCGCATCGTGTCGCGGCTGGCGTCGGCGTTCCTCCGCTACGGGCTGACGCTGGCTGAGATCAACCCTTTGGCCCAGCTCGAGGACGGGAGTTTCATCGCGCTCGATTCGCACATGGACATGGAGGACGAGGCGCGCGAGCAGCAGAAGGCGCTGCTCGAGGAGCTTGGCATCGGGCCGGAAGAGAGCCGCCAGGCGCGGGAGCCGACGCCGTTCGAGCTCGACGTCGCCCGGGTCGACGCGGAGGACCACCGGGGTGTCGTGCGGGTGGTGGAATTCGACGGCAACCTGGGGTGCGTGATCGGCGCCGGCGGCGGGAGCCTGACGATCTTCGACGCGTTGAGGAAGTACGGCGGCCGCCCTGCCAATTACTGTGAGATCGGCGGCAACCCCAGCGTGCACAAGGCGCAGGAACTGACGAAGCGCATTTTGAAGCAACCCGGCGTCGAGAAGATCTGCGTGATCATGAACGTCGTCAGCAACACGCGCGTCGATATCGTCGCGCGCGGCGTGATCAAAGGCGTCATCGAGTCCGGCCGCGACCCGGCGGAGACGATCGCGATCTTCCGCATCCCTGGATCGTGGGAAGCGGAGGGGTTCAAGATCCTCGAGAAGTACGGCGTCGAGTACGCCGATCGGACGGTGCCGATGTCGGAAGCGGCGCGGCGCGCTGTGGAGAAAGTCGCTCGATGAGCATCCTCGTCGACGAGAACACGACGTTCATTATCCAGGGCATCACGGGCCGCGAGGCGGTGAACATGGCGCGCGAATGCCTCGACTACGGCTCGAAGCTCATCGGTGGTGTGACGCCGGGGCGCGGTGGGCGCGAGGTTCACGGTGTCCCGGTCTATGACACCGTGAAGGCGATCACCTCGCAACAGCGCGTGGACGCGAGCGTGATCTCCGTGCCGCCGCCGGCGGTGCGTGATGCGGCGTTCGAAGCGATCGAGAACGGCATCAAGCTGCTCGTGATCGTGACGGAGCGCATCCCGCGGCTCGAGGTGGCACAGGTGATCGAGTACGCGAACCGGCATGGCGCGCGGCTGATCGGGCCGAACTGCCTCGGCGTCATCTCTCCGGGGAAGACGAAGGTCGGTGGAGTCGGTGGGGCGGCGGAGTCGACGCGGAGGGCGTACACGCCGGGACCCATCGGCGTCATGTCTCGGTCTGGTGGTATGACGACCGAAATCTCGAACTCATTGACGGCCGCCGGACTCGGGCAGAGCACGGCGGTGAGCATTGGCGGCGACGCAATCATCGGCTCGACGTACGCTGAGCTGATGCCGCTCTTTGAGGCGGATCCGGAGACGAAGGCCGTCGTGATCTACAGCGAGCCCGGCGGTCCCATGGAGGCGCAGCTCGCGCGGTACGTGAAGGAGACGAACTCGCGGCTGCCGATCGTGGCGTTTATGGCCGGCCGGTTCATGGACGAGATGCCGGGCATGCGCTTCGGCCACGCCGGCACGATCGTTGAGGGGCGCGCGGACACGACGGCGGAGAAGATCGCGCGGATGAAGGACGCCGGGATCTCAGTGGCGGAGGAGATCGCCGAGATCCCGGGCCTTGTGAAGCAGCGGCTGGGGCTGGCATGACGGATTGGCGGATGCGTGCCATGCGGGCCACGGTGTTGCGGACGACCCCATCGGGCGGATGTGAAGCTCCGCCGCTACTGGCAGCGTAGGGACGCATGACGAAATCAGCGACCGGCAACCAGCGACCAGCGGTACAGGCCGCGGGCATGTTCATCCGCATCGAGGTGGACGAGCCGACTGCGTCTGATCCCACTGCAGCGAAGCAGCTCACGTCCGTCTGCCCCGTGGATATCTATGCGGACGCTGGCGGGAAGGTCGAGGTCGTCCAGGCGAACGTGGACGAGTGCATCCTGTGCGGCCTCTGCCTCGATGTGGGCGGCCCGGGCAGCGTGCGCGTGGTGAAGCTCTACGACGCCGAGAAGCTGCTCGAGAAGGGCTGATACTCAGTCCTTGTCGATGCCGCCGGCGCCGCGTACGCACCACGCCCGGTAGGCGCTCGATTTCAGGTCGTCGAAGGTGAGGAACGCCGAAAAGCGGAAGCGTGTCCCGCGCGTTGTCGGGCTCGCAGTGTTCTCGTTCGCGGTCCAGAAGTCATCGACGGCGCCGAGCGTGAAGGGATGACCCGGCGGCAATCCGGTGACAACGCTTGTGGTGTCAGCGAGGGTCATGAGCTCCGCCGCGGTCGGCAGACGCCAGCCCATGCGGCCGCCGTGGTAGGCCTGCTGGCACTGGCGCACAGCGCTGTCCCAGTCGACCGTGCTGGTCTGCGGCGTGCGCTCCCACACGAGGCCGGTCTCGCGGTCGAGGACGGCCTCACCGCCGAGCACGCAGGCGAAGCGCTCGGACGTGCAGCCGCCGCTGGATGGAAGCGTCCGGTGCCACGACGGCGGCAGGTCATCGAGCGACTTCATCGACGGAGACGGCGCGCCGGGCGGGTCAAGAGGGCCGGCCTGGATGACGCCCGCCCAGACGGCGATGAGCGTGAGCCCGAGTAGCGACGCGATCACCCAGCCGGCCTTCGTCGTGAAGGTGCGCATGATTGTCCTCCGAGTGTCGTGCGGGGCTGGCATAAGGTACCGCGGGCCGTGCATCAGCCGCACGCTGCCCGCCCCGGGATGCTTGTCGGGGGCCGAGGGCGAATCTAGAATGCCGTGAAAGCGGGTCTATGGGCGTCGATTACGGGATTGACATCGACGAGGTGCGGCGCGTCATCGACGCCGCCGATGTGCTCGTCGTCCGCTTCGCCCTCATCGACCAACGGCTACTCCTTGATGCGCGCACCAACGACGAGTGCGGCCCGCTCATCCGCGTCGTGCCGAAAGCCGGCTCGGCGCGCGAACGCTTCCGCTCGCTGAAAGTGCTGCGTCCCCAGTTCCGCACGCCCGACCGCATCCTCACGTTTGAGTGGCCTCGCCACGTGCGCGCCCTCGAGGAGTCGGGCCTGTGGGACCACATCGTCTGTCGGCTCACATCGTGCGGTTGGACGGAGACCGCGGACCAGTGCGACGAAGCGCTGCGCGCCTTGCTTCGCGAGGAACGTCGCGTCGAAGCGAACGCCGTCGCCGGAGGCGAGGGCTTTCAAACGATTTGGCCTAGCGGGGTCAGTGCTTGATGGCCGAACGCCGTGTCATCGACCTCCGCTCGGACACGGTCACCGTCCCGTCGCCCGAGATGCGTCGCGCGATCGCCGAGGCGGAGGTCGGGGACGATGTCTTCGGCGAGGACCCGACGGTGCACCGGCTCGAGGAGATGGCCGCGGCGGTCACGGGCAAGGAGGTAGCGCTTTTCGTTCCCAGCGGATCGATGGGCAATCTCGTGGCGGTGCTTTCGCATTGCCAGCGTGGGGACGAGGCGATCTGCGGGAGCGAGGCGCACATCCTCCAGTACGAGGTCGGATCGGCCGGTGGCGTGGCAGCCGTGACGTTGCGCGCGGCGCGTAACGACGAGCGCGGCCGCATGGACCCGGCCGAGGTCAACGCGCTGATCCGCGGCGAGAACGTCCATATGCCGCGCACGTCGTTGCTGCTGCTCGAAAACACGCACAACCGTTGCGGCGGCGCCGCCATCCCGCTCGCGCACATGCGCGAGCTCGCCGATCTCGCGCACGCGCATGGCGTCGCCGTGCACATCGACGGCGCGCGCATCTTCAATGCGGCGCTGGCGCTGGAGACGACCGTGGCAGCGCTCGCCGAGCCGGCCGACTCGGTCGGGTTCTGCCTCTCCAAGGGACTGGGCGCCCCCGTCGGGTCGGTGCTGTGCGGCCCCGCGTGGTTCATCGCGCGTGCGCGCAAGATGCGCAAGATGCTCGGCGGCGGCATGCGCCAGGCTGGCATCATCGCCGCCGCCGGCATCTACGCGCTGCAGCACATGGTCGATCGCCTCGCCGAGGATCATGACAACGCGCGTGTGCTCGCGGCAGGCATCGCGGAGCTCCCGATGGTCGATCTCGACCTGGCGGCGGTCGAGACGAACATCGTCATCTTCCGTGTCCGCGGCGATGCGCTGGCCTTCGCGCGCGCCCTGAAGGAGGCCGGCGTCCTCGTCACCATGCCCGGCCCCGACCGGATCCGCATGGTCACGCACTACGGCATCGATCGCGCGGATGTCGAGGAGGCGGTGATGAGAGTGCACGACGCCGTCGGTTCGGTGGCGGTGTAGCGCTTGCTGAGACGGCTCACGCACCGACGCCGCGCGCTGACCTGGCTGGCCGCCGCACTCGCCGCACTCGCCGCGCTCGCAGCCGGCTGCAGCACCAGCAGCGGCATCAAGACCAGCGACATTGTCGACCGCGTGCCGTGGACAGCGCCGGAGACGCGTCGCTACGAATTGCGCATCGACAACGACCCCGCCGGCGAGACGACGCTCTCGATCCGTCGCGACGGCGATACATTCGTGCTGAGCCAGCTCTCTGCCGACGATACGGGCAACTCCGACGGCTCGATTACAACGGTCGACGCCGCGACGCTGAAGCCGCGCGCGAACGAGCACACCGTCATCGACAAGGATCAGAAACGTGTCGCGCTCGCGCGTTACGATGACGTTTCGACTGACGAATGCGCGTCGGGGCGCATCGCGCGCATCGAGCAGCAGGTATACGACCCGCCGGACGAGCAGACGCCCGACAGCACGCGCGGTGGACCGCTCTGCGTGCCTGAACACGCGTACGACAATGACTCCTCGCTCTTCATCTGGCGGACGATCAAGTTCGAGCAGGGCTACGAGGTCTCGTACACGAGCGTGATCTCCAACCGCCGCGAGAAGCGCACGATCACACTGCGGGTGAATCGCATCGAGCAGGTACAAACGCCGGCCGGCGAGTTCGATGCCTGGCGCGTCGACATCATCGCCGACAATGTGCATCAGACGGCCTGGTTCTCGACGGACGATGACCGCCACCTCGTGGCGTATCAGAACCAGAGCTTCTACTTCCGGCTAAAGGAGTAAGCGCGCCGACCTCTAGCCGAGGCGCACCGCCAGGCACGTGGTGGTGCGCTGCACGCCGTCCGCGCGCTGGATGCCATCGGTGATGGCATTACCGAGTTTGTCGAGGTCCTCCGCCTCGAGCTGTACGATCACGTCGAATGGGCCGGTCACTGTGTCAACAGCGACGACGCGCGCATCCTTGTGCTGGAGCTTTTTGATGTTCTCGCCGACGGCCTTCGCCTTGCCGACCTCGGCCTCAATGAGCACGTATCCGCGAACCGTCATGGCACCCTCCTGAAGCGACCGCTCCGATTGACTGGATCATACCGCCCGCGCGTCTGGAGGGCGTGTTGCTTGGGGCTTCGCCGCGGAGGCAAGGTCCGCCGCCCACGTCGCCTTCGCGACGCCGCGCCTGGCCCTCGCCGCGGGCCGCGATGGTCGTCGTCAGGTCTCGGATTCGGGGGTTGGCGACCGGGGTACCTCTCGCCGCGAGCGCGCCGATCCACCGCCCGGGTGCTGATGACGATTAAGACTGTGTTACGCGCGGCCTCGGCGCCGGTGCCACGCTCGGGACGCAGCCGCCTGTACGCGTAGAATTGACACGCAACCTGCCGTGGCGCGTGGAGTGGACGATGATCGACGACCCCAAGTCGTATGTGCTGCAGAGCTGCCTGGACCAGGACATCAAGTTCATCCGTCTCTGGTTTACGGACATCCTCGGCACGCTCAAGAGTTTCGCGATCACGGTCGAAGAGCTCGAGGAAACGCTCGCGGAAGGCAAGACGTTCGACGGCAGCAGCATCGAGGGGTTCGCGCGCATCGACGAATCAGACATGGTGGCGATGCCCGACCCGGCGACGTTCGCAGCGCTGCCCTGGCGTCCACGCGAGCGCGGCGTCGCACGCATGTTCTGCGATGTCCTGCTGCCTGATGGCACGCCGTTCGAGGGCGATTCGCGATACGTGCTGAAGCGGCAGCTCAAACGCGCGGCCGACCTCGGCTACACGTTCTACGTCGCGCCCGAGCTGGAGTACTTTTACTTTCGCTCCCCCGACGCGCCCGAAGGGCTCGACAAGGGCGGCTACCTCGACTTGACGCCGCTCGACGTCGCGAGCGACATCCGCCGCCAGACGGTGCTCACGCTCGAGGAGATGGGCATCGGCGTTGAGTACAGCCACCACGAGGCAGCGCCAAGCCAGCACGAGATCGGCCTCCGCTACACCGACGCGTTGACGATGGCGGATAACGCGATGACGTACCGCATCGTCGTCAAGGAGGTCGCGCTGGCGAACGGCGTCTACGCCACCTTCATGCCGAAGCCGCTCGGGGGCGAGAACGGCAGCGGCATGCACACGCACCAGTCGCTATTCAAGGGCGATACAAACGCGTTCTTCGACGACGGGGACGAATATCACCTCTCGGCCGTCGCGCGTGCGTACCTGGCGGGGTTGTTGCGCCACGCGCCGGAGATCACGCTGGTGACGAACCAGTGGGTGAACAGCTACAAGCGGCTCGTGCCGGACTACGAGGCGCCGGTGTACACGACGTGGGCGCGCCGGAACCGCGCGGACCTCATCCGCGTGCCCGACTATCGGCCCGGCAAAGAGGCCGCCACGCGGATCGAGTACCGGGCGCCCGACCCAGCGTGCAATCCGTACCTTGCGTTTGCGATGATGCTGGCCGCCGGCCTAGAGGGCATCGAGCGGGAGTATCCGTTGCCGCCTCCGACAGAAGACAACGTTTACGAGCTCTCGCCCGAGGAGCGCGAGCGGCGCGGCATTCGCTCACTGCCTGGGTCGTTGAAGGAAGCGATCGAGGCGTTCGCGGGGAGTGAGCTCGCGCGCAAGACGCTTGGCCCGCACGTCTTCGAGAGCCTGCTCCGGAACAAGACGATCGAGTACGACGGGTATCGCCGGCATGTCACCGACTACGAGATGGATCGATATCTCGCGGTGCTGTAGCGGGCGGTGGCGCACAACGCCGGCGTGTTTACCATGCGCGCGTGAGCGACCTCGTCTTCCAGCTCGGCCCTGACACCATCCCGCGTGAGAACTTCATCGTGGAGGCGGTTGCGCCTGACCGGCTTGCCGTCGGAGGCGCCTACGAAGCTGCTGATGTCGACAAAGGCGAGCCGACGCCGGTGCAGGTCGACGAGCGCGACGGACGCCGCCGCCTGGCCTGGTGGGTGAAGGATCTGGCGCCAGGCGAGAAACGGCAGTTCGCGATCCGCGAGGCGGACCCGGCTGAGGCGAAGAAGTCGTCGGCGCGCGGCATCGACCTCCATCTCCAGGAAGAGGACGGCCGCGTCGTCGTGTACTACGGCGGCCTGCTGCAGACGATCTATCACTACGGGATGCCGAACTACCGGCCCTACTTCGCGCCAAACGTCGCGCCGTGTGGGCGGTTGGGCTCGGGCGTCGAGAGCACGGACGGCTCGCAGCCGAAATCGATCACGGACGACGGCCCGCCGGATCACACCTGGCACCGCTCGCTCTGGTACGCGTGCGGCGACCTCAACGGCGTCGACTTCTACCTTGAACCCGCGGCAATGAATGCGGGCTACGGGCCCCACGTCGGCACCGGGTACGGCCGGATCATCCACCGGTCGTTCGACTGGATCGAACGCGGGCCGGTATGGGGCGGCTTCCAGCAGCGCGCGCAGTGGGTCGCGCCGGACGGGCGTATTCTGCTCGACGATGTGCGCCGCTTTCGCATGTATCGCTTGAAGGGCCGCGTGCGGCTGTGGGATATCGAGGCGCACTTCACGCCCCACCTCGGCGCGGTGACGTTCGGGCAGACGAACGAGAACGCGCTGCCGCTGATCCGCGTCGCTGACATCATTGACGAATGGGACGGCGGCACGGTGTCGCTCTCAACGGGCGCGACCGGCTCGCCGAACTGCCATGGACGGCGCGCGGAATGGGCAGACTGCAGCGGCCCGCTGACGCGCGCCGTGGGGCACGAGCCTGAGATCTTCGGCATCGCCATGTTCGATCACCCGTCGAACCGCAACCATCCGAATGCCTGGTTCGTGCGCGGCTATGGGCCGCTCGGGACGAACCTCCCGTATTTCGACGGGCCGCTGACGCTGCAGCCGGGCGAGACGTGGTCGCTGCGCCAGCGGCTGTACATTCACCCCGGCTATGCTGAGGAGGCCAACGTCGCCGGCCGGTTCGCTGAATACGCGGAGCCGGCGGTCGCGCAGCCGTTGTAGTGAAGGAACACGGCCCATGACAACGCAGCGGACCGACCGCTACATCATCAGGCGACTTTCGGATGTCGAAACGGAGCGCGGCGTCTGCGGCTGGCGGAAGACGCTCGTCACGCGCGACGATACGCCGGTCGCGAACGTCTCACATCTGCGCATCGACGACAGCAAGTATCACTATCACCGCGAGATGACCGAGTTCTACTACGTGCTCTCGGGCGGCGGCACGATCACGCTCGACGGCGAGAAGCGCGAGATCGCGGCCGGCGACCTCGTGGTCATCAAGCCCGGGGTCTGGCACACGTCGGACGGCGAGATGGACGTGTTGATCCTCGGCGTGCCGGCTGGCGAGCGGACGGACGTCTGGTTCGAGTAGACGCGGCTAGCCATTGAGCATCGCGATCCAGCGGTCGATGTGGCGCAGGTAGCGGCGCAGCTTGTCGCGCCGCAGGATCTGCGGGACGCCTTCGCGTGCGGCGGACACCTGCGCCGCGTCGAACTTTGGCCCGCCGAGCGCGCGCCGGATGTTGCGCTCCAGCCACCACTGCTGCACCGACACCATCTCGGCCAGGTCGGTGCGCTCGAAGCGGTCGATGTTGCCGCCGGCGTCGCGGTAGCCGTCGAGGAACGCCCTCACCGCCCGTGCATCGGGCTCGCCGAGGTGGACACCCGCCCACGTGAGCGCCATGTTCGCCAGGTCGTGCCGCGGGTTCACCGGACCGGCTGCATCCCAATCGACGAGCAGCAGGCGGTCATCCGGCGTGCGCATGACGTTCTTCTGGTCCGCGTCGCGATGGCTGAGGATCAGCGGTGTGCCATCATCGCGCGCCGCACGGACGTAGGCCTCGACATCGAGCACCAGCGGCACGTACGCCCTCAGCTCCCACGCCCACGGCAGATCCGTCCGTTCGACCTGCTCGACGAGCGAGAACCAGAAGTCCTCTCCTTCGACGCGCAGCGCCTCACGCGCTATGTCGGCGGCCGGAATGTCGAGCGCATGGACGCGCGCGAGGATGCGGCCGACGCGGCGCACTTCGTCCGGCGGGAAGACGACCGGCGGCACGCGCTCGGCCTCGACCCATTCGTGCACGCGGATCAGCCCACCGGTGGCGCTCTCGGCCTGGCCCAATTCGGCCAGGCAGCGCCCACCGTCGACGGTCGGGACGGGCACCGGCGCTTCGACGCCGTTGGCGATCGCGGCGCGCTCTAGGCGGAACGCGCGCTCGGTCCACTCGATGAGCGAGGCGCGCTCCAGGACCGGCGCCATCTGCTTGATGGCGTACGTGCCGGACGTCGTCGTGAGGCGCCAGATCCGGTTCGTGAGGCCGCCACTGACGAGGTTCATCGCCTCGCGCGGGTCACCGATGCCGAACGCGCCCGCGACGGCGCGTGCATCGGGCGGCGAGGCGCCGTCAGACATCCTGCCGATTCTCGAGGGCGCGCGTGAGCGTCACATCGTCGGCGTACTCGAGGTCGCTTCCCATCGGCAGGCCGCGCGCGAGCCGGGTGACGCGCACGCCGAGCGGCGAGACGAGACGGCTGATGTACATCGCGGTCGCCTCTCCCTCGAGGTTCGGGTTCGTCGCCATGATGACCTCGCGGACGGCGCCCGAGCGCAGGCGGTCGAGCAGCTCCCGCACTTTCAGGTCGTCCGGACCAATGCCGTCCATCGGCGAGATGACCCCGTGCAGGACGTGGTAGAGGCCGTGGAAGCCGCGTGTGCGCTCCACCGCAACGACGTCCAGCGGTTCCTCCACGACGCAGATCGTCGAACGGTCACGGCGCTCATCGCGGCAGATGTTGCACGGGTCTTCCTCCGTGACGTTCTGACAGATCGAGCACAGGGTGGTGCGGTCTTTGAGATCGAGGATCGCCTGTGCCAGCGCGGCGGCATCCTCGCGCGGCGCCCGGAGGAGGTGGTAGGTGAGGCGCTGGGCGCTCTTCGGGCCGATGCCCGGGAGCCGGTGGAGTTCCTCGATCAGCCTGGCTACCGGCGGCGGAGCGGCGCCGCGAGGAGACTCATCCATCGGCATGGCCGGAGATGTTGGGAGCGATGGCTACTGCTGCCCGCCGAGGCCGGGGAGGTTGCCGATGCCGAGGCTGCCCGCCAGGCTGCCGAGCTGGCCCATCTGGAGCGACTGCACTTTCGCAAGCACCTCGTTCAGTGCCGCCGTCAGCAGGTCCTCGAGCATCTCGACATCGTCGGGGTCGACCACTTCCTGCGCGATCTTGAGCTTCTCGACCTTAATGCCCCCGGTAATCACGATCTCCACGGCGCCACCGCCGGCCGTGGCCTCGGCGCGCTTCTCGGCGAGCTCGGCCTGCGCCTTCTGGAGCTGCTGCCCCATCTGGGCGATGCGCGCCATCATGTCTCGATTCATCGCCATGGTCAGGGCTCCTCGTCGTCGCGTTCGACGATCTTCGCGCCGTGCGTCTCGACCGCGTGCTGCACCAGCGGGCTCTTGCTGATAATGCGCAGCTTCGGCGTAATGATACAGCGGATGGTCACGGGCGAGCCCAGCAATTGCGAGACCAGCTGCTCGTATACCTTGCGTTCGGCCTCCACCGTCTTCTTGTGGTGGGCGTCCGCGTAGAAGCCGAGCGTCAGCACGCCGTCCTCGAACGAGACCGCGCGGCACGAGCCGTTCAGGAGCGCGTCGTACTTCAGCGCCTTCTTGCGTGCGAGCGGCCGCAGTTGCGTGTCGACGAACGTCTCGAGGTCAAGCTCGCCGGATGCGGTTGCCGCCGCAGGTGTGCCGTTCGCCTTCGCCGCCGGGGCGGCAGGCGCCGGCTCGGACGCCTCACCCGCGGGTGGGATGACTGGCGCCGTGCTGCCAAGCATGGCCGCGATGTCCTCCGCCGAGGCGCTGCGCAGGTCGGCGCGCGATGGCGGCGAAGGGGTGCGTGGGGGCGTGCTCGCCGCCTGGCGTGCGGGGCGAGCAGGAGCGGCACGGCTGGGCGCCGGCGCCGCAGCGGCGGGAGCGCGGGAAGGTGCGGCGGCCTCGGCGGTGCCGAGGACCGTGTCGGCCAGCGCCAGCTCGAGCGGTACGGGCGAAAGCGGGTCGGTCTTGAGGTCCGCCGTGCCGAACGCGCGCAGCGCGGCGATCGTGCGCTGCGCCGGCACCCCGTCGAGGAGCGTGGCAAGCTCGCTGGCCTGCTCGGCGGTAAGAAGCGCCTCGGGCGACGCACCCGACTGCAGGTGCAGGAGCGCGCGCAGCCGTAACACAACCTCTTTCTGGAACTGGCGCAGGTCGAGGCCGTCGTCGCGCACCGCGGCGATCGTGGCGAGGCCACCGGCCAGGTCCCCTTGAAGGGCCTGCCGCGCGAGCTGCAGTGCCCGCTCGTCGCCGATGAGGCCCAACGCCTCACGCACCGCCTCGACGGGCGGTGCCTTGCCGAACGAGTCGCACACCTGCTCCAGCAGGTTAATGGCGTCGCGCAGCGATCCAGTCGCCTCGCGGACGATGAGGTCCACCGCGTCGGGCGCGAGCGTCATGCCTTCGGCCTCCGCGATCTGGGTGAGGCGCGCGACCATTGCGGCGTGGGGGATGCGCTTGAACTCGTAGCGCTGACAACGTGAGACGATCGTCGCCGGTACCTTATGCGCGTCAGTCGTGGCGAGGATGAAGATGACGTGCACGGGCGGCTCCTCGAGCGTCTTGAGCAGCGCATTGAACGCCGGCTCCGTCAGCATGTGAACCTCGTCGATGAGGTACACCTTGTGGGCCGTGCCGCCCGCGGAGGGCATGTAGTTGGTGTTGTCGCGTAGCTCGCGGATGTCGTCGATACCGCGGTTGCTCGCGGCGTCGAGCTCGATCAGGTCGAGCGCGCTTCCCTCGGCGATGGCCCGGCACGATGCGCACTCATTGCACGGCTCGCCGGGGCGCTCCGTCGCGTCCGGCGCGTTGCGCTCGCAGTTGATCGCCTTCGCGAGCAGGCGAGCCGTGGTCGTCTTGCCCGTGCCGCGTGGCCCGGCGAAAAGGTAGGCGTGCGACACGGTAGCCGACTGCACAGCGTTCAGCAGGGTGCGCGTGATCAGCTCCTGGCCGGACACGTCGGCAAAGCGCTGCGGCCGCCACTTGCGGTAGAGGACTTCGGTCGGCATTGCGGGGCGATCCCTCTGGGCGCGTCCTGGGGCGGCTCATTATAGCGGCGGCCGGCTCGCCGGCAGCCGGGCTTCGGGAGCGGCGAGGTGGCGTCAGGCTGCTTGTGCCCCGCCAGACTGCTCGGCGAGGAAGGCCTCCACGCATGCGGGATCGAGCTGCGTGCCGCGTACCCGCAGCAATTCCGCGACCGCCTCGTCGTGCGAGAGGGGACGGCGGTACGGGCGCGCCGACGTCATCGCGTCGTAGCTGTCGGCGACGGCGATGATCCGCGCGAGCAGAGGGATCTCGTCCCCGCGGAGGCCGTCGGGATAGCCGCTGCCGTCGAGCCGCTCATGGTGCGCGCGAATGACCGGCGCCAGGTCGCGGATCGCCGGGACGCGCTCGGCGATGGCGTGGCCGCGCTGCGTATGTTGGCGCACCTCGTCGAACTCCCGCTCTGAGAGCGGGCCCGGCTTCCGCAGGATCGCGTCTGGCACGCCGATCTTGCCGACGTCGTGCATCTGGGCGGCGAGCACCAGGGCACGGAGCTCGCTCGGCCCGAGTCGGAGCCGGTGCCCAATCGCGAGTGCGTACGCGGCGACACGGCTCACGTGGCCAAGCGTCGCGACGTCCTTCGCTTCGATCGCGTCAACGAGCTCGAGCACGCGGCGGTCGCGGCCGCGGTTCAGCGCGGCGAGGGCGTCACGCATCGAGAGCGCGTCGGCGATGGCGCGCAGCGAGCCGGCGCGGCGGGCCTCGACTGCCCAGCCAGTCAGCAGCACGGCGAAGGCGGCGCCGTACGTCGCGTGGTAGATCCACCAGGAGAGGTGCCACACCTGACCCCAGACCAGGATCGGCGGCACCTGCGCCAGGAGCACGAGCGCGCCGACCATCGCCAGTTGCGCCGGCAGGCGCGCGAACAGCCACGCTTGCGCGTAGCGCCACGTCGCGAAGGCGATGAGCGCGAACGAGCCGAGACCGATCGCCTACTGGATGCGGCGGTCGTCGGCCGGTACGCCGTCGAGCCACCCCTCAGCCGTGAAGCTGAGCACGATGTACGTTGCCAGCGCGACTGCTGTCCAGGCGAACAGGGCGCTGCCGCCGCGGTCGAGGGCCCGACGCGCGCGCTCGGGCAGCTCGACGGCGCTCAGCGCCACGAATGCGGCGCCGACGGCGATGCTCAGCCAGGCCGAGACGGGCAAGGACTGGTAGAACTCGTGCTGGATGACGCCCGGCGTCATCAGCCCGTGGACCGAGAATAGCCCGGCGATCGACATGAACGCGAGCGCCAGAAACAGCAAACGGGTCTCCCGCAACGACGGCGCGGCGATTATCACAACTGCTGCCGTGAGCGCGGCGGCGAGCGATGTCGCTCCGACAATCCAGAAGTGGAACCGGAAATGCATGAAAACGGGGTCGACCGAAGGGAAGAGAAGGAGCGCGCCAAACGCCGCTATCGGCGCCAACAGCACCGCCAGCCAACCGGTCGCGAGGAGGTCGTCCCGGCGCATGCGCGTATCCCCCATGTGTTGACGTATCGGCAGCGCGTTGGCGCCCGGATAGGGCCGCCAAGCGCGTGTGGCGGCTGAGGTGACATAACTCAGACGGTCGAGCTGCGGTTGGGGGGCGCGGTCGACGCTGTATCCGGAAGCACGTGGGCGAGGTCGGCGGCGGCCCCGACCGCAAGCAGCGCCGCGTCGTTCGAGACCGTTACCATCCGGTAGCCGGCGGCCACATGCCGCAGCGCCAGGGCCGCGCTCGCGTGGATGCCCGCGACGATGCCCCGGCGCTCGCACGCGGCCTGGACGGCGCGACGCGCGTCCTCCCAGACGCCGCCGTCGTGCCACATGCTCGGCGCCAGGCCGAGCGAGACGCTCATGTCCGAGGGCCCGAAGTACACGGCGTCGATGCCCGGGACGTCGAGGATTGACTCGAGGTTGGACAGCGCCTCGGCTGTCTCGACCATCGGGATGCAGGCGACCTCGGTGTTGGCGTGGGCGAAGTAGCCGTCGCCGGCGTACAGCGTGACGCGGCCGGGCCCGTAGCTGCGCGCGCCGGCGGGAGGATAGCGGCAGGCGGAGACCGCGGCGCGCGCCTCCTCGGCGCTGTTCACCATCGGGATGATCACGCCCATCGCGCCGGCGTCGAGCATGCGCCCGATGATGCCGGGCTCGTTCCACGGCACACGCACGAACGGCGTGGAGCCGGTGGTGCTGATGGCGGTCAGCATCTCGACCGCCATCTGATAGCCGATCATGCCGTGCTGCATGTCGACGCAGACGTAGTCGAAGCCGGCGTGCGCCACGACCTCGGCACTATACGCGCTCGGGATGGTGAGCCATCCCCCGTAGGCGACGCCGCCTTCGCGCCAGAGTCGCTTGACCGCGTTTGTCCGCATGCCGCTACGTGAAGAGCGGCGCCATGCCGCGCGCCTTCGCGAGGCGCTCCATCGTCGCGTCGTCCGGACGCGGGCCGAGCCGCTGGGCGGCATCGAGGATCTTCGGCACTAGCGTCAGGTCACCGGCGGTGTTGAGGAAGATGCCGGGGCGGCCCAGCACCCAGTGCACGGCCGCGTCGAGGTCCGCCTGTTCGGCGAGGGGCTCGTACCAGGTGCCGTACGTGTGGTGCTTCTCGCCCCACGGCCCGAGCGTCACGCCCTTGATCGTCTGCATCGCGACGCCGCGCTCGCCGCACAACCGCGCGAGCCGCTCGAAGTCGGCCGCGTACTGCGCGTTTCGCATCATCGGGAAGTTGTACGGGAGGAGCACGGAGTCAAACGGAAAGCGCTCGAGGCTGCGCAGGTGCATCGCCGCGACGGTCACGCCGTGGCCGGTGACGCCGATGAACCGCGTCATCCCCTGCCGGCGGGCCTCGACGGCGTACTCGAGCGCTCCGCGGGGCCCGAGCGCGACCTCCCACTCCTGCTCGTCGACGAGGTTGTGCAGCTGGAGCAGGTCGACGTGGTCCGTCTGCAGACGTTCGAGCGAATGTTCGAACTGTGCCTTCGCTCCGTCGTAGGTGCGCTCGTTCGTCTTCGTCGCAAGGAAGAAGCGGTCGCGGTACGCGGGCATCCAGGCGCCAACGCGGCGCTCCGAGCGGCCGTAACTCGCCGCTGTGTCGATATGGTTGATGCCGTAGTCGAGCAGCAGCGCGAGCGCGCGCTCACCCTCCTCCTCGCTCGCGCCCCAGAGCGCTGCCGCGCCGAAGATGGTGCGGGTGCTGTCGTGGCCGGTGCGACCGAACGGCGCGGTCGGGATCATGCGGCGTCTCCCAGCGTGCTGGCGCGAGTGTAGCCGACGTCCCTGCTGCCGTCATTCGCCCGCAGGGGTCCTCTCCGGGAAGGTAGCGCCACAGGCCGGGCAGACGTCGATGCCATCTGCGGCGCGCTCGTTGCAGGCGAGGCAACGAATGGGTAGGGGGTCGAGCTCGAGGCCGGCGTTGATGACGAACTGCCGGACCATGGGGTGCGTCTCGTCCAGTTCGCTGATCGTCACCTCCCGGATGTCGGTGACGGTTTTGTAGCGGCGCATGAGGCCATTGCGCAGCATGTACGAGATGGCGTTCGACTTGTCCGGGTCGCTTCCAGGGACGCCATTGCGGCTGTCGCGTGCCCACTGGTCAATGAGCTTGATGGTCCAGAAGCCGGTTGGCGGGACGGCGCGCTTCATCATGAGCGCGATCGCTTCGACGGAGGCGAGCAGCGCGTCGCTCGGCGCGCCGGCGGCCGCCTCGAGGTGGTCGGCCTCGCCGGCCGCGGCGACGAGGTCCGCGCTCACCGTGCCCGGGACGCCGGAGATGATGACGCGTTTGTCGAAGCGGTTTTTGATCCAGGTGATGACGCGGATGTAGTCGGAGTCGCCCGTCATCAGGACGTACGTCGACACCTGCGGGCGGTCGAGCGCCGTCTCCATGATGTCCATGAGCATGTGCAGGTCGGCGCTGCTCTTGACGCGGTCCTGACCCTCGCGCACGAAGCGCCGCACGGGGATATCGCGTGCCGCGATCCCCGCGACGTCGAGCGCGCGGCGCACCCACTGCGGGTGCTCGTTGAAGTCGGCATAGGCCATGGCAACGGAGACGCGGCCGTGCTTCCGCGCCTTCTCGATGAAGGCGGCGACGTTTGGCTCGATCTGGTAGACGTTGAGGTAGCTGTAGCGGATGTTCTCGAGGTCGATGAAGAGGCCGACCTCACCGGCGCCGATGGCGCCTGCGCCGCGGTCCATCTCTCAAGCTCCTGTTGCTGTCATCTATCTTTATCTGGGCTGAATCCTACCACGGCGGCCCGCCGCGGCATGGAGGGGCCCATGGCCCGGGTGGGATCGGGGGATGGCCAAGACGCCATAGGGCCCGAGATTACAGCGGCTTCACATATCGGCCCCGCGAACCCGTTACAATTCGGTTGAGGGCCGGCGGATCAAGCCGGCGAAAGAAAGAGGTCTGTGGTCAAGATGGCTGCAACGGCGAAAACGCTCCTGTTGATGGGCGTCCTCACCGGCTTGCTCGGCGCGCTTGGGTACCTGTTCCTGGGTGGCCTGGCCGGCCTGGTCTTCTTCGTCGTCCTGGCGGGTGTGCTGAATTTCGTCGCCTACTGGTTCTCGGACAAGCTGGCGCTCCGCATGGCCGGTGCGCGCGAGGTGTCGCCGGCCGAGGAGCCGCGTCTCCATCGCATCGTCGATGAAGTGACGGCGCTCACGACGCTCCCGAAGCCGAAGGTCTACATCGTCGATAACCCCTCGCCGAACGCGTTCGCGACAGGGCGCAACCCGAAGCACGCCGTCGTCGCGGCGACGACGGGCATCCTGAACCTGCTCGACGACCGAGAGCTGAAGGGCGTCATCGCACATGAGCTGGGGCATGTCGGCAATCGAGACATCCTCATCGGTTCCATCGCCGCGGTGCTCGCGGGCGCGATCGCCTGGATCACGAACAGCATGATGTGGGGCATGATGTTCGGCGGCCGCCGCAACAACGAGAACACGGCGTTGGCGCTGCTGGCGATCATCGTCATGCCGATCGCCGCTACCATCGTCCAGCTCGCGATCTCCAGGACGCGTGAGTATGAGGCGGACCGCACCGGCGCGAAGACGACGCACGACCCGGAGGCGCTCGCCGATGCACTGTGGAAGCTGCAGCAGGGGGCGACGCTGCGTCCAATGCAGGTGAACCCGGCGACGGCGCACATGTACATCGTCAACCCGCTGGCCGGTCTGCGCGGTCAGAACTTTTCGAACCTGTTCAGCACCCACCCGCCGATCGAGAAGCGCATCGAGCGGCTGCGCCAGATGGCGCGCAGCGGCTACTAGGACGAGCGCACGTATAGCCTCGGAGCGTCCAGAGGCCCCCGAAACATCGGGGGCCTCTTGGCATCTCCGCCGGGCGCGTTCAGGCGCGGATCAGCAGGATCGGAAGCTGCGTATCGTGGAGCACCGCCTCGGCAACGCTGCCGAACATAAGCCTGTTCAGCCCCCGCCGCGAATGGGTCGCCATTGCGATGGCATCGGCATCGACCTCTTTCGCGGTCGCGACGATCTGCTTCGCCGGCGAGCCGCTGCGCACGGACGTGTGTGTCCGGACGCCGCAGCCTTCGAACCGCTTGGCGACGCGCGCGAGATAGGCGCTCGCCTGATCGACGTACATCGACTTGGGTGGCGCCGCGGTCTGCTTGCCGACCGCCCCGCGCTCTCCCCAGTCCTGGTTCGGCGTGTCGATGACGCGCAGGAGCGTGACCTCGGCACCCATCGCGGCGGCGACGTCGAGCGCGTGCTGGACCACCGCCTCGGAGCGCGGCGTGCCATCGAGCGTCACGAGCAGATGTTTGAACATACCGACCTCCCCGTCCCTGACGGGACATAACGACTGCACCGGCGCCCAGCCGGAACTTGGGATGCGAGGTCGGCTCGCGACGACCCTCGAATCCCCAACCCCTTCACGTCAATATCGGCAGGTTTCCGCGCCGCCGTGCTACGCTGGCGCGTGGTCCCGCGCCTTCTTGCCGGTATGGCGGCGGTCCTGCTCCTCGCTGCCTGTGGTAGTGCTGGCGGCAGCCACGACCCCTCGGTACTGGTGCCGGGTGCGGCGCCCACCTCGACCGCGGCGGCCGGCTGCGCGCCGGCGAAACCGCACGCCGCAGGCGATTCGACGGCGGTGCTGACGACCGCTGCCGGCGGGCGCTCCTACGTGCTCCACGTGCCGCCGTCGTACGACGGGCAGTCGCGCCTGCCGCTCGTGCTGCTGTTCCACGGCTTCGGCGGCACCGGGCGTTCGATGCTCGACTACAGCGGATTCGGCGCCGTCGCTGACCGCCATCACTATGTCGTCGTCGCGCCGGAAGGGCAGGGCACGCCGCAGTTCTGGAATATCGCGATGTTCACCGGCGCCGCCGATGACGTCGCGTTTGTGCGCAACCTGGTCGACGAGGTCAAGGCGGAGCTGTGCATCGACAGCGACCGGGTGTACGCCGCCGGCTTCTCGAACGGTGGCGGCATGGCGCTGCGGCTGGCCTGCGCGATGCCCGACACCGTCGCGGCCGTCGGCGTCGTCGCCTCCATGTATCCGCAATGCGCGGCCACGCCGGCGACGCCGCTGGTCGCCTTCCACGGCACGTCCGACCCCGAGCTCCCGTTCAACGGCGGGCGCCTGCCGGATGAAGCGACGGACTTCCCGCCCGTGCGCCGCGTCGTCTCCGAGTGGGCGGTCGGGCTCGGCTGCGACGGCCTCGCACGCATCTCGCGGCCGGCGGCGCACGTCGAGCTCTCGACGTTCGTGCGCTGCCTGCTCGGCGACGGCGAAGCGCTGCTGTACACGATCATCGATGGCGGGCACACGTGGCCCGGCGCAGCCCTCGACCTGCCGGCGATGTCCGGCCCGACGAACCATGAGGTCGACGCGTCGGAGCTGATCGCGGCGTTCTTCGACGCGCGCGGCGGGCCGCGCTGACGCTCACGACGTCCGGATCACGTTGCGCTTGATCCAGTCCCAGGGCTGGAACTCGGCGTAGTGCAGCATATATTCCTGCCCGAGCTTCGGGACGAGCAGCAGCAAGAGCGGCCAGGCGACCGACCGCAGCGATTGCGGGTAGAGCCGCGGGAAGAAGCGCGCGACGACGACGCAGTAGAGCCACCAGTTCTCGAACAGGTTTGGGAACATGAGCAACAGCGGCCGCCAGCCGCTCAGCTCGAACGAGACGACGCCGACGAGCCGGTACACGTACAGGCCGGCCGCTGGCAGCGGTGCGTACGCCGATGCCCAGCCGAGCGCCACCCACAGCTCCAGCGTGAGGTAGTACGTGTCGAGACCCTTGTCGAGCGGCGCGTAATGCGCGCCGAAGCCGCCGATGTGCATGAAGCTGACCATCACGACGTCGAGCGCGTCGACGAGCATCGCGGCGAGGCCGCCGAGGAGCGCGTTGCGGAGGATCAGCAGCGGGACGGCGAGGCGGACGGTGATAACGACGGCCTCGCCCGCGCTCAACCGCGGACTCGCTGGCGGTACTGGATGGCTTCGGCGAGGTGCTGCGCGGCAATGACGTCGCTGCCCGCCATGTCGGCGATGGTGCGCGCGAGCTTGAGCACACGGTGGAAGGCGCGCGCCGAGAGCGCGAGCTGGCCCATCGCGAGGCGCAGGAGTGACTGCGCCTGCTCGTCGAGCTTCGCCTGGCAGTGCTCGCGTACCTCGGTAGGGGTCATCTCCGCGTTGCAGGCGATGCGCGTGCCGCGGAAGCGGTGTCCTTGGACGCAGCGCGCGCGCTGGACCCGGTCGCGCACGACCTCGGACCGCTCGGCGCTGCCGCGCGAGGAGAGCTTCTCGTAGTCGACGCGCGGCACTTCGACGAAGATGTCGATGCGGTCGAGCAGCGGCCCCGAGATCCGCTTCTGGTAACGGCTGACGGTCGCTTCCGAGCAGGTGCATTCCTTGAGCGGGTCACCGTAGTAGCCGCACGGGCAGGGGTTCATCGCAGCGACGAGCATGAAGTTCGCCGGGTAGGTGATCGAACCCTGGGCGCGAGAGATCGTCACTGTGCGGTCCTCGAGCGGTTGCCGCATCACCTCGAGCACCTGCTGGCCGAACTCTGGCAGCTCGTCGAGGAACAGCACGCCCCGGTGGCTTAGCGTAATCTCGCCGGGACGCGGATTGCGGCCGCCGCCAACGAGGCCCGCGTGGCTGATCGTGTGGTGCGGCGCACGAAACGGCCGGTGGCTGATCAGTGGCGTATCCGGCGGCAGCATGCCCGCGACGGAGTAGATCTTGGTCACCTCGAGGGTCTCATCCGGCGTCATGCTCGGGAGGATGGACGGCATCGCCCGCGCGAGCAGCGTTTTCCCGGCGCCCGGCGGCCCCGCGAGCATGACGTTGTGGCCACCGGCCGCAGCCACCTCGAGCGCCCGCTTTACGTGCTCCTGTCCCTTGATGTCGGCGAAGTCCGTGCCGGTGCATTGGCCGTCCGCCGCTGCAGCGATGGCCAGCGGCATGGCCGGTGTCGGCTCGATCGGTTCGTCGCCGGCGAGGTGGTGCAGGAGCGCAGCGAGGGTCGGCACGGCGTAGATCGTCATGTCGGGTACCAGCGCCGCCTCCGACGCGTCGGTCGCTGGCACGTAGGCCGTGCGGATGCCGCGGTCGCGCGCGAGGGCGACCATCGGCAGGATGCCCTGCGCGTGGCGCACGGCTCCGTCGAGCGACAGCTCCCCGAGGAACACGCACTCGCTGACGTCGGCGAGGATGTGGCCGGAGGCGACCATGATGCCGACCGCGATCGGCAGGTCGTACGTTGGGCCTTCCTTGCGGATGTCCGCGGGCGCGAGGTTGATGACGACGCGGCCGTTTGGGAACGGGAAGCCGGAGTTCTTGATCGCCGACTCCACGCGGTCCTTCGCCTCTTTGACCGCGGTATCGGGCAGGCCGACCATCGCCATGCTGTTCAACCCGCGCCGGGAGACGTCGACCTCGCACTCGACGACCTCGCCTTCGAGGCCGACCACCGCACAGGACAAGACCTTGGCGAGCGCCATGGCGCGACTATCTCATAAGAACAGTCGTTCTGCAACCCCCTGGCTAACCATTTGCCGGCCGCCGTGCTCCGCTTCCCCATACCGGACGCCGCTGGCATACTCCGGGCGCCGATGCCCCAACGACCGATTCCCAAGCCGACGCCCGAGACGGCGGAGTTCTGGGCGGGCGCGCGCCGCCATGAGCTGCGGATCCAGCGCTGCCGTGCCTGCGGCCGGGCGTACTTCTTCCCTCGGCCGTTCTGCCCTCGTTGCTCGTCGCACGATGTCGAGTGGTTCACGGCGAGCGGCCGCGGGCGCCTGTACTCGTACGTCATCAACCACCGGCCGCCGCCTGGCTTCCAGGACGCGGCGCCGTACGTGATCGCCGTCGTCGAGCTGGACGAGGGGCCGCGGATGATGTCGAACGTCGTCGGGGTCGAGCCGTCGCCAGAGCGCCTGCCCGCCGACCTGCCGCTCGAGGTCGCCTGGGAGCAGCTCTCGGAGGAGATCACGGTGCCGCTCTGGCGGCCGCTGGGAGGCGGCTCGTGAGCCTGCGCATGAGTGCCGCGATCGTCGGCGCCGCCGAGACCGACACCGTCGGCGTCATCCCCGACAAGTCGGCGCTGCAGCTGCATGCCGAGGCAGCGTTCAACGCGCTCGCCGACGCCGGACTCACGAAGGACGACGTCGACGGCGTGCTCTGCGCCGGGCAATCGCCGGTGGCTGTTGCGGAATACCTCGGGATCACGCCGACGTTCGTCGACGGCACCGGCGTCGGCGGCTGCTCGTTCATGCTCCACGTCCGTCACGCCGCGGCGGCGATCAAGGCCGGACTCTGCAGCGTCGCGCTCATCACGCACGGCGAGAGCGGCCGGTCGCGCGTCGGTATGGGTGCGTGGGCGCGGTCGCCGCAGATGCTGATGGCGCAGTTCGAGGAGCCCTATGGTGTCGCGGGCCCACCGACCCGCTTCACGATCCCGATCGTGCGCCACATGAGGGCCTTCGGCACGACGGAGGAGCAGATCGCCTCGGTCGCCGTGGCGACGCGGCGATGGGCCGAACGCAACCCGCGGGCGATGATGCGGGAGCCGATCACCGTCGAGGACGTGCTTGCCTCGCGGTTGATCGCGTGGCCCGTGCACCTCCTCGAGTGCTGCCTGGTGACCGACGGCGGCGGCGCCCTCGTCGTCGTGTCCGCCGAACGGGCGAAGGACTTCCCGAAGAAGCCAGTATACGTGCTCGGCACGGGCGAGTCCACCGAGCACTCGATGATCAGCATGATGCACGACATGACGGAGTCACGGGCGTTCAAAGTGTCGGGTGACCTGGCATTCCGGGAGGCGAAGATCGACCGAAAGGACGTCGACCACGCGATGTTCTACGACGCCTTCGCCCACACCCCGATGTTCGCGCTCGAGGACCTTGGGTTCGTTGCCAAGGGCGAGAGCGGGCCCTTTTTCGCCGAGATGCGGACCGCGCCGGGCGGCGACTTTCCGCTGAACACGAACGGCGGTGGCCTGAGCTACACGCACACGGGCATGTACGGCATGTTCGCCATCCAGGAGTCCGTGCGGCAGCTGCGCGGCGAGGCGGCCGCCCAGCTCGATGACGTGCGGGTAAGCATCGCCCACGGCGTCGGCGGCATGTTTCACGCCGCCGGGACGCTGCTGCTGACCAACGACGACGGCGCTTAACCGCGGGCAAGAACAGCCGCGCCGGGCCGGACTCCGCGGGAGCGAGGAACCGGCCTCCACACCGTCCTCAGCACGCTAGAACCGCCATTCAAACGCCTCCAAACGATGCGGCAACAGCCGGGCATCGCAGGAGGGTTGCAGTCCCGCCAGCGCGGCAGATTGACGGCCGCGGCTGACTGCGGGATCGTTGCCTGAGCCTGTGAGAGAAGCCGGCCGCGGCGCCGGCTGCTGGAGGGAGGTTTGACATGCCCATCGTCACCGTGCAGATGTTCGAGGGGCGGACGCACGCCCAGAAGCAGGAGCTCGCCCGCGCGATCACCGAGGCCGTGGCGAACATCGCGCACACGACGCCCGAGGCGACGATCGTGGTGTTCCAGGACGTCGCGCGCGAGGACTGGGCGCAGGGGGGCAAGCTGGCGTCGGACGAGGGGTCGTAGGGGTTCGGCCGATGGTCAGACCGCCACCGTTGTGCCGATACTCGTCGCGACACTGCAACACACGTGTCAAGCGGTGGGCGAGCGTAGAGACGCCTCCCCGCGTTACTTCGTCTGGGGAGCCTGATATACTGCTTTGAAACGCACCCCAGCCGCAATCCGGCCCCCGCGCGGGCCGAGGGGGCTACGAGCTGAAACCCATGAGTTCTCGCTGGCTGCGAAATAGCTTCATCTACCTGCTGATCCTCGTGGCAGTGGTCGCGATCGTCTTCTCGTTCTTCCGAGGGGGCGGCGGCGACAAGAGCATGACCTTCAGCGAGGTCGTCAGCCACGCGCGCAACGGCGACATCGATTCGATCGAGGTCAGCGGCCAGAACCTGACCGTGCGCCTCAAGGGCGACGCGCAGAAGTACTCGTCGCGCATCGGCAACAATACCGACCTCGAGAAGACCCTGACCGACGCCGGCGCCGAAATCGGTGGGGCCAGCGACAAGTCGATCAATATCAAGTACAAGGAACCGTCCAGTTACGGCAACTGGATCAACCTGCTCTTCAGCTTTGCCCCGATCCTCGTGTTCGGCGCCATCCTCATCTTCATGATGCGGCAGGCGCAGGGCTCAAACAGCCAGGCGATGAACTTCGGCAAGAGCCGGGCACGCATGTTCACCGGGAACAAGCCGACGGTGACGTTCCAGGACGTCGCCGGCGTCGACGAGGCCAAGGAAGAGCTGCAGGAAGTCGTAGAGTTCCTGAAGTATCCGGAGAAGTTCGCCTCGCTCGGAGCGCGCATCCCGCGCGGCGTTCTGCTCGTCGGACCTCCGGGCACCGGCAAGACGCTACTCTCGCGCGCCGTCGCCGGCGAGGCGGGTGTGCCGTTCTTCTCGATCTCGGGCTCGGAGTTCGTAGAGATGTTCGTCGGCGTCGGCGCCAGCCGCGTGCGCGACCTCTTCGACCAGGCCAAGCGCAATTCGCCGTGCATCGTGTTCGTCGACGAGATCGACGCGGTCGGCCGCCAGCGTGGCGCTGGCCTCGGCGGTTCGCACGACGAACGCGAGCAGACGCTGAACCAGATCCTCGTCGAGATGGACGGCTTCGATACCAATACGAACGTCATCGTCATCGCGGCGACCAACCGGCCCGACATCCTCGACCCGGCGTTGCTGCGGCCCGGGCGGTTCGACCGCCAGGTGATCCTCGACCGGCCGGACAGCAAGGGCCGACAGATGATCCTCGAGGTCCACACGAAGGGGAAGCCGTTCGAGAAGGATGTCGAGTTGGGCGTGCTGGCGAAGCAGACGCCAGGCTTCTCCGGCGCCGACCTCGCGAACCTCGTGAACGAGGCGGCGATCCTCGCCGCCCGCCGCAACAAGAAGAAGATCGGTATGACCGAGTTCAACGAGGCTGTTGACCGCGTCATCGCCGGGCCGGAGCGGAAGAGCCGCGTCATCACGCCGAAAGAGAAGGAGATCATCGCCTACCACGAGGCCGGGCACGCGCTCGTTGGCCACCTGCTGCCGAACGCCGACCCGCCGTACAAGATCAGCATCGTTTCCCGTGGCATGGCCGGCGGCTTCACGCGCTTCATCCCCGAGGATGACCGGCACCTGATGTCGCGCTCGCAGTTCAAGGACATGCTCGCGACGAGCCTCGGCGGCCTCTGCGCTGAAGAGCTGATCCTCGATGGCGAAGCGACGACGGGGCCGTCCGACGACCTGATGAAGGCGACGAACATCGCCCGCAATATGGTCACGCAGTGGGGTATGAGCGAGCGGCTCGGGCCCCGGACGTTCGGGAACAAGCAGGAATTGGTGTTCCTCGGCCGCGAGATCGCCGAACAGCGGAACTACAGCGAGAAGGTCGCCGAGGAGATCGACGAAGAGGTGCGCCGCCTCGTCGACCACGCGTACCAGACCGCGCGCAGCCTGCTCATCGAGAACCGCGATCGGCTCGACCGCCTCGTGAAGATCCTGCTCGAAGAGGAGACCATCGAGGGCGACGACCTCAGGCGCATCCTCGACGGCCTGGACCGCGAGCCGCCGGCCGAACCGACGGCGCCAGTCACCAGCGAGGAACTCACGCAGGAGCAGCGCGAGGCGCGGGACCGCGAGGCGGGCCCGCAGCCGAAGCTTGGACCGCCAGGATTGGCCTGGGGCAGTCAATCGAACATCACGCTGGACGCTGGCGATATCGATCGCTGACGGCGCGGACGGATGAGATGTCGAAGGGCTCCCCGGTGGGAGCCCTTCCCGTTTGTCGACGCAATGCGCGCGGTGGGGAGCGACGATTGGGCGTACGGACATGGAACTCATCCGCTTTCTGAGCGTCAGCAAGGACTACGGTCACCGGCCCGTCCTCGAGGACGTCTCGTTTCGTATCACGAGCGGCCAGAAGGCCGGTGTCATCGGCGCCAATGGCGCCGGCAAAACGACGATTGTGCGCATCCTCATGGGCGAGGAGGAGCCGAGCGGCGGCGCCATCTCGCGCGCGCCGGGCCTGCGCATCGGCTACGTGCCACAGTTCGTCGAGTTCGACGAAGGGCAGACCGTGCTCGCGACGCTCCTGCGGGAGCACGATGCGGCGCTCGCGGCGCTGCGCCTCGCTGAACACCTCCTCGCCGACGCCGTCGCCGACGAGCTGGGGGAGGCGACGGCGGCGTACGATGCGGCGCGCGAGAGCTACGAGCGGGCCGGCGGCGACGCCTTCGAGGCGCGCGCCGTCGGCATGCTCGATGCACTCGGCCTGCCGGGGCGCACAGAGCAGCCGGTATCGCAGCTCTCGGGCGGCGAGAAGAACGTGCTCTCGCTCGCGCAGGCGCTGCTCGCCGAGCCGGATTTGCTCGTGCTCGATGAGCCCGGCAACCACCTCGACTTCAGTGGACTCGCCTGGCTCGAGCAGTTCCTCGCGAAGTACCGCGGCGCCGTCCTCATGGTCTCGCACAACCGCTACCTGCTCGACCGCGTGGCGACGACGATCCTCCACCTGCATGGCGGCAAGGTCGACGCGTACGCGGGCAACTACTCCGACTACCGGCTGACAGCGCTCCGGCAGAAGCTCTCGCAGCAGGCCGACTACGAAGCGAACCGGCGTCGTCTGGCGCAACTCGAGGCGCTCGTCCACCGCTTCCGCGAGATCGCGAGCGCAAGGCCTGACCCCGCGTGGGGCAAGCGGTTGCGGGCACGAGTGTCCCAGCTCGAGCGCGAGAAGGCGCAGGCGGTCGAACGGCCCGAGTCCGAGGCGTCGCGCCTGCACATGCGGCTCACGTCGAAGGGCAGCAAGGCCGACATCGCGTTGCAGGTCCGCGGCTATCGGAAGGCCTTCGGCGAGCGCCTGCTGTTCGACGGCGCAGACGCCGAGATCGCCTGCGGCGAACGCGTGGCGCTCATCGGGCCGAACGGCAGCGGCAAGACGACGCTGCTGCGCGAGATCGTGTCGCGTGGCGCCTGGGACGGCGACACGCTGCGCGTCGGCCCGAGCCTGAAGGTCGGCTACTGCGCGCAGCAGCAGGAGGTGCTCGACGACCGCCGCACGGTGTTCGACCAGATCCTCTACGAGCCCGGGATGACGCGGCAGCGGGCCTTCGACGTGCTGGGGCAGTTCATGTTTGGCGAGCTCGACTTCGACAAACCCGTCGGCGCGCTCTCGGGCGGCGAGCGCAACCGCCTGCAGCTCGCGCTCCTGATCGTGCGCCAACCGGACTTCCTGATCATGGACGAACCGACCAACCACCTCGACATCCCGTCCTGCGAGGCGATCGAGGAGGCGCTGGCGTCGTTCAAGGGGACGGTGCTTGTCGTCTCGCACGACCGCTACTTCCTCGACAAGGTCGTCGACCGCGTGATCGAGGTGCGCGACGCCCGGCTGCATTCGTTCAACGGCAACTTCTCCGAGTACTGGATGGCACGGCACCGCATCGCGCGGTCGACGAAGGCGCGCGTCGCCACCCGCCGCGCCATGCGCGAGCGCACGGAGCGTCCGTCGCAGAGCTCGAAGCGCGCGCTCGAGCTGCAGGCGCGGATCGAGGAGGCCGAACGCGAGCTCGTGGCGATCGAGCAGGAGGTGTCAGCGGCGTTCGCCCGCGGCGACCACCGCGCGGGCAGCCGGCTCGCGCACCGGCTCGAGGATCAGCGCCGGCGTATCGATCGCCTGTACGAGGAATGGGCCGCCGAGGCGTGAGCTCGCACGGCATCCCCGCAGAGGCACCGTCCGCGTGGGGCACGCGCGCGCGATCAGGCGGGAACGCCCGTCGCTAGTTGAGGTTGTTTACCGTGAGAAGCGCCGGCGGCGTCGTCCGCTGCAGCACCATGTACGAGCCGGTGGGTGGCTTGATCTCCAGCGTGAACGTCTGGTTCACGCCGACGGTCGCGCCGGCGCCCGCGAGGTCGATTGAGATGCGGATCAGTTCGCCTGGCTCGAGCAGGGTGTTGGCGTTTCCGGTGATCGGCGTCGCCGTGTAGGTGATGTCGTTGATCACCTGCGTCGGGTCGATGTAGCTGATGACCGTGCGGTTCGTCGTCGCCGTCGGGTCGAGGTTCACGGAGTCGCCACCGGCGGCGAGGGTGATATCGAACTCGACCGTCGTGAGGTTCGTGCCGTTCGAGTTCGCGACCACGCTGCTGGAAAGCTCCATCGTGCCGCGCGTCTTGGCGAGCCCCGCGTACACCGCCTCCTTGCCTCGCTCCGAGCTGAATAGGCCAGTGCTGAGGACGACGAATGCAAACACTGCCGCGACCACGACGAATGCGATGAGGATGATGGCCGTCTCGAGCCCGGTAATGCCACCTTCGTCACGCAGACGCCGCCAGACCTCGTTCGGGGCGACTCGCTTCATGTCCGCAACCTCCATCCGTGGGCCGGCGTGTGCCGGGACCACACTCCCCCAACCGGGAGCGCCCGTAGGGGCGAACCCTGTTGGGATGGTCGGCGCGGCCCCCGCCGGGCTTTAGGGGCTGGCACCCTCGCTGGGAGAGGCTTCGGAAGGCGCGCCCGCGCCGCGCGGGCCAGGCTGTGGTATGCTTATGGCGATGCCTGCCCGGCGCGGCGGGATTTCGTGTGTTCGGAGGTCGTTGTGTACGCGCTCGTCCGCACTGGCGGCAAGCAATACCGTGTCGAAGAGGGCAAGTCCCTGCGGGTCGACCAGCTCCTCGGAGCACCCGGCTCGACCGTCGAGCTTGGCGAGGTGCTTGTCATGGGCGACGGCGACAACCTGACAGTTGGTACGCCGCTTGTCGAGGGCGCCCGGGTCCTGGCGACTGTTGCCGAGCAGGGGCGGGCGCGGAAGGTCGTTGTGTTCCGGTACAAGGCGAAGACGCGGTCTCGCAAGAAGACGGGCCACCGCCAGCACTACACGCGGCTGGTTGTCGAGGACATCCTGGCGGCGGGACAGGAGCCGAAGCCCAAGCGGGCGATGCCTGCCGCGGGCGAGGAACCGGCGGCCGTGGCCACCAAGGGGCGCCGTCGCCGCGTGAAGGCCGACGCACAGACGGCCGCGCCCGACACGGATGCCGCGTTGGAGCCAGAGGCGGCGCCTCCCGCTGAGGCGCCCGCTGTCGTTCCGGAGGCGGACGAGGCTGCCTCTGCCGAGGCGCCGGCGAAGCGGTCGCGGCGAAAGAAGGAAGAGACGGAGTAGCGGCATGGCACACAAGAAAGGCGTCGGCAGTTCGAAGAACGGGCGCGACAGCAACTCGAAACGACTCGGCGTGAAGCGCTCGGACGGCATGGTCGTCCTGCCTGGGACGATCATCTTGCGCCAGCGCGGCACACGGTTCCACCCGGGCCGGAACGTCGGCGTCGGGCGCGACCACACGCTCTACGCGCTCGCCGAGGGGACGGTGCGCTTCGAGCCGTACGCCAAGAACCGGCGGAAGCAGGTCAGCGTGTATCCGGAGGCCGCGGCGAGATAGCGGCCGCCCGCGGACGCGGCGTACGGACATCCCCACATTGCGAGCAGCGCGGAGAGACAGATGAAAGCGAAGATCCACCCCGACTACGGACCAGCAACGGTGCACTGCGCCTGCGGTAACAGCTGGCAGACGCGCGCGACGAAGCCTGACCTTCACGTCGATATCTGCAGCAACTGCCACCCGTTCTTCACCGGCCAGCAGCGCATCGTCGACACGGCAGGCCGCGTCGAACGCTTCACGAAGCGCATGGAGAAGTCGGCGGCCGCGAAGGCGAAGGCCGGGGGCAAGAAATAGTACGCTCGCGCCCGAAGCGACAGCCATGAAGCGCGCCCCGCCAAGGCGCGCTTCCGCGTTCGGGGGCGCATCAGCGTGTCGGAGACGATGGGCACCCTGCTCCTGGAGAACGGCCGCATCTGGACGAACGACCCGGAGCGGCCGTGGGCTTCGGCGGCGCTCTCGCGAGATGGCCGGCTCGTCGCAGTCGCCGCCGCGTCGGATATCGCGGCACCCGCGGGGTGCGAGCGGCTCGACCTCGAAGGGCGGCTGGCGCTGCCCGGCTTTATCGACGCGCACGCGCACCTTCTCGGCGTCGGATATGCGCTGCGCTCGGTCGACCTCAAGGGCACCTCGTCGGTGGAGCAGGCTGTGCATCGGGTCGAGGAACGCCTGCGCGGCGCGCCGGCCGGCGGCTGGATCACGGGCGCGGGTTGGGACCAGCACCTGTGGCCAGGCGGCCGCTTTCCGCATCGCCGTGACTTGGATGCCGTCGCACCGGACCGGCCGGTCGTGCTGGAGCACACTTCCGGGCACTGCAGCTGGGTAAACTCGGCCGCGCTGGTGTCCGCCGGCATCACGCGCGACACCCCGTCACCTGACGGTGGCATTATCGAGCGCGACGAGCACGGCGAGCCGACCGGGATCCTGCTCGACAACGCCGCGCGCCTCGTGTACGGCGCCATGCCGCGAACAAGTCAGGCAGAGCGCATCGCGACGCTTGAAGCGGCGATCGCGCATGCGCATCATCTCGGCGTCACGTGCGTCCACGCGATGAATGTGAGCCGCGGCGAGTTCCAGGCGCTGCATGCACTCAACGACGCCGGCAGGCTGCGCCTGCGCGTCCGCGAGTATCTCTCCCACGAGCGGCTCGACGAGTGGCTGGAACGCGGCATCGAGACGGCCGACGGCGACGAAATGCTCCGCGTCGCGGGCGTCAAGTTCTTCGCCGACGGCGCGCTTGGGCCACTCACCGCGTGGATGTCAGAGCCATACGAGGGCACGGACAACCGTGGCTTGCCGCTCCAGCCGGTCGAGCACCTGGAGCGCGACGTCCGTCGTTGCCTGGACCACGGACTCGCGACGGCTGTGCACGCCATCGGCGACCGCGCGAACGCCGAGGTGCTCGACATCTACGAGCGGGTGCGCGACGTTGCGCCGGGCCTGCTTCGTCGCATCGAGCATGCGCAGCTCCTTCACGCTGCCGACGTGCCACGCTTCGCTGCGCTTCGCGTGGTGGCCTCAATGCAGCCGATCCACGCGACGCAGGACATGGCGAAGGTCGACCGTTGGTGGGGCGACCGCGCTCGCGGGGCGTACGCGTTCGCGTCACTTTTGGCGAGCGGCGCCTCGCTCGCCTTCGGCTCCGATGCGCCGGTCGAAACGATGGACCCGCTTGCTGGCCTGCACGCCGCTGTCACGCGCCGGACCGCAGCCGGCGAGCCGGCGCATGGCTGGCACGCGGAGCATCGCATCTCGCTCGCGCAGGCGCTGGCGGCGTATACGAGCGGCGCTGCGGCCGCGGCCGGGGACGGCCACCTCGGGCGCCTCTCGCCGGGGTGCAGCGCCGACGCCGTCGTCCTCTCAAATGACATTTTCGCGGCCGATGACCCGAAGGGTATCCGCGATGCACACGTCGTCCTGACGGTCGTCGCGGGTGAGGTCGTGTACCGCGCGCCGGGCGTCTGAACCAAGGCGGTATCGGCACTGCACCGCGCCCTCGGTACAGTGGCTCTGGCATGCAGTCAGAACGCGCCGGGCGCGCGCGTGTGGTCATCGTCGGCGCCGGGTTCGGCGGCCTCGCAGCGGCGCGCGCACTCCGCGGCCGGCCGGTCGACGCGCTCGTGCTCGACCGCCACAACTACCACACGTTTCTACCGCTGCTGTACAAGGTGGCGAGCGCCGGGCTGGAGCCCGATGACATCGCGCAGCCCGTACGCGCCATCCTTCGGGGCGCTCCTAACATCCGCTTCCGGATGGCAACGGTCGAACGGGTCGACCTCGACCGCCGCCTGGTCGTCGCCGACAACGGGACGTTCTCGTACGATTACCTCATCCTCGCGCCCGGTAGCGCCACGAACTTCTTCGGCGTCGCGTCCGCCAACCGCGCGCTTGGCCTCAAAGACCTGGCGCAGGCGACTGCACTTCGCAATCACGTGCTGCGGAGCTTTGAATGCGCCGCCACGCTACCGCCGTCGCCGGAGCGGGACGCGCTCATGACGGTCGTCGTGATCGGCGGCGGGCCGACCGGCGTGGAACTCGCTGGCGCGCTCGCCGAGCTGAAGCGGCACGTGCTGCCGCATGACTATCCCGAGCTCGATGTCTCGCGCGCGCGGGTCATCTTCCTCGAGGCGACGGATCGGCTCCTCTCGGCGATGCCCCGTCGCCTCCAGGTGGAAGCCGCGGCGCAGTTACGAGACCTTGGCGTCGAGGTCCGTTTTCATGCCGTGGTCGCGGACATGACGGGGCACGGTGTACGGCTCAAGGACGGCGAGGAGATCGCATCGGAGAACGTCGTATGGGTCGCCGGCGTGCGTGGCGAAGCGCTCGGTGAGCGGCTCGGTGTGGAGCTGGGGCCGGGCGCGCGCGTTCCCGTGGCGCCGACGCTCCAGCTTGCCGGGCATCCCGAGGTGTTCGTCGTGGGTGACCTGGCGCTGCTCACCGGCCCGGGCGGCACCCCGTACCCGATGCTCGCTCCGGTTGCGATGCAACAGGCGCGTATCGCAGCGGAGAACATCCTGCGCATGGAGCGGGGGCGGCCGCCGTTGCCGTTTCGTTATCGCGACCGTGGGATCATGGCGACGATCGGCCGCCGGAAGGCAGTCGCGCACGTGTTCGGACTATCGTTCTCGCGGTTCATCGCCTGGCTGCTGTGGCTGTTCGTCCACCTGATCCAGCTTGTCGGCCTGCGCAACCGCGCGCTCGTGCTCGTGAACTGGGTGTGGAACTACCTCCGGTACGACCGCGCGAACAGGCTCGTCACCGACGACGCCCCGGCGCCTTCCGTTAACGCGTCGCGTCACGGCGCGCAGGCGCCCGACGACGCGCCGCGGTAGCCAGCTACGCACGCGGCAGGCCGAGGCCGCGCTGCGCGATGATGTTCCGTTGCACCTCGGACGTGCCGGCAGCGATGGTGTACGAGACGGCTGCGAGGTAGTACGACGACAGACGCCCATCGAGCGGCGCGTACGCCGAGGCGCGCGCCAGCAGTCCGCCGAGTCCGAGCAACGAGACAGCGGCGACGGCGAAGCGGCTCTGCAGCTCCGTCGAGTACAACTTCGCGATCGATGCCTCGGCGTTCGGCACGCGCCCTTGTCCCTGCATCCATGCGACGCGATACGCCAGCACGCGGCCGACGGCGAACTCGATCGCGAGGTCAGCGAGCTTGTTCCGTACGGACGGGGCATCGATCAGACGCCGTCCACGCTGTCGTGATTCCCGCGCGTAGTCAATGAGGTCATGCAGCAGCGTCTCCGCGAACACGATTCGCTGGATGCCGGAGCGCTCGAAGTCGAGCGTCGTCGTGGCGACGTACCAGCCGCGGTTGAGCTCGCCGACAAGGTTCTCGCGCGGGATGCGGACGTTGTCGAGGAACACCTGGTTGAAGGCGTCCGAGCCAAGCATATTCGTCAGCGGCGTGATCGTGACGCCGGGCGATTTCATGTCCATGAGGAAATAGCTGATGCCGCGGTGCTTCGGAGCGTCGGGGTCGGTGCGGGCGAGGAGGATGCAGTAGTCGGCGCGGTGGGCGCCTGAGGTCCAGATCTTCTGGCCGTTGACGACGAAGTCGTCGCCATCCTGCACGGCGCGCGTCTGGAGCGATGCGAGGTCCGACCCGGCGCCCGGTTCGCTGAATCCCTGGCACCAGGACATCTCAGCCCGAGCGATGCGGCCGAGAAAGCGTCGTCGCTGCTCCTCCGTCCCGTGCAGCATCAGCGTCGGTCCGACCATCGCCACGCCCATGCCGCCGAAGCCGGGCGCGCGCAGCGCGGACATCTCCTCGTTGTAGACCAACTGCTGCATCGGCCCGGCGCCGAGCCCGCCGTGCTCCTTCGGCCAGGCGAGCGTCAGCCAGCCCTTGTCCGCGAGCTTCTTCTGAAATGCGCGCGCCGCCTCGCCGTAGTCGCGGGGCGAGTCCTCGCGGTCGTTGTAGCCGGGGCGACTCAGCTCCGAGGGCCATTCCGCGCGTACAAAGGCGCGGACCTCGTCACGAAACGCCTCCTCCTCGGCACTAAACCGAAAATCCATCGCGGTCTCCTCCCGCGGGTCAGCGTACACGCGGCGACGCCCGGCTCACAGAACCCGGCGTCGGGTTCTGGCAGTGGCGGGCGCGCCTACAATGGCAGCGCCTGGTGGCGCGCGTCGGCCGCAGGTGGCGCGTTCGCATCGTCCAGCTCGAAGAGGTCCCGGTGACCGCCGGCAGCTCGTCCTGAAGGGCGTTGCCGGGCGGCACGTTGACGGTCGCGAGCAGGCCGCCGAGGTTGACGGCGGCAGCCGGAAGCGTCCACGCCCGCATGAGGGCCCGCGGTTGCTGCTACGATGGCCTCGCTGTATCGTCGCCGCACCGAACCGGGGAATCGAGCACTCACAAGGACGCCATCGCACATGGACCAGCGGGGTATCGGCGGCCGGCTGGTGGCTGTTGACGTGCTGCGCGCGGTCGCCATCGCGTGGGTCGTCGTGTTCCACCTCTGGGGCGACCTTGAGTTCTTCCCGGGCGCGCCACGCGAGTACTACGAGCAGCTCACGTGGCAATTCCGGCAGGGGAACGGCGCCTGGGCGGCCCTTACGTCATTCACCGACCTGCTGTTCCGTGACGGCTTCCAGGGTGTGCCGCTGTTCATGATGATCAGCGGCCTCTCGCTGACGGTCGCTGCGTACCGTGCGCCGGGGACGATGCGGTTCCCCCGGCTGCCCGCGACCATGCTGGGGCGGTTCCGCAAGCTACTCGTGCCGTACTGGGCGGGTGTCGCGCTGACGTATGGCGTGATTGGCGCGATCGCCTGGCGGCAGTCGGCCATATCCGGCGCGAGCTTTACCGCGATGTTCGGCCAGGGCGTCACAATCTCGCGTGCCAGCCTGATCGAAGTGGATCGCGAGACGGTGCTGGCGAGCGTGCTGCTCGTGCCGCGGCTGCTCGGCCCGCAGCACTTCTTCGCGCCGCAGCTTGCGCTCTGGTTCGTCGGGCTGCTGGCCCAGTACTACCTGCTCTTCCCGCTGCTCTTCGCGCTCCTGCGCCGCATCGGCGTGGTGCCGTTCGTGCTCGGCACGTTCGCCGGCACCGTCGCCGCGAACTGGTGGATCGTCGACCAGTATGGCGCGCCGGAGTTCAAATTCTGGCTCGTGACCGGCTGGGCACCGTTCCGGCTGTTCGAGTTCACCGCCGGCATGGGCATCGGCTGGCTGCTCGCGTCGCCGGATGCCCGTCCGTGGCTGCGCGCGGCGCGCCACCCGGCCGTCATCACACTGGTCATCATCGCCGGCTTCGCGGCCCATACGGCTGGCGACCTGTTGATCGGCCGCTGGACCGTGCGCTACTGGCAGTCGTTGGCGTTGCCACTCGCGACGCTTGGGCTCGCCTGCTGGGCGCTCGCGGTCGTTGCCGCGTGGCCGCGCGGCTGGCAGGGCGGGCCGCTCGTCGGAGCCGTCACGACCTTTGGCGTGATGTCGTACGGCATCCTCATCGTCTCCGACATCATGCGACTCGTCGCGAGCCAGCTGCGGGTCGAAGACGTATCGGACCCGGTGTGGTGGACGTTCCTGACGGCCGTGTACGTACCCGCCAGCGTCGCGCTGGCGTGGCCGCTATGCCGGCTCCTGGGGCTCATGCCGCGCAGTCGTCACGCCGTGGCCGTCGGCGAGCTCATTGGCGCGGACGGGCGCTCTGCCGCGGTCGCGAGCGCGGGGGTGGCCGGCGGCGGCTAACGACGCGCGTCACTCGTCACTCGAAGCGCCAGCGTACGTGCCGGCTCCCGAAGTTCCCGGGATAGAAGCGCGCCTCGGTCACCCGATCCTCAGTCGGCACCTCGAAGAAGGCCCGCAGGGTGTGCCGGCCGGGCCCGAACCGGTCGGGGAGCGGCACACCGTCTACGACGATGAGGGCCGGGCTGATGCCACCTCGCGTTGTCGTGAGGCGCACCATGTCGTCCTCGTAGACACGGAGCTGGCGGTCGGCGCGAAACACCCGTTCGTCCTGCATGGCCGCGTCGACTTCCACGAGGCGGTGCCCCGCGCGCGCCGAGATCACGTCGACCTCGGCGCGATCATTGATGCGCTCCAGCGTGAAGAGGACGTTGTCGAGCTCGCGGGAGGCGTCGCGCACCGAGAGCGATCCGGCGACGGCCTCGGCGTAGCGGACGTCGACGGTCTTCGTCTTGTGCGCGGCAGCGTAGATAGCGACACCGGCGACGATGGCGATGAGGACGATGATCGCCGTGCCGATCGTGCCGAGGACGGCGGAGCCAACGACCGCACTGCGGGACGCCGTGCCCGCGTCGGCGTCGAGCGAGTATGGCGGGTACGCATCGGTGAGTGATTCGACATACGCCGAGACCCTCGCACCCCATCTCGTTACGCCGAGGACAAAGCTGTGCAGGCCGCGCGGAAAGCGCCCGGTGAAAAGGATCGCGAACCATCCGATGAAGACGACGAACAGGGCAGCTACCGCCAGGAACGACAGGATGACGAAGTGTGGAAGGGAGGTGATGAGCTTCCAGAACACGAGCCGCCAGCGCGATACGCGCTCCGGATAGTCAACCTCGTATTCCAGATCCCAGGGGCCCTCGAATGGGGGATAGCGGTCGGTGAGGAGGGCAAAGTACGCCCAGGCGCGATATGTATAGCGGTGGACACCAACCTGGAAGTCGAACAGCCAGCGTGGAATGCGCCCACGCACGACGATCGCCGCCCAGATGGCGAAGATGACGTAACCTGCGCTGACGAGGTAGGCGAAGAACGCGACCGGAAGGAAGAGGATGATGCGGAAGGCGCTCGTCAGTCGCGAAACGCGCTCCGGGTATTGCATCGAAACGCGTACCGGAAAAGCGCTGCCGGACTCCGCCAATGCCATCGTCATCGACCTCCTTGTCGTACGACCTCCCGCCTACTCTGCTGTCTGGTCGCGCGCGTGTCAATCCATGCGCGAACGAATCGCGGCCGGTAGCATGCGTGCGTGTTCCGGCTTGACCGTAACGATGCGATCCTCGGCGCCGTCGCCGTCGCGCTCGGCGTTGCGACGGCCGCCGGCTATGCCGCGTGGCGCGCCGTGAGCCGTGAGTCTGTCACGGCTTCGGAACGCTGGTCGTCCTTCGCCGAAGCGATGCTGTTTCCCGGTGCGCTCGTGATCGCCGCGATCGCGGTCATCGTGTGGCTTGGCTGGAAGGCGAACATCGACTGATCAGATTCGGCGCGCGCGGTAGGCCGCGTCGCGCAGCGCGGCAAGGAACGACGCCTCGTCGCGCAGGTCGGCGTCGAACTCGGTCGCGCAGACTCCCACTTCACGGACGGAGTGCGCATCGCTCCCTCCGATGCCGGGGAGGCGCATCCCGCGGGCAAGCGCGGCGGCGTGGTCGTTCTCCAGCATGCCCTCGGTGCCGTTCATCGCCTCAACGCCGTCGAATGAGGCAGCGAGGTCATCGGGCATCAGCGTGCCGTAGCGGCGGCTCGGGTGTGCGAGATACATCAGCGCACCATCGGCGGCGGCGAGGCGTCGCAGCCCGGCGAGCGTGGCCATCGCCGGGTCGTGCGCGGACGCACCGAAGACCAGCACGTGGCCAACCTCGGTCGTGACCTCCATGCCGCGCAGGACGAGGAATCCCATCTCGGCCGACAGGCGCCGCACGTCTTCGAGCGGCCAGAGCGCGTCGTGCTCGGTGATGCAGACCCCGTCGAGCCCGCGTGCCATCGCCGCGCGGACCAGCGCATCCGGCGTCAGCGCGCTGCATGCCGAGCGCACACGGGTGTGGCAGTGGAGGTCGATCAGCATCGGTTGCGAAAGCGCAGGACAGACAACAGAGGACAGACAAGCGAATGGACGATGAAGGCGCCTGTCTCTCGTCGACGGTGTCTTCTGCCTGCGTCCGCTGTCCTACTGCCAGCCGCCGCGCGCGCCCTTGGTCATGCCGAGCGGGCCAACCGGCCAGTTGAAGCCGAGCTTCATCACCGTATCGATGTCCTCGGCCGAGGCGATGCCTTCCTCCAGGACCCGCCGGGCCTCAGCAACCATCGCGAAGTAGATGCGGTTGGCGACGAAGCCGTACTTTCCCGGGGCGTCCTTGACGCGAATCGTCACCTTGTCGAGCCGCTTGCCGACCTCCTCCATTAGCCGAATCGTCTCTTCCGAGGTCTCCGGCGCATAGATGATCTCGATCGGCTTCATGATGAAGGCCGGGCTGAACCAGTGGAACCCGACGAACCGGTCGCGTCGCGAGACGGCCTTGTTGAGATCGGAGATGGCAAAGCCGGAGGTGTTCGTCGCGAACACCGCCTCCGGTTTGACGGTGCGGTCAAGCTCGGAGAACACGCTCTTCTTAAGGTCGAGGTTCTCGGGCACGGCCTCGACAATGAGGTCGCAGTCCCGCAGGTCGTTGACATCCTTCGTGAACGAGAGGCGGTTGATGGCGTCGTCGAACTCCTGTTGTGTCATCTTGCCGCGCTCGACGGCGCCCTTGAGCCCGTAGCGGCCCTCGATCATCGAGGCGCGCGTCTTCTCGATGAGGTCGTCGTTCAGGTCGCGGACGATGGTACGGAAGCCGTGGGCGATGAAGGTCTCGGCGATGCCGCCGCCCATGACGCCGCCGCCCATGAGGCCAACGAGTTTGATGTCGTTTACGTCCATACGGCATGCTCCTCCGCTCGTATTTGTCCGTCCGATCGTATCGAGTCCGGAGCCTTGGCGCTGCGCGGGCGGCCATGAGCGCCGGATCGCCGAGCCAGACTCCAACGCGGCTGGACACACCTTCGGTCGGGCCGTGATGAGGTGCCTGCGTCCCGACGCGCTGCATGTCCCTGTGGCGTGCCGGAGTTAGGCGTCGACCGCGATCCGGCGGACGGTCTCGAACAGCACCTGGCAGCCGAGGCGCAGGTTCTCGACGCTGATGCGCTCGTTGTGGCCGTGGACGGTCATCGCTTCGTCCTGCTCGAGCAGGTACGGAATGAAGCCGTACGAGGTGATGCCGTGCTTGCGGAAGACGCGCGAATCGGTGAAGCCGGCAGATACGCTCGGCAGCACGAGCGCCTCCTCGACGTGGTCGTGCACCACGTCTTCGATGATGCCGAAGAGCTCGGTCTGGATTGGCGATGAAGGCGTGCTCGACTCAAAGATCGTCTCGACCTTCACCTTCTTGTCGCCGATGACGTCGCGCACCTGCTCAATGAACTTTCCGGGGTCGGTGCCCGGCAGCAGACGGCAGTCGAGCGTCGCCTCCGCGACGCCCGGGATGACGTTGTGCTTGAAGCCGGAGTGCAGCGACGTGGTGCTGACGGTGTCGGTGAGGATGGCGCGCGCGAGGAGGTTGTCGCCGGCAAGCTTCTCCATCGTCTGCTGGGACGGCTCGTCGGCAAGCACCCGGCCGCGGTAGAGGCGGTCGAAGTACTCGCGCAGCTCCGGCACGACGCGCACGGGGCGTGCCCAGTCCTGCACCTTCTGGAGGGCGCGGATGAGGCGCTCGAGGGCGTTGTCCGGATGCGGGACAGAGCCATGCCCGGGCCGGCCCTCGGCCGTGAGCTTGAGCCACAGCGGGCCCTTCTCGCTGATGGAGCAGTTGAACGCCGGACGACGCACGCCGAAGACCTCGGCGGAGCCCCAGCCGCCTTCATTGATGACGTACTCGGCATCGAGCAGCTCGGGGTGGTGCGCCTCCATCCACTCGATGCCCCAGCGGCCGCCCGCCTCCTCGTCAGCGAGCGCCATGTAGACGACGTCGCGGTTCAGCGTCAGACGATGGCGCCTGATCAGGAACATGGCGATGAGCTCCATGATGCCCATCGACTTCATGTCGAGCGCGCCGCGTCCGTAGATGACGCCATCGACGACCGCGCCCGAGAAGGGCTCGAAGTCCCAGTATCGGCGCTCGACCGGGACGACGTCGGTATGGCTGAGGAGGATGAGCGGTGGGCGCTTGCCGCTGCCGCGCAGCGTCGCCGTCATGTTCATGCGGTCGGCGCCGTGCTCGGTGGCGTCGGAGGCGTCGTAGAAGGCGACGTCGTCGATGCCTTCCGCCCGGAAGAGGCCGGCGAGCCAGTCGCAGGCCGCGCGCTCGCGGCCGGGCGGATTGGACGTGTCTATGCGGATGAAGTCAGCCAGGAGTCGCGTCGCCTCTTCGGTGATGGCATCCCAGTCGATGCGCGGCGGGGCGGGGGGCATGGGGCGCCTTTCTGGGAGTGAAGTGTGGGTTGCGGCGGCATTGTAGGCGACGATTCCGCGAGCCTCACGCTTGCGTTGCAAGCCCTGCTGCGGCCGTCGATGGGGGAGGCCAGGCGCCGTACGAAAGGCGTTTGCCCAACGTAGGCGATGCGTCAGGCGGGTCGGGTCTGGCGCGCCGAGAATGGCCTGTGAATGAGGCTCGCGATGCGCACAGTGCTGCTCGTGGCGGTGATGGTAGGGCTGTCGGTGATGTTGCTGGCCGGATTCCTCGTCCCGGTTGCCGGTGCTGCGGACACAGCGAATGCAGGGACGGTCGAAGGATCGGCGACGTTCACGGCCGCGGCGATCGTGGCCATCGTCGCTGCGCTCACGGCAGGGCTAGCGGTGCTGATGGTGGTGGGTCGCTGTCGCACGGATCAGGGCGAGCTGTGAGGGCGTCATTCGTCCGGCTCGTCGCAATGGTGATTGTCGCCACGTCGTTGTCGTGCGCCGCTGACCAGGAGACTCAGGGACCGACCACGTCCGGACCACCGCTCGCGCCGACGGCCTTCCCAACCGCGTCGGCCGACCATGACGATTCGCTATGGCGCGATGTCCTCGCCTGGTAGGGTAAGCTTATCGACCCGTTGCTGCGGCCCTCCTCTCCTATTTCGCAGGGGTTTGAAGCCGTTCGGGAGAGTCAGCTTCCGAATAAGCGTGACCCGTCGATCCTGTTCGTCCAGTACGTCTCGCCGGACCGCATGCTGAGCATTCAGGCAGGCGGCATCAATCCTTCGTCGGGTGAGCCGGGGCATCAACGCCCGGTGAAGGTGCGCGGACAAGATGGTGTCCTCGCTTCCGATCCGTCGGGCACACCCCTCGGCACCGTCTGGGTGTGGTGGGAAGAACCGGGCCGTTGGACTCCGACCGAGGGCGCGATGCCGGTCGGCCACGTCCGATACGCGCTCTGGGGGAAAGGCATATCCGAGGATGAGTTGCTGACGATTGCCGATTCGCTCGTGCGCGTCGAGCGCTAGCCACGGCCGCGAAACGATCAGACGAGCGCA
>Ga0073934_10001820_pt1 | contig 48363 bp, 38 predicted proteins | sample LarsenN4metaG_FD_76834 | JGI IMG/M metagenome (GOLD analysis project Ga0073934, IMG submission 76834) | Hot spring sediment bacterial and archeal communities from British Columbia, Canada, to study Microbial Dark Matter (Phase II) - Larsen... ...
AAAAGGGCATGCACTGCGTCGATTGCCACACCCAGCAGGACATGCATGGCGACGGCAACATCTATCCGCAGATGACCGACTACATCGAGATCCGCTGCGTGGACTGCCACGGCACGGTCTCTGCGCGCGCTACGCTGAAAACCTCCGGTCATCCCTGGAAGCCCACCGACCTGCGCGAAGCCAAAACGCCGTTCCTCGATCCCGCCGATCCGCAGCGGCGCCGCCGTCTGCCGCAGTTCTATGAGCGCGACGGACGCATTTATCAGCGTTCGAAAATCGAGGCGGGACTCGAGTGGCAGGTGACGCAACTGGCCGACGTCGTGGACCCCAGCAAGCCCGACTACAGTCCGCGAGCCGCCTATGCCAAGCTGGTTCGCGACGACGGCTCGGTGCACTTCGCCGACCGCGCAAGCGGCTTGGCGCACGCCTACAACAAGATGGAATGCACCACGTGCCATTCCTCCTGGCAAACCACCTGTTCCGGCTGCCACCTCCCGCTCGAGCTGAACGTCAAATCCAAGGACAAACATTACGAGAACCAGTTCTCGCGCGGCTACGCACCCTACTACCGGCAAGTGATCCGCACGGACACGTTTTTCCTCGGCATCGGCACCACCAATCACGGCAACAAGGTGACGCCCTTTCGTCCGGCTAGCGCGGTGGTGGTCTCCGCTTACGACCGCAACCGCAACAACATCGTCCATCAGCAGCCGCTGGTTTCCGCTCCGGGCTTCGCCAACGAAGCCATGACCCCGCATCCGCCGCACACGGTGCGCAAAGTCGAGACGCGCCAGTGCACCGACTGCCATTTGAGCGCCGCGGGCGACAACAATGCGCGCATCTCGCTCCTGCTCGGTTTTGGCGCCAACGCCCTGACCTTCCTGGGCACCTACGTCTATCTGGCCGAGCAGGGCCACGGGGTCACTGCGGTCCAGGTGACCGAAGGGCGCGAGCCCCAGCCGGTGATCGGGAGCAACTTCCATCGCGTGCTCCACCCGCAGAGCTACGCGCGGTTCGTGGCCGGCGGCCGCAGGCTCAAGACGGCCTACTCGCGGCGCGCGCCGCGGGTGAGCGCGGTAGCCACGCGCGGGGAATACCTGCTGGCCGCCGAAGGCTCTGCGGGACTCAAGCTCTACGACATCGCCAACATCAACAACAAGGCTGCGGCACAGCGCATCGTGCAGGCCGTCAATTCCCCGCTCGGCGAAAGGACCACCGTGCCCATGCGCAACGCCACCTTCGTGCATCTGCCGGTGACGCTACCCGTGCACGTGGGTACGAATAAAGCCATCGCCGGCCGCGTTGCCACCGCGGCGGAAATCCGCCAGCACAATCGCGAGCAGCCCCTGCACGAGCTGTACCGCTACGCGCTGGTCACCGACAGCGAGGAAGGCCTGATCCTGGTAGACATTGACACGCTGGCCGACGGCGACCCGGAAAATAACCGGCTGGCGCGCGCGGTGACCTTCAACCACGAAGGCCGGCTGGCCGGGGCGCGCATGGTGAAGAACTGGGGCAGCTACGCGTACGTCGTCTCGGAGCGCACGGGCCTGAGCGTCGTGGACCTGAGCACTCCGACGGCGCCGAACCTCGTCTGGCAGAGTGCCGCAGGCGAGCTGGAGGGCGCCCGCGCGATTGAACTGCAGCTCCATTACGCGTTTGTGCTCGACCGCGAAGGCTTGAAGGTCTTTGAGATTTCGAACCCGCAACGCCCGCGCCTGGTCCCCGGCGCCACGCTGCGCTTGGCCGACGCGCGCGGCCTGACGCAGTGGCGCAGCTACCTGGCCATCGCCGCAGGCAGCGAAGGCCTGGTGATTGTGGATATCGAGCGGCCGGAGCGGCCGCAAGCGGTCGACTACAACCGTGCCGACGCGCCCCTGAGCGACGCTTACGACGTGGCGGTTGCGGCGACCAATACCAGCTTCTTCGCGTATGTGGCCGACGGGAAAAACGGTCTTGCCGTGGTTCGCTTGGTCGAGCCGCCCGACACCCCGGGCCACCTGGGCTTTGCTCCCGTGCCCACACCGAAACTGGTGGCCACGTACCGCGCGCGCGGTGTGGCCGTCGGCGTCAACCGCGGCCAAGTGCGCGACCGCTACGTGGACGAGTCAGGCAACCAGATTGCCGTGACCAACCGGCTGGGCTCCCGCCCGTTCCTTCCCGCAGAGATTCGCCGCTTCCTGTTTTATCCCGACGGCAGGCCGCTGCGCGTCAGTGACGAAGTGCCCGGGGCGCTGCAACATGGCAACGTGACGCCGCAGAGCCGTGTCCGGCTGGGGGCCGGCAGCGCCGCAGGGGGAGGACCGCAGCGATGAGCCACGTGCGCGGATTTTCCCGTCGGCGGTTCCTCTCTGGGGTGGCTATCCTCGGCGCGACGCCGGTCTATTCCAGACTGGCTGCCTTGCCTCCCTTCCAACCCGATCGGCAATGGACCGGGGACGACTTCGACGAAGGTCACGACCTGCTGCGCAATCCGCGGGGCCTGCTCCGGCAGCTCGGCGAGCCCGTGGACCATCCGGAGGCTTACGACGTGATTGTGGCGGGCGGAGGCATCTCTGGCCTGACCGTCGCGTACAAGCTTCGCCGTCGCCGCATCCTGCTGCTCGAACGCGAACGCGAGACCGGCGGCGTCTCGAAGAGCGAGAACTGGAACGGTATCGAGTACGCCCTCGGCGCGGCTTACATGATTGACCCGGAGCCGGACGAGGAAGACCCGGCCCCGCAGGACGTGCTGAACTATGAGTTGCTGGTGGAGTTGGGCCTGCGTGAGAAAGGCGAGGATCTCGCCAAGGAGCACGGCAAGCGACGCCGCTGGGCGGGCAACGCGAACCACTGCGTCTTCACCAATTCCGCGGTTGTGCCGGAACAGAACGTCTACACCGAGCAGAACGTCAAGTTTTTCGAAGCCGTCAACGAAAGCGACAACTTCCCTTCCATTCCGCCCGCCGACCAGCGCCTGGTCCACCGCCTCGATACTCTTTCCTTTCAGCAGTTCCTGCTCGACGCCAAAGTGCAACAGGAGCTCTACGGCGCAACAGTCGGGGACATTCCGGCGGGGGGCTGGGAAGCCATCGAGTATTATTTCTGGGGCGCGTTCGGGACGAATAGCTGGGAAACTTCCGCCTACCACGGGCTGAACTTTTTCGCCGCGGAGTTCGGCAACATCCTCGTCTATCCCGGCGGCAACGCCTACATCGCGCGACGGCTGACCGAGCGGCTCCGGCTGCACCACCCGGAGATCATCCGCACGGGCCATTGCGTCCTGCTGATCGAGCCGGAGCGGGAAGGGAAGGCTTACGCGGTGCTGGCCTACCGGGACCGCAAGGTGCATCGCTACCATGCCCGGGCCGTCGTGTTCGCCTCGCCGCTCTTTCTGGCCAAGCGCATCATTCCCAGCCTGCCCGCTGCGCAGTTGCAGGCCCTGGATACTCTGGATTACCGCAGCTACGTGGTGGCCAATGTGCTCCTGCGCCGGCCGATGCGGCGCATCTTCTCCGACAAGCACTTTGCTGACGGCTACGAGCTGACGCGCATTCACGGCGTGGACGTGCGCCATGCCAAGCCCGAACACCTCTCGGCGCGCGGCGTTTTCTCGGACATTGTCAACGCCACGTTTCCCATCTGGGGCGAGAGCGATTACGCCATCTTGACCGTGTATCGCCCCTATCCCTATGCGCACGGGCGCGAGCGGCTGCGCTATCTAACCTACGACTACGTCGAGGCGGAAATCCGTTGCGCCGTGCTCGAAGGGCTCAGCCAGCATGGCCTGCGCGGAAGCGACATCGAAGGCGTTCGCCTGACGCGCTGGGGCCATCCCATGCTCATCGCGCGGCCGGGACAACTCGCGGGCGGCGTCATGGCGCTTGCGGGACGGTCGCATCCGGGGCTGTACTTCTCGCACACGGACGTTCAGGGCGCGCCAGCCATCGAGAACGCGCTCGCTTCGGCGCACGCCACCGTGGAGGCTGTTACCGCCTATCTTCGCTGAGGCCTCCTCCTCGACCTCAGCCCAGGATTCAGTTGACCGCAGCGGGCAGGGCCAGTAAGCTTGCGCGAATCGCGAGCCAAGATTCAGGGCGGTGCGCTGCTTGGCGGCCTCGCCACAGGCGGGGTTGTGCGGCGCGATGCTTCTTACTGGGGGCACCATGAAGCCAAACGGTTCCGGGCGAACGGGCAGCCAGGCGAGAGCGGGCAGCCATGGCCCCTGGCTCGCCTCCGGTCCCCCGCCGGATGGCGGCAAGTGCATCGTTCTGACCGCGCCGCTGACCGAATCCATTGACCACGCCGGCTATTTCATCCAGATGGGAATGGCGTCCTTACCCGTGTGGATGGAGCCCGTACTGGACCACAAGTATCCGCGCTGGCGCGAGGTCGAGCGCAATCCGGACGGCTCCGCTCGTTATCTGCCGGCCGGGGTCCGCGTGCTGCAGGAAGCGCTGGTGGGGGAGTTCGGCGAAGAGGACGTCGCAGCCTGCTACCCGGATGATCTGCCCCAGTTCGTCGGGCCGCGCACGCGAGTGGTGGCCATCTCCACGCACAATCCGCTGGGCGTCACCTTTGCCGCCGGAGTTTACACTTCGATTTTTGGTTCTTCGCGCGAGCCCATCAATGCACACTACGCCAAGCTGGCCTTCGCGGCCATCCAGGCCAGTCCCTACCGCGAAAACTTCCGGGTTATCGTGGGCGGTTCAGGTGGCTGGCAGATTCTGCAGACCGGCGCCTCCGAGGCGCTGGGCGTGGATTGCGTGGTCGAAGGCCGCGCCGAATCAGCGGAGACGATCGAACTGTTCCGCCGGGCGCTGCGCGGCGAAGGCCTGCCGCGGCAGCTAGCCGTCAGCCATCCCACCAGCCGCGAGGCCATCTTGGTGCCGCGCTGGCGCACGACCTTCGGCGTGGTGGAAATGACCACGGGCTGCGGCCGCCGCTGCCAGTTCTGCGTCCCCGACCTGAACCCGCAGATAGACGTTCCCAAGGAAAAGATCATGGCCGGCGTGCGGGCCAACGTTGCGCAGGGCAACCGGCAGATTTCCCTGGCCACCGAAGACATGTTCCTCTGGGGCCAGGTGCACACGGACACGCCGTTTTTCTTCCCCAACCGCGAAGCCCTGCTCGACCTGTACGGCTCGATTGCCGGCACGCCCGGCGTCGAGCACGTGGTGCTGAGCCATTGCACGATGGCGCCGTTTGTGGTGGACCCGGTGCTGATCCGCGAGCTTTCGCGCATCCTGCTGCCCAAGAGCCCGCTGCACCTGCCCCGGCTCAGTTCTCACCCGCAGAAAAAGATTCTGGCGCCGCTCATCGGCCTGGAAACCGGCTCGGTGCGCATGGCCCGGAGGATCATGCCCAGCAAGGCAGTGCCGTTCCCCATCGAGGAATGGCCCAGCGTGGTGCTGGAAGGCCTGCGCGTGGCCAATGAAAACAACTGGTTCCCCATGATGACATTGATGGTCGGCAATCCGGGCGAGACCGATGAAGACGTGATGGCCACGCTTGACCTGGTGTACGAGATGGAGCGCCGCGGACGGTTTGCCTTCCTGGTGCCCTCCATCTTCACGCCTCTGCACGACACGCGCATGGAAAACGAGCGCGGCGTCACCGAGACGCGCAACCTTTCGCCCCTGCAGTGGCAGTTGATCATGAAGTGCTGGAAGTTCAACCTCCGCCCGGGACAGTACAGTTGGTGGGGGCCCATGGCCTGGCGCCTGGGCGGCATTTTCATGTGGCTGTGGAAGCTGCGGCGCACCAACGGCCCGAACTTCACGTGGCCGTTGTTGATGTTCTCCAGTGTTCTGCCGGAGAAAATGATGGCCCGCATGGGCAAGATTTACACGGGGAAACCGCTGCGCAGCAAATCGCGCAGGGAGCTGCTGGCCACGATTCGACCGAGCTTCCGGCGCTACCTGCGCCCGGACGCAGGCGACTTGCCGGAAGACTGGGCGCGGGAGCCGTGGCCGGCCCAGGAGGTTGCGGGCGACGCCCTGCGGGTGGTCTCCTGACTTGCGCGGGCCACAGCCTGCGGCCGCGCGAACATTCCCGTTTGCATCCCACCCGTTTCGTACTACCCTTGCGCCCCGCTTGCAGAGCTTGACGTTTTCACCCTGTGGAGGAGCCATGAGGAGGGTATGGCCTGGTCTGCTGGTCGCTTGGGCGACCGTTTGTGGAGCGCTGCTGCTTCCCTCCGGATTTTCGCAGGAAAAGGAAGACCGCACGCTGCTCAGTTGGGCGCAGATGCGCGCCATCATTGACGAAGCCTCGGGCGAGCGCGCGCAGCAGATCATTCTGGAGATGGTGCCCTACCCGCGCGTGCGGCCGCGCACCGAATACCAGGGCAACTTCCGCGAAAGCGAAGTGATGGCGCGGTATGCCCGCGAGGCCGGTTTTTCCAGCGTGGAGATTGAGTCCTTCCCGGCGCCCGGGCGGCTGTGGCAGCCTTCGGCCGGGCAGCTCTGGATGGTCGAACCGGAGCAGCGCAAGCTGTATGACATCTACGAGGTGGCCATCTCGCTCTGCGCGAACAGCGCGCCGGGCGACGTGACCGCCGAGCTGGTCGAGGTGGGCGTCGGCTCCCGCGCGGAAGACTACGCCGGCAAGGACGTGGCCGGAAAGATTGTCTTGGGCTCAGCGGGAGCCGGTGCGCTGCAGCGCCTGGCCGTGTTCGAGCGCGGCGCAGCGGGCATCGTCAGCTACAACTCGCTGCGCCCGGACAGCTATCCCGACCAGATTCTTTCTGCGGGCATTTCCGCCAACGCGCCGCAGGGCCGGCAGCCGGGCTTCGGCTGGTGTATTGCGCCGCGGGTGGGGCGGGAGCTGGCCGATCGGTTGCGCCGCGGCGAAAAGGTCGTTCTGCGCTCGGTCGTGCAGGCGGAGACCTTCCCGGGAGAAACGGAAGTGGTGCACGCGATGATCCCCGGCGACGGCTCCTCGAACCAGGCCATCATGATCTCCGCGCACCTCTACGAGGGCTACATCAAGCAGGGCGCCAACGACGACAACTCCGGCTGCGCGGCCACGTTGGAGATGGGCCGCACGCTGCTGCGCTTGCTTGAGCAGGGCAAGCTGCCCCGGCCCCGGCGCGACATCCATTTCCTCTGGGTGCCCGAGTTCAGCGGCACGATTGCCTGGCTGCGCAGGCACGAAGAGGTGCAGAAGCGCCTGATTGCCGACCTGAATTTCGACATGGAAGGCCTGGGGCTGCGCATGAGCTCCAGCTTCTGGACGCTGCACCGCACCCCGGACACCTTCCCTTCGTTCCTCAGCGACGTGTGCGCCAGCGTGATGGAGTTCATTGCCAACCTGAACCGCGAGCGCGTCCGTTACCGGCACCACGGCTACCGCTTCACGCTTCCGGTGGTGTCGCCCAACGGCAGCCAGGACCCGTTCTACATCGCCATCGAGAAGCACTACGGGGCCAGCGACCATGTGGTCTATCTCAACCAGGGCATCCCCGCGGTGATTTTCGTCACCTGGCCGGACATGTGGTACCACTCCTCGCACGACACCCCGGACAAGCTCGACCCGACGCAGTTCAAGCGCGTCGCGGTGGTCGGCACGGCGTGCATGATCGCGCTGGCCGCGGCCGACGACGCCATGGCCTGGAGGATTGTGGCGGAGTCTCTGGCCCGCGGAGCGGAGCGCCAAGGAGAGGCTCACCGCAAGGGCCTAGCTTACTTGGCCGATGTGGCCGACCGCGCGGGCCTGCGCGACGCCTACCGCGAAGCCCGCGTCGCCGTGCGCCACCAGACCAATGTGGAAAAGGGTGTGGTGCGCTCGGCAGCGGTGCTCTTCAACGCGCCCCCCGAGGCGGAGAAAAAGCTTGCCGGCTTGGAGGTTCTCGTGGAGCAACGCGGCTCGGCCCTGGAAAACGAAGTCAGGGCCTTCTACCAGGCACTGGCCGAGCGGCACAAGGTCGTCCCGGAAGAGATTGTCCTGACCGCCGAACAGGAGCAGGCGTCGCGCCTGGTGGTGGAACGCATCGCTCCGGCCCCGGGCCCTGGCGGGCCTCCGGCCGCTCAGCCGCCCCAGCAACCTTCGCAACCGCCCCCCCCACCTCTTACGCCGGAGGAACGCGCTGCGGCGCAGGCGGCTTTGCGCAAGATCCCCCAGCACATGACGAGCGAGCTGAACATCCTTCTCGGGCGCAAGAAGACCGCACTCGAAATCCGCGACTTCCTGTCCGGTGAGTTTGAGCCCCTTCCCTTGGCCGACTTGATGGACTACCTGCGCGCCCAGGAAAAGCTCGGAGTCGTCAAGCTGACCGAAAAACCCGAAGAGCCTCCGCCCGCACCCGCAAAGAAGGGCAAAGCTCCGCGGAAGAAGAGCGGTGAATGACGCGGGCAAGTGGCCGGGAAAGTTTGCTCGTCACTAGCCACCAACCACTCGCCTGACCCCGCGGGCAGGTAACCCCACTGGCCCAGAACTGCCCTTGTCGGCAGTCGTTTTTCAGCCTGAAGCCGGCCTAAGCTGACCCCTGGTTAGAAGAATGGGGCCGGACGGCGAAGGAACCCCCTCCGGGGCCCCCTGCCTCTGGCGCCTCGAGTCTGTTCGTCCGGCCCCGCTAATGGGGTTAGCTGATGAGCGAGTGGAATGCGTTTGATCATTTCCGGGTTGGTCTGATTCGCCTGCGCGACGGGCAACCGGCGGAAGCCCTGCCGCATATCGAACGCGCCGCGCAGTTGGAGCTGGACAACCCCTTCTACCTCTCCTACCTGGGGCTGGTGCGCGCCATGACCCAGGAACGCTGGGCCGACGGGGAGCAACTCTGCTCGGCGGCCATTAAGCGCAAGCGCACCCATCCCCAGCTTTATCTCAATCTGGCGGAAGTTTACCTGCGTGCCGGGCGCAAGCAGGATGCCGTGGAAACGCTGACTTCGGGGCTGATCTTCACCAACCACGACGCCAGCCTGCGGCGCGCCTTGGGGCGCTTGGGGCGCCGGCGCCGCCCGGTGCTGCCATTTCTGGATCGCGGCCACTTCCTGAACCGCGCCCTCGGCAGGGTGCGCCATCGGATGCGTGTGATCGTGCACGCGGCCTAGAGCTTCACGAAGCCCACACCCCCACACGGGCACTGACAGCGCGGAGGGCCCGGGGACACCCCATGTCTCCGGGCCCTCTGCGTCTCCCGGTCCTTCTGTTTCCGCCGATGGCCTGGCGCTCAGAGCTGAACCAGGCAGCTCTTGTCGCAGGTCAGTGCGCCGGGTGCCAGCGAGCACTGCAAGACGTCTCGGCCGACTTCCACGCCCCATCCGTTCCGCGTGTAGTTCACGGTGGAAATGGTCGCGCGGAGATTCTTGTGGGGGCAGTGCACAGAACGGGCAGTAAACCCCACGCCCCAATGACGAACGACGAACCAGACGCCGAGCCAGGCTAGGACAATCGCCGTCACCGCGATGGGCAGAACCAGTTCCCCCATGGCGAATCCTTTCTGAGCCGCTGGCTCGTCCTCAGAGGCGAGGGCGAGCCGGCTCTCTAGCTGGGGCGCGGCCTCCCGAATCACCTTACGCCGAACCTGACAGGCACTTCAAGAGCCACTTGTATCCTGCGGCGCGGCCCGACTTGCTGCTGAGTTTTGCAACACCCCGCCCGAATTACACGGCGCGAACCGCACTTCGAAGCAGAAAGCCCCACGATGGGGAGTATGGCGCAGCCGCCCCGATTAGCCGGTGCTCGAAATCTGGATTGCCCTCTCCGCGGAACGCCCAAATAGCTAATCTTGCAAGGACTTGCGGTTTGTTTCTGGTCTGCCTCCGCAGGCTGATCTTGGCTGCCTGATTGCTGAATCCTCCAGCGGGCGGAGGCAGACCATGTCCGCCGAGAAAGCTGCGCTGGCTGAGTTTCGGGTCGGAACCTACGTCTGTCCCAGGACCAGCTCGCCCGTGCCACTGATGGCTACTTGCTCGACCCCGTTCTTGAAATGGCCCGTGGTGGTGGAGAAGTGCTCGGCGTGCGGGGAAACCCACACGCTACGCTCGGAGGATGTAGAGCATCCGCCCACCTTTGGCTATGAGTAGCGGCGCGCCCGCCCGTCAGGACGGCGAGAGGAGCGAATGAGCGAGACGACCACGGTCGAGCTCGAAAAGGTTCTCCAGCACTGGCCCACCCGGGCAGACAGCTTGATCCCCATCCTGCAGCAGATCCAGGAGCAGTACCATTATTTGCCCGAACACGCCCTGCGCACGGTAGCCCGGCACCTGGACGTGCCGCTGATCGAAGTCTTCCACGTCGCCACGTTCTACAACTGCTTCAGTCTGGAGCCGGTGGGCGACCACCTGATCCAAGTCTGCCTGGGCACGGCCTGCCACGTCCGCGGGGCGCCCCGGGTGCTGGATCGCATCCTGCGCGAGCTCCGGTTGGCTGAGGCTGGCACGACGCCGGACGGCCAGTTCACCGTCCGTGCGGTGCGTTGCATCGGCTGTTGCGGGCTGGCTCCGGTGCTGCGCGTGGATGCCCACACGCATCCGCACATGACCCAAGGCAAAGTGCGGGGCATGTTGAAGAAATACCAGAAGTCGGCCCCCGCGCTTGTGGAGCAGGGTTGACCATGACCCGGCTGGAGTCGCTGCAGGACCTCGAGACTTTCCGCCAAGCCTGCCTGGCTTCTCGCGACTCCCGGCGTACCTGCGTGACGGTCTGCGCCGGCAGCGGCTGCACCGCCGCAGGCGCCCAAGACGTGCTCAGGTCCCTGCGCCGCAACATCGAACAGCGCGGCCTCAACGGCCAGATTGAAGTCAAGAGCACGGGCTGCCATGGCTTCTGCGAGCGCGGCCCGGTGATGCTCATCTGGCCGGAAGGTACTTTCTACAACAAGGTCGCCGCCAGCGACGCGAAGGACATCCTGAGCGGCCTCGTGAACGGTCGGCGCCCCGTCGAACGCTTGCTCTACAAGGACCCCCGCACCGGCGAGCGCGTGGTCCGCGAGGACGACGTGCCTTTCTACCGCTACCAGCACCGCGTGCTCTTCCGCAACAACGGCAGGATTGATCCCAAGGCCATCGAGGACTACCTGAGCGTCGGCGGTTACCTGGCCTTGCCGAAGGTGCTGGTAGGCATGACGCCGGAAGAGGTTGTGGACTGGGTCAAGCGCTCGGGGTTGCGCGGGCGCGGCGGGGCGGGCTTCCCCACCGGGGTGAAGTGGGAGGCCTGCCGGAAGAACCCGGCCCGGCCCAAATACATCATCTGCAACGCGGACGAAGGCGACCCGGGCGCGTTCATGGATCGCAGCCTGTTGGAGGGCAACCCGCACAGCGTGCTCGAAGGCATGCTGATCGGGGCCTTCGCCATGGGCGCCAGCGAAGGATACATCTACGTCCGTGCCGAATACCCGCTGGCCGTCGAACACCTCCGCGTGGCCATCCAGCAGGCAGAAGAGCTCGGCTTGCTTGGAGAAAACATCCTGGGCAGCGGGATGAGCTTCCGCATCCACCTGGTGCAAGGCGCAGGCGCGTTCGTCTGCGGAGAAGAGACAGCGCTTATTGCTTCCCTCGAAGGCCGCGTTGGCGAGCCGCTCCCGCGCCCGCCCTACCCTGTGCAGAAAGGCCTGTGGGGCAAGCCTACCGTCATCAACAACGTCAAGACCTGGGCCAGCGTGCCGGTGATTATCAACCGCGGGCCCGAATGGTACGCCGCCATCGGCACCGAGCGCAGCAAGGGCACCATGGTTTTCTCGCTGGTCGGGAAGATCAACAACACCGGCCTGGTGGAAGTGCCCATGGGCATTACCCTGCGCCGGATGATCTACGAAATCGGCGGCGGCATCCCCAAGGGCAAGAAGCTCAAGGGCGTGCAGATTGGCGGTCCCTCCGGCGGCTGCATCCCCGCAAGCCTCGTGGAGCTGCCCATTGACTATGAGGAGCTCACCAAAGCCGGCTCGATGATGGGTTCGGGCGGCATGGTGGTGATGGACGACGACACCTGCATGGTGGACGTGGCCCGCTACTTCATGGAGTTCCTCGAAGAAGAATCCTGCGGCAAATGTTTCCCCTGCCGCAAGGGCACGCAACGCCTCAAGCAGATTCTGACGCGCATCTGCCGCGGCCAGGGCACGGAAGACGACTTGCTTCTGCTCGAAGAGCTGAGTTGGACGATCAAGGAGACGTCGCTGTGTGGCCTGGGCCAGACCGCGCCGAATCCCGTGCTCACTACCCTGCGCTATTTCCGCGATGAATATCTGGCCCATGTGCGCGACCGCCGCTGCCCGGCCAAGGTGTGCAAGGAGCTGATCACCTACCGCATCGAGCCGACCCTTTGTGATGGCTGCCACGCCTGCGTGCAGGTCTGCACCACCGAGGCCATCCTCGGCGAAAAGAAAAGCGTGCACAGCATTGACGACGCCAAATGCATCCGCTGCGGCGCGTGCCTAGAGGTCTGTCAACCGAAGGCCATTGAGGTGAGTTGAGGAGCGCGGCCTGTGCCCCGACTGAAAATCAACGGCGTGGAAGTGGAAGTGGAGCCAGGAACCACCGTGCTGGAAGCCGCTCGCTTCCTGGGCATGCCCATCCCTACCCTCTGCCACGACGACGGCTTGACGCCCTACGGGGCCTGCCGGCTCTGCGTGGTCGAAGTGGCCAACGGCAACCGCGGCAAGCTGCTGGCTGCGTGCACGCTTCCCGCTGAGGATGGGCTCGAGATCGAAACGCATTCCGCCCGCGTGGAGCGCGCCCGGCAATTGCTGCTCGAACTCTACGTGGCCACCAGCCCGCAGTCGAAAACCATCCAGGACCTGGCCAGCCGTTACGGCGTGCGCCAGGCGCGGTTCGCACCGGAGTTTGAAGACTGCATCCAGTGCGGCAAATGCGTGCGCATCTGCCAGGAGCAGATGATGGCCGGTGCCATTGGCTTCGCCTATCGCGGGCCGCGCCGCAAGGTGATGAGCCCGTTTCGGGCCCAGTCGGAAATCTGCCGGCACTGCGGTGCTTGCCTGTACATCTGCCCGGTGTGCGAGTTGCGCTGCCACGGCGCGCAACCGGAAACCACCCTGTGCAGCGGCTGCCTGAACTTTGCTCCCGCCTGCCTCGCTTATCACGACCACGCCATGTGTTTCCTTGATCCCTGCGTGGCCTGTGAGCTGGCCGGCCCGCTGCGCCAGGACTTGCTCTGGCCCGGTGCAAACCCTCGTGACCGCGAAAGCAAAGGAGACCGCCCATGACTTACTCGCGCCTGAATGCTTCGGCAGCCACGCTGACCAAGAACCGCACCGAGGATTCCATCAGCCCGTTCAGCGGAATGTGCACCACCTGCGTGGACGGCTGCATCGGCATGTGCGAAATCGGCAAGTCCGCCTACCGCGGCCCGGAGATGATCTACCCGCAGCCGTTCGGCATCATTACCACCGCCTCGGCCAAAGACTATCCGGTGGACCTTTCCCACTTCACCATTCTCGGCCGGGCCACTGGCGCCTGGGGCATCGAGCCAGACAGCGACCGCGCCCTTTTTCCCAACGTGGACCTGGAAGTTGTCTGGGGGCGCGCCCCGGGCATCCGTTCGCGCCTGCCTTTTATTCTGGCGGCCATGGGTTCCACCAACGTGGCCAAAAACAACTGGGAGAGCCTGGCGGCGGGCGCGGCCATTACGGGCACGTGCCTCACCGTGGGCGAAAACGTCTGCGGGATGGATCCCGCGTCCCAGATGACGAACGGGCGCGTCATCTCCAGTCCCGAGCTCGAATGGCGCATCCGCTGCTTCCGCGAGTGGCAGGAGGAAGGCTACGGTGAGGTGATCCTGCAGGGCAACGTCGAAGACACCAAGCTGGGTGTGCAGGAGTACGGCATCACGCGGCTGGGCGTGCGCGCCGTCGAACTGAAATGGGGTCAGGGCGCCAAGGACATCGGCGGAGAAGTGAAGATCCGCGACCTGGAAAAGGCCAAGCTGCTGAAGCGCCGGGGCTACGTCGTGCTCCCCGATCCCGAGGATCCCCTGGTGCAGGAGGCTTTCCATCAAGGCAGCTTCCGGGAATTCGAACGACACTCGCGCATCGGCATGGCCAGCCGCGACGGGTTCCTCCGCCGCGTCGAGGAGCTGCGCAAGCTAGGGGCCCGCTGGGTGTTCCTGAAGACCGGCGCCTACCGCCCGGTGGATCTGGCCCGCGCGGTCAAGTGGGCCTCGGAAGCCGAGCTGGACCTGTTGACCGTGGACGCGGCCGGCGGGGGCACGGGCATGAGCCCCTGGCGGATGATGAATGAGTGGGGCGTGCCGGGCATCGAGCTGCACTCGCTGCTCTACGGCTATTGCCACCAGCTCGCCCAGCAGGGCAAGTACGTTCCGCCGGTGGCCGTGGCCGGCGGCTACACCTTTGAAGACCAGATCTTCAAGGGCCTGGCCTTGGTGGCGCCCTACGCCAAGCTCATTGCCTGGGCGCGCAGCCCGCTGGCGGCCGCCATGGTCGGAAAGACCATCGGCCGGCACATCGAGCAGAGCAGCCTGCCCGTTTACATCGAGCGGTTCGGCACGACCATCAGCGAGGTGTTCGTCACGGCGCCGGAGCTGCAGGAACGCTTCAAGGACCGCTTCAAGAAGCTGCCCACCGGGGCCATTGGCTACTACACCTACTACCAGCGCGTGGCCCAGGGGCTGCGCCAGTTGATGTGCGGCGCACGCAAGTTCGCGCTGCGGCACATCTCCCGCGACGACATTGCCGCGCTCACCCCCGAAGCGGCGCGCATCAGCGGCATCCCCTTGGTCACCGACATAGACCGCGAGGAGGCGGAGAAGATCTTGCTCGACGGCGACCTCTAGCCCTTCCCGGCAACGGCCGCGCCCGCACCTTCGGGAACCCCGCCGGAAGGAGGCGGAGCGATGAAACACTTGACGATTCTGCGTGAGTACCTCGACCAGCGCATGCCGGGTTCCACCCGCCCGGAAATCGACTGCACCTGCGGCGCGCTGAACCACGCTGCCGTGCACTTCTTTCGCGTGCACGGCCAGCCGGTGGCCGCCATCTGCCCGGAAACCCGCCCGCTCACGGCGGAAGATTTGGAGCGGGCCGTCGGTCACGGCCCCGTGGAGCCGCTCGCGTCGCGCGAGTCCGCTGCCATCTTCGCGGATACCGAACTCGGCCACATGCACTGGTACGAGAACCCGTTCGGGTTTGGCGTATATGTGGACCGGGCCTTGGCCGCTTGCCCGGAAATCGTGTTTTGCCCGCGGATGTACTTCGGGCGGCGCGGGGAATGCCTGCGCGTGCCCACCAGCCGGTTTCTGAACGTGACGCATGCGGTGGTGCTGGCACTCACCTCCGTGGCGCCGGACGAGGCGAACGCCTGGGCGGTGTGACGTGCTGGCGACGCAGGCGCCTGAACCGCTAGAGCAGGTGACGCAGGCCACCGCGCCGCAAGTGGGTCTGGTTTCCGGCAACCGCATGGTGGCGCTCGCCGCCCTGGCCGCGGGCTGTCGCTTCTTCAGCGGTTATCCCATCACGCCTTCCAGCGAAATCTACCAGACCATGATGGAAGAGCTGCCCGGGCTTGGTGGCGTGGCCCTGGCGGCTCCGGATGAAATCTCCGCGCTCGCCTACTGCGTGGGAGCTTCGCTGGCGGGCCACAAGGCCATGACGGCAACCTCCGGCCCCGGCTGGTGCCTGATGATCGAGACCGTGCAGTACGCGGTGATGACGGAAACCCCGGTCGTCATCGCCCTGGTTCAGCGCCTGGGGCCCTCGACGGGCGGGGCCACGCAGGGCGCACAGGGCGATGTGCTGCTGGCCGAGTTCTGCACCTCTGGCGGCTACACCATTCCTGTTTTTGCTCCCAGCGATGCGCGCGAATGCTTCGAGTTGACGCAGGTGGCCTTCCGCTGGGCGGAGCGCCTGCGCACCCCGGTGGTCCTGCTCTCCGACAAGGAAGTAGGCATGACCATGGAAAGCGTGGATTCCGCGGCGCTGCCTCGCGCTGAGCCGGCCCGGCGCCGGCTGGTGGCTGGTGGACAGCGTTTCCTCACCCAGGCCTGCCACTGCCTGGAGGAACCGCCGGACTTCGCGCCGGTGGGAGGCCAGGCGCGCGTCGTCGCTACGGGTTCGGCGCACGACCGCGAAGGTCGGCTGCGAAAGAATGCCCCGGAGGTCGTCGAGCTGCTGATTCACCTCCAGGCCAAGATGGTCGCGCATCAGGAGGACATGGCGCTGGTGCGTCTGGCGCGGGACGATTTTGCCGATACCCTGGTCATCAGCTACGGCATTACGGCGCGCGCCGCGCGCGAGGCTTGCCGGCGCCTGCGGGCGCGCGGGCGGCGCGTGTCATTCCTGCAGCCGCTTACCTTGTTCCCGGTGGCGACGGAGGCCTTGGGCCAGGCGGCAGCCGGCTGCTCGCGCGTGGTGATCGCAGAGGAAAACCTGACCGGCCAGTACGCCACGGTGCTCGATCCGTATCTAGCCGGCAGACGGGTGGTACGCGTCAATCGCGTGGCGGAGATGATTCCTCCAGCGGAGATCATGGCCGCGGTGGAGGAAGGCCCGTGAGCTACCTCCGCCAGGATACGCCGCTGCCGTATTGCAAGGGCTGCAGCCACGGACTGGTGCTGCGTGCCTTGGGCCAAGCACTGGCAACGCTCGCGCTTCCCCCGGATGATCTCGCCATCGTCACCGACATTGGCTGCGTTGGTCTGGCCGACGCGCAGTTTGCCACGCCGCACACCGTGCACACCACGCACGGTCGCTCCACAGCCTTCGCCACGGGCCTTGCGTTGGCCGACGCGCTGCTCGGCTCACACCGGCTGAAGACCGTGGTGTTGATCGGCGACGGCGGAGCCATGATCGGAATCCATCATCTGATCAACGCGGCGCTGCTGAATCCCGATGTGACCGTGCTCGTGCACAACAACTTCCTGTTTGGGATGACAGGCGGTCAGAATTCGGCTTTCTCTCCGCTGGAGTTTGTTACGGCCACGACCCCGGGCGGGAACTTTGTTCCTCCGCTGGACCTGGCTCGTGTGTTGTTGGCTAGCCGTGCCCCGTTCGTGGCGCGCAAGCTGGCGAGCGATGGCGACCTGGCGGAGGTGCTTGCGCGGGCCATTGCCCATCCCGGATTCGCCATGGTCGAAATGCTGGAGCTGTGCACGGCTTACGCCACCCGCTGGAATCAGCTTACCGGCGCGCAACTCAGGGAGGTGGCCGACCGGGCCGGCTACGCTCTGGGGGTGCTGCGCGATGATCGCCGGCCGACGTTTGACTTTGCCTATCGCCGTCAGAACGCCCGCCGGGCTGCGCACGCCCCTGCAAGCTTCGCTGCGCCGCAGCTTACTGTCAGACTCCACAAGCCCGTTCGCCTGCTTCTGGCGGGAACAGCGGGCGAGCGCGTGCAGTCAGCAGCCACGTTGCTAGCGGAAGCGGCGATCCTGTGCGGCCTGCATGTCACGCAAAAGAACGACAACCCGGTGACCCAGGGCACCGGCTTCTCGATCTCTGAGTTGATCCTGAGCCCCGAGCCCATCCTTTTCACAGGCATTGAGGAGCCGGACGCTGTTCTGGTGGTTTCGGCCGATGGCGCCAAGGAGCTGGAGCGCATCGGCGTCTGGGAACGCGTTTCACCCGCGACGGTGGTTCTGGCGGATACCGAAGTGCCCTTGCCTGCGTTCTGTGCGATCGTGGAGCGTCGTGAGTTTCGTCGCTTGGCTGGGCCCAAGCTCGCCGCACTGGCGGCCGTGGCCGCTTGGGTCGAACAGAGCGGCCTGCTGCCGCTGGAGGCGCTCTGGCTGGGCGTTGACAAGCGGTTTGGTAAGGAAGCGGAAGCCATCAAGAACAGAATCACCGCAGTCGGTCGCGCCGCGTAGGCCGGCTGCTTTGGCGCCCGTTGGACAACAACCGGCATGTCCTTGGTTGCAAGCAGCTCGTCGGTAACCAACGTCACCCTTCTGGATCACCTTTTCCGGCCGCGCTCCGTGGCCGTCGTCGGTGCCTCCACCAGCCGGGAAGGCGTGGGCCGGCAAATCCTCGACAACCTGCTCGACTTCGGCTACTCCGGGCGCGTCTTTGCCGTGAATCCCAAAGTGCACGAGATCGGGGGGCTGCCTTGCTATCCGGCCGTGAGCGCAATCGGAGAGGCGCCGGAGCTGGCTGTCGTAGTGGTGCCACGCGCGGTGGTGCTTCCCGTCGTGGAGGAATGCATCGCTTGCGGGGTGCAAGGGCTCGTGGTGATCACCGCGGGGTTTCGCGAGCTCGACCGGGAAGGTGCTGCACTGGAAGAGCAGTTGCGCGGGCGCGCCGCGGAGGCGGGTGTCCCACTGCTGGGGCCCAACTGCATGGGCCTGTTCAACACTGACCCGTCCCTGCGGCTGAATCTGACCTTTTCGCCCGTGCCGCCTCGCCCGGGCCATATCGCCTTTCTCTCCCAGAGTGGCGCGCTGGGAGCCCTGGTGCTCAGTCTCACGCACGGCCGACCGCTGGGCTACTCGCTGTTTGCCAGCCTGGGTAACGAGGCAGGCGTCACGCATCTGGACGCCCTGGCCTATGCCGGGGCGGACGAACGGACCTGGGTCATTGCCCTTTACCTGGAAACCTTCCTCCGTCCCGAGGATTTTCTGCGCGTGGCACGTGGGGTCGCCGAGGTCAAGCCGGTGGTGTGCCTGAAAGGTGGCCGCTCGGAGACCGGGGTGCGCGCTGCCAGTTCGCATACCGGCGCGTTGGCGACTTTCAGCCGGGCTTTCGAGGCGCTGCTGCGCCAGGCCGGTATGATCCTGGCAGAAAACACCGAAGAGCTGCTGAATATCGCCCAGGGTTTTGCTCAGGGGCCGCTGCCGCGCGGACGCCGCGTGCGCGTGCTGACCAACGCTGGCGGCCCGGGCGTGCTGGCCGCCGACCTGCTCGAGCGGCACGGGCTGCAGTTGCCGCAGCTGGCGGCTGAGCGCCAGGCGCAACTGCGCTCGTTCGTCGCCCCGCGGGCCTCGCTGGGCAATCCGGTGGACTTGACGGTGGAGGGCACGCCCGCGATGTACAACAGCGCCGCGCGGCTCCTGCTCGCCGATGGAGCCACCGATGCCCTGCTGGCGGTTTTTGTCCAGCCCCCGCATGTCTCCGGCGCGGACGTCCTGCTGGCCGTCGAACAAGCCGCCGGCACCGCTGAAAGACCGGTGGTAGCAGCCTTCCCGGCCCAGGAAGACCTGCTCCGGAAAAGCTGTGTGGACAAATGCGTTCTGGTGGATTTCCCCGAGGCGGCCGCGCCGGTGCTGAGTGCCATGGCGCGTTACGCAGAATGGCGCTCTCTGCCGCGCGGGCGCGTGCCGCGCTTTGCCGTGCGCCAGGAGCAGGTGGCCAGGCTCATCGAGCACCTGCGCCGGGTGGGTCGCCACGTGCTCGACGTGGAAGAATCGCTAGCGGTCGTCCGAGCGTACGGCATCCCCGTGGCCCGTCACGTTCTTGTTCGGGAGGAGCGCGAGCTGGACGCCGGTGCCCGCCGCGTCGGCTTCCCCGTGGCGCTGAAGGTTGTCTCGGCGGACGTGCTGCACAAGACCGAAGTCGGCGGCGTCGTGCTGGGCATCCGCAGCCAGGCCGAGCTGGAAGCTGCCTATAGGGCGTTGATGCGGCGTTTGGCAGCGGTTCGGCCGGCCGGCCGCGTGCGCGGAGTGCTCCTGCAGCAGATGGTGCCTCGTGACCGGGAATTGATTCTCGGCTTTCGCCGCGATGAACAGGGCCTGCCCGTCGTGCTGGCCAGGCTGGGCGGGATTCTGGCGGAGGCGCTGGAGGCCGTGGTGCTGCGCGTGCTTCCGGTAACCGATTACGACGTGCGCGCCATGCTGGCCGAAATGCCCGGCGGGCGCGTTCTCGGAGCGTTCCGCGGTTGGGAACCCGTGGCGCTGCCCACGGTCGAGGAAAGCTTGCTCCGGCTGGCGCAACTGGCCAGCGACTTCCCGATGATCAGCGAAGTGGACTTGAATCCTTTCATGGCTTCCTCACATCCTGCTGCCTGCCAGGCCGTGGATGCCAGGATCGTTCTCGCAGCCTAGTGCCGTTCTCACGGGTGGCGGCTGCGAAGTGTTCCTGGCGGCAGGGCCGCGCCAGGGCCAAGCACGCCTACGGTTGCTTGCTCTCAAAAGCGCGGGCAGAGCACACGTCCGCCGGCGGCTTCATGGAGATGACGACGTACTCGCGCTCTTTGCCGTCGCCTTCCGGCACGCGCAGCAGCATACTCTGCCGGGGCTTTTGCGGCGGGATGCGCAGGCAAGATGGCCCCCGCCGCAGCGGGATCACCACGGTCGCGGGCCAGTCTGCGCCACGCGTTACTTGCCGAGCTTCCGGGCCAGTTCGTCGAGCAGCGCGACCTGTGCGGCGTTAATTTTTTTCCTGGCTTGGGCCAGCGGGAAGAAGGCGGCGCGGTCAACCTCGGGGAACTCTTGCTGCTGGCCGGAGCCGGGCGGCCACTCCACCGAGAACGTGTTGCTGCGGATGCGGCTGGGATCGCAGTCGCCTTCGACGGCCCAAGCGCGCACCGTCTTGCCGGCTTTCTGACGGACGGGAGTCAGCTCCAGGAAAGGCCCCTGGGGCCGGACGCCCGTTTCCTCGGCAAACTCGCGCTGCGCAGCGCCCAGAGGCTCCTCGCCGGTTTCGTATTCGCCTTTGGGGATGCTCCAGGCGCCCTCGTCGCGCTTGCGCCAGAACGGCCCGCCGGGATGAACCAGAAAGACTTCGAGTTGGTTGTGGCGTCGCCGGTAGAGCAGCAGCCCTGCGCTGGCCTTGGGCATGTTCTGATTATGCTGTCCCGCGCAGCGGTTGCGGAGAGAAAAAGTTGTCCGAGCGGCGGCTTTCCCTATAATGGCAGCAAGGAGGTTTGGTGCGGCGGGAGAAAACCACCGTCTCCCAGGAAGATTACCTGAAAGCCATCTGGGAGATCATCCAGGAAGAGCAGGAGCCTATCAGCGCGCGCTTGGCGGAAGAGCTCCGTGTCACGCCGCCGGCGGTGACTGCGGCGCTCAAGCGCATGACGCGCGATGGCTACCTGCGCGTGAGCCGCAGCGGGCGTATCCGTCTTACCCGCCGGGGCCGGGCGATTGCTGAACAGCTTGTCCTGCGCCACCGCCTGGCCGAGAAGCTCCTGACGGAAGTCATCGGCTTGGAATGGACGAAGGCTCACGAAGAGGCGGAAAGGCTCGAACACGGCATCTCGGCAAAGGTGGCCGCGCTGCTGCTGAAGATGTTCGGGCCAGACAGCTACTGTCCGCACGGCGTGCCTTTGTTCGGCGGCATGGCCAAGCTCCGTCGCCAGGCTGGCGCGGTGCGCCTGGCGGAAGTCGAGCCCGGCCGCACCGTGGAAGTCCTCCGCGTGTATGAAAAGGACGCGCGGTTTCTTGATTTTGTGGAAGGCCTGCGCCTGCGCCCCGGCGTGCGCGTGCGCATCGAGCGGCGCGAATACGACGAGACGATGACCCTCGCGCTCGGCCGGCGCCGGCTCCACCTCGGCAAACCCGCCACCGACCGCATCTGGGTGCGCACCCTGCCCGCCTGACCGCGGTTCTTCCCGGCGGACCAGTCCCAGCCAGCTTGAATTTTTGCGAGCGCGGGAGTAAGGTTCCGCGTCCGCGCACCGCGCTTCGATTCCCGAGCTGGCGAGCGGGGAGGGTTCATGGGCGTCGAAATCCAAATGCGGGTAAACGGGAAAGCTTATCAGCACCGGCTCGAGCCGCGGTTGCTGCTCGTGCACTATCTGCGCGATGTGCTGGGCCTGACCGGCACACACATCGGCTGCGAAACGAGCATCTGCGGCGCCTGCACCGTCCTGCTGAACGGCCGCGCGGTGAAGTCCTGCACGCTGCTGGCGGTGCAGGCCGACGGCGCCGACATCACCACCATCGAAGGCCTGGCGGCCGCAAACGGCGGAGGTTTGCATCCTGTCCAGGAAGGCTTCTGGGAAAAGCACGGCCTGCAGTGTGGTTTCTGCACGCCGGGGATGATCTTGGCGGCCGTGCACCTGCTGGAGCGGAATCCAAACCCGACCGAACCGGAAATCCGCTGCGCCATCTCCGGGAACTTGTGCCGGTGCACCGGCTATCAGCACATCGTGGATGCGGTGCAGTACGCCGCGCGGAAGATGAAATCGCGGAAGCGGTAGCTCTTCCGGGCTTGCGTCGGAGGACGATATGCCCACGGCCACGCGATTCATCGGCAAACCACTCAAGCGCAAGGAAGACCCGCGCCTGATCCGCGGGCTTGCGCATTACGCAGACGATATCCAGCTTGCCGGGATGCACCATGTGGGCATCGTGCGCAGCCCTCACGCGCATGCGTTGATCAAGTCCGTGGATGCGAGCAAGGCCCGCGCGGCAGGCGCGGTGGCAGTGCTGACCGGCGCGGACTTGGCGGGCGTGCTCGGCCCGGTGCCATGTGCCGCCCAGATTCCGGACATGAAGGTTGCCATGCGGAGTCCGCTGGCTACCGATCGTGTGCGGTTCGTGGGCGAACCCGTGGCCGTCGTGGTGGCCGCGGATCGGTACGCGCTGCGCGATGCGCTTGAGCTGGTCGAAGTCGAGTACGAGCCGCTCGCGCCGGTCCTGGACCCCGCTAAAGCCATGGCCAAGGGCGCGCCGCTGCTCTATCCGGAGTGCAACGACAATATCGCCTACCGCTGGGAGCTCGAGGGCGGCCCGGTGAAGAAGGCCTTCCAGCAGGCGGACCGCGTCATCAAGCAGCGTTTGATCAACCAGCGACTGATCCCCGTGGCCATGGAGCCGCGCGGCGTGGTGGCCGACTACAGCCCGGGCGCGCAACAGCTCACGGTTTGGTCTTCGACGCAGATTCCCCACCTGCTGCGCACGCAGATTGCGATCATGCTGGGGGTGCCGGAGTACACCGTGCGCGTGGTCACTCCCGAAGTCGGTGGCGGGTTCGGCAGCAAGCTGAACGTCTACGCCGAAGAAGCCCTGGTGGCCCATCTGGCTATGCGCCTCGGCAAGCCCATGAAGTGGACGGAAACGCGCCGGGAGAATTTCCAGGCGACCATCCACGGTCGGGACCAGATCCAGGATGTGGAAGTCGCGGTGCGCCGCGATGGCACCATCCTCGGCCTGCGCTGCCGGATCCTCGCTGACCTGGGCGCCTACTACCAGTTGCTCACGCCGCTCATTCCCACCTTGACCGCCCTGATGATTTGCGGCTGTTACAAGATTCCTGCCGTGCGCGTGGAAATCACCGGCGTGTTCACCAACAAGATGGCCACCGACGCCTATCGCGGCGCAGGCCGCCCGGAAGCCACTTACCTGATCGAGCGCGTGGTGGACCTGGTCGCCGCAGAACTGAAGAAGGATCCCGTTGCAATCCGTCGGAAGAACTTTCCGCAGCCCAAGGAGTTTCCCTACGCGACGCCCACGGGCCTGATCTACGACAGCGCGAACTATCAGAAGTCGCTCGAGCTTGTGCTCCGGCGCAGCAACTACAAGAAGCTTCGCGCTGAGCAGGCTCGGCTGCGCAAGCAGGGGCGATACATCGGCATTGGCCTTTCCACCTACGTGGAGATCTGCGGCATGGGCCCCTCGAGCGCTATGCCCGCCGGAGGCTGGGAAAGCGCCACGGTGCGCATCGAGCCCACGGGCAAGGTGAGTGTCCTCACGGGCTCGTCGCCGCACGGCCAGGGCCAGGAGACCACGTTTGCACAGATTGCCGCAGAGATGCTTGGCTTGGCGCCCGAGGATGTGTTCGTCTTGCATGGCGACACGGCCGCTGTGCCCTACGGCATCGGCACGTTCGGCAGCCGGGCCACGGCTGTGGGCGGCACGGCCGTCTACAAGGCGCTCGAAAAAGTGCGCCACAAACTTGCCCAGATCGCGGGCCACCTTCTCGGCGAAGACCCCCGGAAACTCACCTTCCGCGACCGCAAGATTTGCGTCCGGTCCAACGCCGCGAAGGCTGTCAGTTTCTCTGAAGCGGTCGGCGCGGCTTACGTGGCTAAGACGCTGCCCGCGGGCATGGAGCCGGGTCTGGAAGCCACGACGTTCTTCGAGCCTTCCAACTTCACCTACCCGTTCGGCGCGCACCTGTGCGTCGTGGAAGTGGACGCGGAAACCGGCGAGGTGCACTTGCTGAAGTACTACGCCGTGGACGATTGCGGCAACGTCATCAACCCGCTCCTGGTGGACGGCCAGGTGCACGGGGGCATCGTGCAGTCGGTGGGCCAGGCGCTGCTCGAAGAGGCCGTGTACGACGAAAACGGCCAGCTCATCACCGGCGAGCTGACCGACTACGCCATTCCGCGCGCCGGGGACGTCCCGCGGATGGATGTGTCGCGCACGGTGACGCCCTCGCCGGTGAACCCGCTGGGCGTCAAAGGAGTCGGCGAAGCGGGCACCATTGCAGCAACGCCGGCCATCGTCAACGCCGTGGTGGACGCCTTGGCGCCCTTCGGGGTGCGCCACGTGGATTTGCCCGTCAAGCGCGAGCGCATCTGGCGGCTGCTGCGCAGGTCGAGGAGGGGAAAATGATCCCCGCACCATTCGAATACTACGCCCCGAAAAGTCTCGAGGAGGCTTTGCGCATGCTGGAGCGGCACGGCAACGAAGCCAAAGTGCTCGCCGGTGGTCACAGCCTGCTGCCGTTGATGAAGCTGCGCTTGGCCGCGCCGCGCTACGTCATTGACATCGGGCGCTTGCGCGGGCTCGACTCGATCCGGGAAGAAAACGGACGCATCGTGATCGGCGCACGGGCTACGCACGCCGCCATCGAAGGTTCCGCGCTGGTCCGCGCGAAATGCCCGCTGCTGGCGGAGACGGCCGCGCAAATCGGCGACGTGCAGGTGCGCAACTGCGGCACGCTCGGCGGCAGCCTGGCCCACGCCGACCCGGCAGCGGATTATCCTGCGGCCATTCTCGCTCTGGACGCGGAGACTACCGCCGCCAGCACATCTGGCCAGCGGGTCATCCGCGCGGCAGAATTCTTTGTGGACCTGCTGGCCACGGCGCTGCGTCCGGGAGAGATTCTGACGGAAGTGCGCGTGCCCGTGGACGCTGCGCACACGGGTTCCTCCTATTGCAAGCTGCACCAGGCGGCTTCCGGGTTTGCGGTCGTGGGTGTGGCGGCCCTGCTGACGCTGGGCAAGGGTGGAAAAATCGAAGCGGTGGCTGTCGGCGTGACCGGCGTTGCGGCCAAGGCCTACCGCGCCGCAGCCGTCGAGAAGGCCCTCCGCGGCAAGAAGGCCAGCCCGCAACGGCTGGCCGAAGCGGCGAGCCGCGCCGGGCAGGGCATCGAGCCGCTCGCCGACCTGCACGCTTCGGCCGAATACCGCCGGGAAATGGCCGTGGTGATGACCCGCCGCGCACTGGAACGCGCACTGGCCCGCGCCCAGGGCAAGAAAGCGTGAAGATTCAGGGAAGCTACTTGCTGCCGGCCAGCCGGGAACAAGTCTGGGGCCTGCTCACCGACCCCGAGCGGCTGGCGAGGATCCTCCCGGGGTGTGATCGCCTCGAACCAGCCGGCCCGGACCGCTATAAGGTCGCCGTCAAGCTAGCCATCGCCGCCATCTCCGGGAACTATTCGGGTTCGGTCGAACTAGCCGAAAAAAAGCCGCCACACTCCTTGCGCCTAAAGATGGAGGGCAAAGGAGTGCCCGGCTTCATGAGCGGAACGGCTTGGCTGGAGCTGGTTGATAAAGCTGGCCAGACGGAGGTCCGTTACAGCGGCGAGGCCAAGGTTGGCGGGCTGATTGCCGCCGTCGGCCAGCGCATGATCGAGGCCGCCGCCAAACGAGTCCTCCAGCAGTTCTTCGAAGCGGCTGCCACGCAGCTCACCGGCAAGTGATGAGCGGCCGGCGCGGCCCGGAATGACACGCTGCATTGCGCACGATAGAATCCCGCTGTCGTGCTGACCGCGCTGCGCTACTACTGGATCGTCGCCAAGGGCTACCGGTTACGGCCGTGGGCCAGCCCCTACCTGCGGTGGCGCCTGGAAACGTTCTTCGGCAAGGAGGCCGACAGCCTCGACGCGAGCAAGTTCTTCGCGCTCCTGTGGCGCGAGCGCGCCCGCCTGCGGCGCTTTCTGGCCTGGGCGGCCGAACGGCGCCGTGCCCAGCGACGGTGGTAAACGCCTGGCTCCGGTCCCGGTCCCGACACAGCCGGGACCTGAGCTGAAGTGAGCCTCTGGCATCGGTGCCCGAGCCGCGCCAGCCGATTAGGCGTATAATGCAAATAGAGAGGCGGCCCGCTTCGCGGCTGGGCTGCCCAGGCCATGCGAGAACTCAAAGTCCTTCAGAAGTCACCCACGCTGCACCAGGCACGCTGGTGGAAGGCAGAACCGGGTGACAAGGTGCATTGCTACCTGTGCCCGCGCCACTGCCACATCGGCCCGGGCCAGAGCGGCTTCTGCTTCATCCGCGTCAATCAGGGCGGCAGGCTCTACAACCTCGGCTATGCTTCGCCCGCGGCCCTCCAGATTGATCCCGTCGAGAAGAAACCGCTGAACCACTTCCTGCCCGGCACGGCGATTTTTTCCATGGGCACGGCAGGATGCAACATGGGCTGCTTCTTCTGCCAGAACTGGGACATATCCAAATCGCGCCACGATCAGGTGCACTCGCGCTACCTGCCTGCCGAAGACGTTGTTCTGCTGGCCAAACAGTACGGCTGTCCCTCCATTGCCTTCACCTACAACGAGCCGACCATCTGGGGCGAGTACGTGATTGATATCTGCCAGGCGGCGCGCGAGCACGGCATCAACACGGTAATGGTCACCAACGGCTACGTGACCTACGAGGCCTTCCACGACATCTACGACCACGTGGATGCCGCCAACGTGGACTTGAAGGCTTTCACCGAGGAGTTCTACGGGCGGATTACGCTGACACACCTCAAGCCTGTGCTCGAGTGCCTCACCTGGCTGAAGCGCGAGACGAACGTGTGGTTTGAGATCACCAACCTGATCATCCCCACGCTCAACGACGACCCCAGGGAAATCCGGCAGCTCTCCGAATGGGTCCTCGAAAATCTCGGCCCGGAGGTCCCCCTGCATTTCACGGCCTTCCATCCCGACTTCAAGCTGCGCGACAAGCCGCACACCCCGCCTGAAACCCTGCACCTAGCGCGGCAGATCGCCCGCGAAGCGGGCATCCACTACGTCTACGAAGGCAACGTCTTCAGCGATGGCGCGCACACCTATTGCCCCTCGTGCGGCACCGTGTTGATTCGCCGCTCGTGGCACAAAGTGCTGGCCAATCGCCTGCGCGGTGACGCCTGCCCGGAGTGCGGCCATGTGGTTCCCGGCCGATGGAAGAACCCGCGCCGTCGTACCCCGCTCAAGGACCTGGCGCGGGCTGAGCAAGTAGCCGACCGACACGCCGACCTGAACCTCTAGCCGCTCCTGCGGTCAGCATGCCCCTCGGCGTTTAGCCCCTTGCCGAGCAGGCCCAGCTCGAACACAGTCGGGCGCAGGTAGAAAAGCAGGACGCAATCGTCCCCGGGTTGAAAATCGTGCCGGACGCAAAAGCGCGGACTGGAAAGGGCGAGAGGAGCCATCCGACGTCCTGTCCGGGGGCCACAACCCCGACCACCAAGCCAGGCAGCACTTCGTCGATCGCCAGGACGCGTCCATGGGCGAGGTGAACAATCGCGAACCAGCCGGCGACCCGCAGCGCCACGCTAAACGCCCGCCGGAGCATCTCTGCCAGTTGGATGGCAGCGCTGGCGTCGGCGTCTCAGGTGCGGGAACCGGCGCCAAGCCCTGCTCGGAGCAAGACCTGAACCAGTTGCGCGAGGCTGCGGGCCGGTCGTCTGCGGGTGTCGAACAGACCTGCCAGGTCAGCGTCCGGGAAACCCTTGCGAGTGAGCAGGGCGGGGAGCTGCTCGCGAATTACTCGCGGGTCCTGGCTGCGGATTTCGCGCAGCGCTTCAAAGACGACCTGGTGGACACCGTCGCGGAACCGATGGTTGCGCAGCCGGGTAAACACACTTCGCGCCGCTGCCGGGTGGCCCCCGGCGCAGAGGGCGGCGAGCAGCGCGCGTTCGGCCTCTAAGATTCGGTCTGCGCCGCGCATGGTGAAGGACGTTGTCATTCTATCCGAGGCGTCGCGCTTGCGCATTCGCTTCGCAGTACCTAGAATGCCGGCTCATCCGCCATTGCTGGTAAGGAGGCCTCCCGTGCCCATCGTTACGCAACTGGCCATAAGCCTGAGGAACGAACCGGGGGCGTTGGCCGAGTTGTGCAGCGAATTGGCCAAGCTGGCCGTGAACATCAGCGCCATCTATGCCAGCGAAGCGAAGCCGACCGGGCTGGTGCGCCTGCTGGTGAGCCATCCGGACGTGGCCAGGCGGGTGTGCGACGAGCTGCGCTTGCCCTGCGTCGAGGAGCGCGTGGTGGCAACGACCGTGGCCGAGCGCCCCGGCGCGCTGGGCAAGCTGACGCGCAAGCTGGCCGAAAAAGGCATCAACATCGAATACCTCTACGGTTCGATCGAGAAAGGATCGAAGCGTGCGTTGCTGGTCTTCGGCGTGTCCGACGCGGAAGGCGCCGCACGCGTTCTCAAGTAAGGCGCTATGCGCGGGCCCGCTGTCTTGCTGTGCGCTGTTTTGCTGGGTTTTGCTTCTGCTTCTTCGGATGCGCCCGTCAAAGTGCCCCTCGAGTACCGGCTGCGGCTGGTGGAGGTTATCAATCGGGATCGCAGCGCAGCCGGGTTGTCTGCTGTGGAGTTTTCGGCCGACCTTTCGCGCGCGGCGGACGCGCACTGCCTGGAAATGCTCCGCGAAGACTACACCAGCCACTGGAACCGCGACGGCTGGAAACCTTATCTGCGCTACGCCGCCGCCGGCATCCGCGACGCCACTGCCGAGAACATTGCCAGCTTCGGGCAGAACGACTTCCCTGCGGACCTCGAGGCCACATGGGGTGAAATGCTGGCCGGCCATCGGCGCTTCATGGCGGAAAAACCCCCGTCCGATGGCCACCGGCAGAACGTTCTGAACCCGCAGCACACCCACGTGGGCATCGGCGTCGCGGCCGCCAGCAAGGGCGTGCGGATGATGGAAGTCTTCGCGGCCCGCTACGCTCAGTTGGAGCCCTTGCCTCTTCGCGCGCGATTGCGCGATGCCCTCGGCGTCCGGGGACGCATCGCCAGCCGCAAAGTGCAGTTCTTCGCCCTGTCTGTATTTTACGAGCCGCTGCCACGGCCCATGACCCTTCTGGACCTGGCGGCCACGTCGTCCTATGGGTTGCCGGACGAGGAGCAGGTGCATCGCCCGCGGCTTGAAAACATGCTTTACACCGATGGCACACGGGGCACCGTCGCCGTGGAACCCACCGGGCACTTTCACGCGCCGCTCTCGTTCTGGAAAGGTCGGCCGGGCGTTTACACCGTCCTGGTGTGGGTGCGCCGCCCGGGTGGCAAGCCTTTCCCCGGGGCCATGACGTCGCTGCTCGTCGAGCAGTGAGCCTCGCGGGGCCGCATCAGCAGGTGCAAATTATTCCCGGTCTTCGCCCGCTTCGCGGCGGCGGGCGGTTTCCACGCGTTTGCGCAGGCCTTCCGCCAGCAACTGCTTCAGTTCCTCGTCGCGGTGGCTGACGTAGTCCAGCCAGTTGATGCCCACCACGGCCGGCCATTCGCCCTTTTGCAGGACAAAAGCGAGTTGCTGGCGCGTCGAGTCCAACACCAAGTCGAGCAGAAGGAATTCAGGGTCAATCTCCCCGAACAGCGGGCGGACGCGATTCAGGATCTGGTTGCGGCGTTCTTTTCCCAGCACAACCGGCCTTTCCCTCTCCTCGCGCCTATTCACGCAGATGGTGCGGCACGCTGGTCACCACGACGCCGGGGCGGAACAGCAGCGCGCCCTTCAGCATCAGACTGGTCTGGTTGTGCAGCAGGTTGTGCCACCAGCGCGCCGGGACGAACTCCGGCAGCAGCACGGTGAGCTTGTCGTCGCTGCGCAGGTCTTCGACCTCGTCAATAAACCGCAGCAGCGGGCGCACCACGGACCGGTAAGGCGACTCCAGCACAATCAGCTGTACGTCGTCCACGAACTTCTCCCAGGTTTGCGTCAGCTCTTCGCGCTTTTTGCCATCCACGTTCACGGTCACGGCAATCACGTCTTCGGAAATGGATTTGGCGTACTCGATGGCCGTGAGCACCACTTTGTTGGGCGTCGGCGCCACGGGGACAATCACAGTGTGCCGGGCCACCCGCGGCTTCTCGAAATCGGAAAGCGAAAGCTGCGTCTGCAGCAGGAAATAGTGCCGCCGCGTCTTCCAGAAGATCAGCATGACGGCGGGCACGGCGAAGACGACGATGTAGGCTCCCTCTGCAAACTTCACCACTGCAATGACCAGCAGCACCACCCCTGTGGCCGCGGCGCCCAGCAGGTTCAGGCCCAGTCGCCACGGCCAGCCCTTCCCGCGCGACCCCCACCAGTACCGCACCAGCCCGGATTGCGACAGCGTGAACGACAGGAACACGCCGATGGCATACAGGGGGATCAGCGAGTGCACATCGCCGCGGAAGATCAGGATCAAGGCCAGCGAGCCAGCCCCGAGAATCACGATCCCGTTGGAGAACACGAGCCGGTCACCGAGGTTGGCGAACTGCCGCGGCACGAAGCGATCCTGAGCCAGAATAGAAGCTAGCCGGGGGAAGCCCGCGTAGCTGGTATTGGCGGCCAGGATCAGGATGGCCGTGGTAGAGAACTGCGTCAGGTAGTACAGCAGGCCGCTCCCGGAAAGGTCGTGGCCGAAGACCGCGCGCGCAATCTGCGATACTACGGTCTGTTCGGGATGGGGAGTAATCCCGAACGTGTAGGCCAACCGGCTGACCCCCAGAAACATCGCGCCCAGGATGGCGGCCATCAGGTACATCGTGATCTGGGCGTTGCGCACCGGAGGATTTCGGAACGCCTGCACGCCGTTGGAAATGGCCTCCACTCCGGTCAAGGCCACGCAGCCGTGGGCGAAGCCCCGCAGCAGCAGCCACATCATGCTGAACTGCGTGAGGTTCGCCGAGGCCTCGCCCGGGACGGCCGGCCCCGGGGCTTCCCGAAGCAAGCCCACCACAATCAGGACAAAGATGCTGAATATGAACGTGTAGACAGGGATGGCGAAGGCACGCGCTGACTCGCGCACGCCGCGAAGGTTCACGACCGTCAGAATGAGGATGGCGACGAAACACAGCAAGGGCCGGTAGGCGTGCAGGGCCGGAATCGCCGAGGCGATCGCGGCAACTCCCGCGGCCACACTGACGGCTACCGTCAGAATGTAATCAATCAGCAGCGCCGCGGCCGCCACCAGACCCAGGCCCACTCCCAGGTTCTCTTTCGCCACCGCATAGGCGCCCCCTCCCGCAGGGTAGGCGCGGATCAACTGCCCGTAGGAGAGAACGACGATGACCAGCAGCACCGCAATGGCCCCGGCAATGGGCACCGCGGCATGCAGCAGCGCCGGGCCGGCTACGACAAGTACCAGCAGGATCTCTTCCGTGGCGTAGGCGGTCGAGGACAGGTTATCTGAGGCGAAGACGGTGAGGGCGGCCTTCTTGGAAAGCTTTTGCTCGTGAAGTTCCGTGGTGCGGAGCGGCGAGCCGAGCAGCAGTCGCTTCAAGCGCGGGAACATAGCGGGTTACCCATCACGCTTAGCACACTTCCCGGTGCGCAGCAAGGGTGCGGGGCGGCCGAGAGCCTCCCGCGAGCCTGCCGACGAGGCAGGGAAGCGTTCCACCCTGGACCTGCGCCATCGTCGCTTGCCCCCGCGTCGCCCCCATCCGCCTGCGGCGGGGCTTGTGGCGAGACATCAGGCACGCCTCGCCGACGGCGCGGTGCGCTCCGCTCTGGCCCGGCCCTAGTCGCGGCGCTTGAAAGTCAAGGAGACGACGCTCACTCCCTGCTTGCGAGCCTGCTCATTCCACGCGGCAAGGTCTGTCTCAGCGATCTGCTTCCATGCGGCCAGGTGCGGAGCCAGCCGCGCCTTCAGGTCGCGGAAGACCTCGTAAGACTGCTGCGTCGGCGCCGTGTCCGCGCTGCTCACCACGCTGGCCAGCGCCAGCAGTTTGTCGTTGAGCATGATTGGCCAGTTCAGCAGGTCCTGTCCGCTGCGCGCCTTCACCTGGATCAAGGCTTCCTCGACCGGGGCCATTTTCTTCTCGATGGCCTCGGCGGCAGCGAGCAGTTCCTTCTGTTCACCCGGCCCGAGGCGCGGGCGCAGGGCGGCGAACTGCTGGCGCAGGTCGCGAATCTGGTTCACCGTGTCGTGCGTCTGGGTAACCGCATCGCGGATTTCCAGCAGCAAATCGAGCTGCTTCTGCAAGTCGGCCTGAGAAGTGGAGACGCGCGGGTCAAGCCGCACCTCGAGCGCTGCGGACTGGGCCTGTGTGCCGACCTTCAGCCGCACCTGATAGTTGCCCGGCACAACCAGCGGGCCGACGGCGGGGTTGCCTCCCCAGTGCGGCGCCCCGGGAACGTCGCTGGAACCTTCGTAGCGGAGGTTCCAGACGAACCGCTGCAATCCGGCGCTGCCCGGCAGCCGCTGAGCCTGCTGGGGAGCCAAGGGAAACTCGGCAGCCTGTTCGGCTTCGGGCGCCCGGCTGCTGAACCGACGCACAACTCTGCCTTGCGCGTCGAGGATCTCGAGCGTGGTTTCTTCTCTGGGCGGCGACTTCAGCCAGTAATAAAGGATGGCGCCGCTTGGCCGGTTCTGTCCCGCGAAGGCGCTGGGTCCGCCGCCGCCGGCCCGCGTGCGATAGGCGACCGCAGGCGTGTAGAGATGGAAGTCTGCGGCCAGCGTCTGCTCCCTCATCTGGCGCAACGGGGAGATGTCGTCCAGGATCCAGAACGACCGTCCGTGCGTGGCCACGACCAAATCGTCGTCTTTCACCACTAGGTCGTGAATCGGCGTGGTGGGCAGATTCAACTGCAACGAGCGCCAGGTGGCGCCGTCATCGAGCGAATAGAAGACGCCCGTCTCCGTGCCGGCAAAGAGCAGCCCGCGGCGCTTGGGGTCTTCGCGCACGGCGCGCACGAAGGTGTTCTCCGGGATGCCGTTGGTGATCTTCGTCCACGTCTTGCCGTAGTCGCCGGTCTTGTAGACGTAGGGCCGGTAGTCATCGAGCTCGTGGCGGTCCACGGCCATATAGGCCGTGCCGGCGTCGTGTGGGGAAGCATCAATCAAGCTGACCAAGCTCCACTCCGGCAGCTCGCGCGGGGTGATCTCCGTCCAGTTCTTTCCGCCATCCCGCGTGATGTGCACGCGTCCGTCGTCGGTGCCGACCCAGAGTTGATCCTTCGCCAGGGGCGACTCGGCCACCGTGAAGATGGTGTTGTAGTACTCGACGCTAGTGTTGTCTTTGGTGATGGGCCCGCCGGAGGACTGCTGCTTGCTCTTGTCGTTGCGTGTCAGGTCCGGGCTGACCGCGATCCAGCTCATGCCTTCGTTGGTGCTCTTGAACAGCACTTCCGCGGCGTGGTAGAGCACTTTGGGATCGTGGACGGAAACGACGATGGGCGCCGTCCACTGGAAGCGGTGCTTGAGTTCCGCCGCGCCCGCCCCCATGGGGTTCTCCGGCCAGGCGGAAATCTGTTGGGCCTGACCGGTGCGCCGATCGAACCGCGTGATCTGTCCGCCGTAACAGCCGGCGTAGACCACGCTGGCGTCGCGCACGTGCGGCACCACGTAGCCGCTTTCGCAGCCGCCCACCGGATACCACCAGGCCCGGTCCAGCGGGCCCTCGCTGCGGCTGGCGATGGCTACGGTGGAATTGTCCTGCTGGGCGCCGTAGACGTAATACGGCCAGCGGTTGTCCACTGCGACGTGATAGAACTGTGCGGTGGGCTGATTGTCCTGGCGCGTCCAGGTGCGCCCGCCGTTCACGGTAACGTTGGCCCCGCCGTCGTTGGCATTGATCATCCGCTGCGGGTTGGCCGGATCAATCCACAGGCCGTGGTGATCGCCGTGCGGAGCGGGGATGCCGGTGAAGGTGCGCCCGCCATCGGTCGAGCGATACAGGCCCGTGTTCAGCACGTAGACGGTATCCGCGTGCTGCGGATCCGCGATAACGTGCGTGTAGTACCAAGCGCGCTGACGGAACCGGCGGTCGTCATTGATCCGCCGCCAGGTGTCTCCGCCGTCGTCGGAGCGGAACAGGCCGCCGTCTTCCGCCTCGATCAGCGCATAGACGCGATGGGCGTCCGCGCCGGAGACGGAGACGCCGATGCGACCCAGGATGCCGCGCGGCAGGCCGCTCCCCTCGAGCTTCTTCCACGTGGTGCCGCCGTCGGTCGAGCGATACAGGCCGCTGCCCGGTCCGCCGCTGGTCATGCTCCACGGAGTGCGGCTGGCCTCCCAGAGCGCGGCGTAGAGGACGTTGGCGTTCGGCCCGGCAAAGGCGACGTCGATGCCGCCGGTTTTTTCGTCGCGATAGAGCACCTTCTCCCAGGTCTGGCCGCCGTCCCCGGTGCGGAAGATGCCCCGTTCGGTGTTCGGCCCGTACACGTGGCCCAGGGCGGCGACGAAGGCGATGTTCGGATTCCGCGGATGAACGATGATCTTTCCGATGGTGCGTGTGTCGCGTAGGCCTATGTGCGTCCAGGTCTTGCCCGCGTCCGTGGACTTGTACACGCCGTCGCCGTGCGAGATGTTGCCGCGGATGCAGGCCTCGCCGGTGCCCACGTAGAGGATGTGCGGATCGGACGGGGCCACGGCCAGGGCGCCGACGGAGCTGACCGGCTGGCGGTCGAAGATCGGGGTCCACGTGTTGCCGGCGTCGGTGCTCTTCCAGACGCCGCCAGCCACCGCGCCAAAGTAGAAAGTGTCCGGCTCGCCCGGGACTCCGGTGACGGCAATCGCTCGACCGCCGCGGAAGGGCCCGATCTGTCGCCAGCGCATCCCGCGGATGGCGGCGTCGTCAGCCTGCTGGGCAGGGACGGCCGCGCCGGCCAGGGCCAGCGCCAGAAGAACGATCGTCGCGCGGCGCGAAAATCTGCTGTTCGTTTGCATGGGGCAACCTCCGGAAACTAGTGCGGGCCCTCATGCTACTCAGCGAGGGCGTCCACGGAAAGTCTTTTTTCTTTGTCCGCAGAGGAAAGCTTGCACAGGCCGGCGAAACCGGTCATGCGGTGTGCGCGTCTGGTTAGCAGCGAGCGCCCATGCCGCTCCGTTTCGATGTCCCGATTTCCCATCGCCTGGAAGGAGCAGAGCCGTGAGAATCTTCCGCGCGTTTCTCTTCGTCGTGCTTTTCTCCGTAGCGTTTGTCGCCGCCCAACAGCAACCCCCCCAGCAGAGTCGCCCGCCGGCCCAGCAGGAGGAAGAGGAGGGCCCGCCGCGCGAGCGCATGTCTGCGCAGACCTTTGCCGGGCTGCGCCTGCGCTCACTCGGCCCGGCGCTCACCTCCGGCCGCGTCGTGGCGCTGGCCGTGAATCCTCGCAACCGCGCGCACTATTTCGTCGGCGCAGCTTCCGGCGGCGTGTGGAAGACGACCAACGCCGGCACGACCTTTACGCCGGTCTTCGACGCACAGGGTTCCTACTCGATTGGCGCGCTGGCCATGGACCCCAAAAATGCTAATGTGGTGTGGGTCGGCACCGGGGAGAACAACAGTCAGCGCAGCGTCAGCTATGGCGACGGCGTGTACAAAACCGAGGACGGCGGGCGCACCTGGCGCAAGATGGGTCTCGAGAAGTCCGAACATATCGCCAAGATCCTGATTGACCCGCGCGATGCCAACGTCGTCTACGTGGCCGCCCAGGGGCCGCTGTGGGGCCCGGGCGGCGATCGCGGGCTGTACAAGACCACCGACGGCGGCAAGACCTGGAGAAAAGTGCTGGAAATCAGCGAGAACACCGGGGTCACCGACCTGGCCATGGATCCTGAAGAACCGGATGTGCTCTACGCCGCGGCTTGGCAGCGTCGCCGCCATTACTGGACGCTGATCAACGGCGGCCCGGAAAGCGCGCTCTACAAATCCACCGACGCCGGCGCGAACTGGACCCGATTGCGCGGCGGCCTGCCCAACGTGGAACTGGGCCGCATCGGCCTGGCCATTTCGCCCGTGGACCGCAACGTCATCTACGCGACGGTGGAAGCCGCCGACCGCCGCGGCGGCATCTTCGTCTCCACCGACCGCGGCATGAACTGGGAACGGCGCAACTCGTTCGACCAGACAGCCATGTACTACGGCAAGATCTTTGCCGACCCGAAGGATCGCGAACGCATCTACGTGATGAACGTCCAGATCATGGTTTCCGACGACGGCGGGCGCAACCTGCGGCCGCTCAACTCGCGCAGCAAGCATGTGGACAACCACGTCCTGTGGATTGACCCGGCCGATCCGCACTACTACCTGGTGGGCTGCGACGGCGGGCTCTACGAGAGCTTCGACCGCGGCGACAACTGGCAGTTCAAAGCGAACCTCCCGGTCACCCAGTTCTACCAGATCACGGTGGACAACGCAGCGCCGTTCTACTCCGTTTACGGTGGGACGCAGGACAACTACACCCTGGGCGGGCCGGCACGCACGCGCAACAACCACGGCATCTCCAATGCCGACTGGTTCGTGGTGGTGGGCGGTGATGGTTTCCATGTCCGCGTGGATCCCGACGACCCCAACACCGTCTACGGCGAAAGCCAGTACGGTGGACTGGTGCGCTTCGACCGGCGCACGGGTGAGCGCGTGGGCATCCAGCCCAGCGTCGGCAAGGGCGAATCGCCGCTGCGCTGGAACTGGGACTCGCCGCTGATTATCAGCCCGCATTCGCGCACCCGTCTCTACTTCGGCGCCAACCGGCTGTTCCGCAGCGACGACCGCGGCGACTCTTGGCGGGCCGTCAGCCCCGACCTCACGCGTCAGATCGACCGCAACAAGCTGCCCGTCATGGGCAAGGTCTGGGGCGTGGACGCCGTGGCCAAGCATGCCTCGACCGCCTTTTACGGCAACATTTCGGCCCTGGCCGAATCCCCGCTAAGCGAAGGGCTGATCTACGTGGGCACCGACGACGGGCTGATCCAGATAACCACAGATGGCGGCAGGAACTGGCAGAAGTACGAAAAGATCCCGGGAGTGCCGGAGAATGCGCTGGTCAGCCGCATCCTTCCCTCACAGCATGATGCCCACACCGTCTACGCGGCGTTCAACAACCATCAGAACGCCGACTTCGCCCCGTATCTGCTCAAGAGCACCGACGCGGGCAAGACGTGGGTATCCCTCAAGGGCGACCTGCCGGCCAACGGCCCCGTCTGGGCCATCGCCGAGGACCACGTTAACCCGGACCTGCTTTTCGTCGGCACGGAGTTTGCCCTCTATTTCACTCTCGACGGCGGCAAGCGGTGGATCCGGCTGCGCGGCGGCATGCCCACCATCGCGGTCCGCGACCTGGCCATCCAGAAGCGGGAAAACGACCTGGCCGTGGGCACTTTCGGCCGCGGAATCTATATCCTGGATAACTATGCTCCGCTGCGCGAGGTCACCGCGGAACTGCTCAACAAGGAAGCGGTGCTGTTCGCCGTCAAGGACGCCCTGCTGTACATCCAGGCGCAGCCCATCGGCGGTGGCCGCCGAGGTTTTCAGGGCGAGTCGTTCTTTGTTGCGGACAACCCGCCCTTCGGCGCCACGTTCACTTACTACCTGCGCGACGCGCTGCGCACGCGCCGGCAGCGACGCCAGCAGGCCGAGCGTGCCGCCGAGCGCCGCGGGGAGACCCCGCGTTACCCGACCCCGGAAGAGCTGCGCGCCGAGGAGCAGGAAGAAGAGCCGGCCATTATCCTGACGGTGAAGGACGCGGCGGGAAACGTCGTCCGGCGGCTGACCGGCCCCACGGCTGCGGGGATGCATCGTGTCGCATGGGATCTGCGCCTGCCGCCGCCTTCGATCCCGCAGCAGGCCCAGCAGCAACCTCCCGGGGAAGCCCCGTTCGGGCCACCCGGCGGACCGCTGGCCATGCCCGGGAAGTATCAGGTTACGCTGGCGAAGCGCGTGGAAGGCAAGACGACGGAGATGGCTGGGCCCGTTCCCTTCCAGGTCGTCGTCGAGGGCACTGCGAGGATGCCTGCCGAGGACCGCGCCGCCCTGTTTGACTTTCAGCAGAAGCTCGCGCGGCTGCAACGCGCCGTGCAGGGAGCCCTGGAGACGGCCAACAGCCTGCGCACGCGCCTGGGGCTGATCAAGCGCGCCCTGCAGGAAACGCCGGCGGCCGGCGAAAACCTCCGCGAGCAGGCCAACGCGATCGAGGCGCAACTGAACGACATCCTGATCGCTCTGCGCGGCGACACTGCGCTGCGCTCGCGCAATGAGAATACGCCGCCTTCGATCTCCGAGCGCGTCAACGACATCGTGGGCAGCCAGCGCATGGCCACGCAGCGACCGACACAGACCGCGCGGGACGACTACAAGATCGCGGCCGAGGAATTTGCCGCGGTGCTGCCGAAGCTCCGTCAACTGATCGAAGTCCAACTGGCCAAGCTGGAGAAGGCCATGGAAGCAGCCGGGGCCCCGCATACGCCCGGGCGCATTCCCGACTGGAAGGACCAGTAGCCGGCCGCAGCGGGGCTCAGGCGGACAGGCAGGAATGGTTCGCTAGGGCTCACCACAAGTGCCCGTCCTGCCTCGTCGCGCTCACCCCATGAAGCCGAGGTTCGAGGTGGGGAACTTCGGCAGATTGGGAAAGACAGCGGGCAAGTCGGCTTCGGCCACGCCAAACCAGCGCGCCAGCGTCGCTCCGAATTGGTCAATGGAAGTGCTGGGAATCCAGCGGCCGTTGCTCGAAGCGTCGTCCGGGCCGCCGAAGGCGGGCTCGGGGAAACGGCCGTACATGTCGCCGCCGAGCACGGCGTCGCCAAGGATGAGCTGGTGGCTGCCCCAGCCGTGGTCGCTGCCGGCCCCGGAAGCCGGTTTCAGCGTACGGCCGAACTCCGACAGGGTAAACGTGGTCACGCGCGAGCTGACCCCTAGCTCGAGCGTGGCGTCGTAGAAGGCCTTCATCGCCGCATCGAGCTGGGAGAGCAGGTTTTGCTGGTCGGGGAGCTGGTTGCTGTGCGTGTCGTAGCCGCCCATCGAGCAGAAGAAGATCTGCCGGCTCAGACCGAGCGCCTGGCGCACCTTGATGATCAGCGCGACCTGGCGCAACTGGTTGCCAATGGAAGTGGCCGGGAAGGCCGTCTGCAGAGTCTGTCCCTGCAGGGCCGCGCTTAGCGTAGCGCTTTGCTGCAGGGCGCGCCCGGTAACCGAGCTGGTAGCCTGGACCAGGTTGATGCCCGTGTCGAAGGTCAGCATCTCTTGCAGCGCCACCAGGCGCGCATTGGCCGCCGCCGAACTGTCGAAGCCTTGCAGGCCCGGCGTGGTTCCCGGAACCAGGGCAAAGGGGTGCGTCTCCTGGCCCGTGTTGAAGATGGCCGTGCCGGCTACTGTGGTGATCGGCGGAAACTGCGCGCCGACGTTGAGCCCCTGCACCTTGTCGGCGGTGCGGCCGCCCCAGCCGGTCGTGCCGAAACCGTCGGGCCGCAGCGTCTGCCACTGCTGCTGCTGGTCGGAGTGCGAGAACAGGTTAGCGGGGATCGGCTTCAAGCGGTTGCGATACTCGTTGCGAGTGAGCGGCTCGAACAGGACGCCGACGTTAGCCACGATGGCCACGCGGTTGTTCATGAACAGGTTGCGGATGTTGGTCAGCGCGGGGTGCAGGCCGAAATCGCGCACGCCGTTCTGCGCCGTGCGGATGTTGATGCCGAGCAGCGCGCCCGTCCCGCTCTGCGCCAGCGCCAGGCCTCCGGAAGCCGGGTCGCCGCGCAGCGCCAGATAGGTGGCGTAGTTCAGCGGCGCGGTGGAGCCCATCGGCACCACCAGGTTGTTCCCGTCGTTGCCGCCGAACAGAAAAATGCACACCAGGGCGCGATAGTCGGCCGGCGATTGGGCCAGCGCGTTCATCAGCCCGAACCGGCTGAAACTCGCGAACACGCCCATCGAAGCGGCTGCACAGCAGCCCCGGATGAACTCCCGGCGGGATGGCCACATCGTGTTCCTCCTCTTGCGCCTAGCGCTGGACTTGGTACTGCGAGGACGAAAGAACCAGGTAAATCGCCGTGCGCGCCCGCTGCAAGTTCTGGTTGGACCCGGCCGGAACCGCGTTGAGCGCCGTGACGATGCTCGAGCGCATGCTGGCCGACATGGTGCCGTGCAGCAGCAGCTCGTTCAGCCGGTCCAGCAGGCTCGTGTACGGCGCGCCGGCGGCAGCCAGGTTGGCCCACGCGGTGAAGTCCACCGTGGTGCCCGTCCCCAGCGAACCGAACACCAGTGAGTTGACGGCGTTGATGCGCACTAAGCTGGTGGCCGTGGTCTGAATCTGGAATTCCGGGCCCAGCAGATTCGTCCCGGGGATCACGTACTCCGGCGAGAAATAGCTGAACACAGTGGGCGGATAGAGCAGCCACTGGCCCATGTCCCGCCCGCGAGCAATCAGGGCGTTGCCGTCGCTCTGCGCCCCCAGGGCGCGCAGAACGGCGGTCATGAACAGCACGGGCTCGCGCAGGTGGCCATCCACGGGGTCTTCGGTGGCCGGGTCATCGCCGCGGCGCGCTTCCGGGTCGAGCAGGATGGCGGCAAGGACCGCTTTCATGTCGCCGCGCTCGCCGGAGCCGAAGCTGAAGGCTCGCCCGCTGACAAACGCATCGGCCACGCGCCGGACGTAGGCCGGGCTCGGATTGCTGGTCACCAGTTGCTGGATGAGCAGCTTGGAAACCCAGGGCGGTGCGTTCGGGTGGTTGAAGATGTTGTCGAGCGCGTCGGTCAGGTCCTGCCGCGCGCTCTGGCCCGCGGGCAGATTGGTCTTGACCGAATCGCTCAGCAACGTCTTGGCATCCGTGTCATGATGGCTGTCGATGGGCTGGAGCTGGCCGTAGTAGTAGGGCGGATTCGGCCAGCGCGTGGTGCGGCCGGGCGCTGTGGGATACGTCCAGCCGGTCAGCACCCGCGCGAAGTTCTGCACGGTATTGACCGGGTCGAAGATGGCTTCGGGCACGCCGTTGCTGTCCAGCACCACGGTCCCGTCTTGGTTCAGCTTGTTTGTCCCCACGGTGAACAACTGCAGAAGTTCGCGGGCATAGTTCTCGTTGGCGCTGATGCCCAGTGCAGGGTTGGGCTTGTCGTTGTTGGCCACGTCCTGGTACTGGCCCATGGCCGGATTCAGCGTGACGTTTTCCATGATCGTGCGGTAGTTCGTGAAGGCGTGGTCCATGTGCATGCGCAGGTAAGGGGCGAACGCATGCGGCGTGTTGATAGCCACCCAGGAGACGACCCAGATCTTGTGTAGCGCGAAAGCCACGCGCTGGCGAAGCTGATCGGGCCCGTAAAGGGCGTTGGTAAAGAACCGTTTCTGCAGATTGGTCGGCGCGGTTTCGTCCGCCGCAGGGTCGTCGTAAGTGGAGGCCGGCGCGTTGAACTGATCATTCAGAAAAGTCGTGAAGCCGATTTGGCGCAGTTGGGTTACGAGCTCGGACGTGGGCCCGAAGGTGGATTGTTCCAGGAAGCGCACGGCGGCCCGCGCGCTCATCACATCGCCGGACACGATGCGCAGATCCATGGAGGCGGACGTCGAGTTGCCGGGAGCGGGATTGACCACGCGCACCGGCACGTTCCCGCCCGCACTGGCCTGCGCGACCGCGGTCAGCCGCGACGCGGAGACAAAAGTTGTCGGCAGCAACGCGGCCCCGAACTGGATCTGGGCTCCGTTGACGAACTTGCTGCCTGCGACGGTCAGCGTGAACGTGCCCACCCCGGCCACAGTCGGGTGGATCGCCGTCAGGGCCGGGATGGGGTTCACCACGGTCACGTCGCTTGTGTCGCTGGCGCTGGCGGAGGCCACGCTGGTGGCGCGCACGGTCACGCGATTCGGGCTGGGCAGGGTGGCCGGGGCGGTGTAGAGGCCGCTGGCGCTGATCGTGCCCACCGTGTCGTTGCCGCCCAGGACTTCGTTGACCGACCAGGTGATGGCCGTGTTGGAGGTCCCGGTGACGGTGGCAGTGAACTGCTGCGACTCTCCCGCCGGCACTGAGACGTTGGCGGGCTCCACGCGGACGGTGATGGGCTGCTGGTTCTGGCCCCCGGGGCCGCTCGCACAGCCCAGGTGGACCGCGGCCAGCAATCCAGTCATCAGCAAAGCGCAAGCGCGCGCACGCCTTTCGGTTCTCATCTGCAAACCCCTCGCATGGGTATCACACGCCCTTTGTCGCTAGAAACCCGGAAGCCTCCAAAAAGTTGCACGGCAAATCCGTGCCGACCGAAGGCTCCGCCCGAACCTGGTGGCAAATCCTAGCACCGGGGCGCGCCGGAAAGCTACTGGCTAGCCGGACAGTTGGGGGCAGGCGGGGGGGCCGAAGAGGGACGGAGAGGCAGACCCGGTAGGGTCGGGGCTTGACGGGGCTTATTAATGCCGGTTAGTATGATTCATTAATCTTAGTTAACGAAGGAGAGCGGCCATGAGTTTTCTGCGGTACGCGCGCTGGCTGGTGGCGGTGGCCCTCCTGGCTGGAGTGGCGGCGCTGGCGGTCTTCACCTGGGAGTGGTGGCGGCCCGTTGCGCAAGCGCAGCAAGCCCTGCCGGGTGCCCCGCGGCACGGACCCTCTCATCATCTGCCCCCGACGAAAGGCAGCGAGATCTATCAATACGCCTACCCGGCCGTGCGCCTCCCGGCCGAGCAGGTCTTCGACCCTGCGCCGCCCGCTTCGACCAGCGGGCCCGTGCATGAGTACGAGTTGGTGGTCACCGAGGACCTGCAACACGAAGTGGCCCCGGGCATCAAGGTGACAGCCTGGGCCTTCAATGGCCAGGTGCCCGGCCCCGTGCTGCGCGCGCGCGAAGGCGAGCGCATCCGCGTCAAGCTAGTGAACAATGGCTCGCTGCCGCACACCATTCACTTCCATGGCGTGCATCCCGCGGACATGGACGGTGTGTTCGAGCTGGTGCCGCCGGGGCAGAGCTACACCTACGAGTTTGTGGCCCGGCCCTACGGCGTCTTCCCGTACCACTGCCATTCGATGCCTGCGAGCCAGCATATCCACAACGGTCTGTACGGCATGATGATTGTGGACCCCAGGGAAGGCCGCGTGCCGATGCGCGAGCTGGCCATGGTGATGAGCGCGTTTGACCTGGACCGCGACGGCGAGGCGGACTTCTACGCGTGGAACGGCAAGGCCTTCCAGTACGCCGACCATCCCATCCAGCTTGCCGTCGGCGAGAAGGTGCGCATGTACGTGCTGAACATCTTTGAGGAGATAATGGCGCCGCACATCCACGGCAACATGTTCGGCCTGATCCGTTCGGGCACAGCGCTCAAGCCGGGCGAATTGACCGACGTGGTCAGCCTGGGCATCGCCGAGCGCGCCATCCTGGAATTCCAGTACGACCATCCCGGGCCGTACATGTTCCAGTGCCATTTCTCCGAGCACATGGAACTGGGGCTGATGGGCTGGTTCCAGGTGCAGGAGCGCGCGCCAAGCACGCGCAGGCAACCTCCGCGGCCCAGCGCTCCTTTGGACACGCATGCGGGCCACCCCCCGCGTGAAGCAGGAAAGTAGCATGGCAGAGTCGCGTCTGACCGTCTGGGCGAGCTTCCTGTTGCCGCTCGTGCTGCTGGGCGGGCTGCTGGTGTGGTTCTGGCAGTCCACTGGCGGATTGCAATTCCAGGCCGTGGCGCCCGTCGAGCAGGTGGCCTTCGAGCGCGTGGTCTTCCGGCCCGGTGAACTCGTCGCCCATGTGCGCAACGTCGGCCCTCAGGAGGTGACCATCGCGCAGGTGCAGGTGGGCTGGTTGAACCGCGCCAGTTGGGATTTCCGCGTCGAGCCTGCGCCGATGGTCCCGCGGCTGGGCACGGCGCGCGTGCACATTCCGTTTCCGTGGAATTCCGGAGAGCCCTACGAGATCGTCTTGTTCACCTCAAACGGCCTGCCGTTTTCCCACAAGGTCGAAATCGCCGCGCCTACACCGCGGCTCGACTGGCGAAGCTTCTGGGTTTTCTCTCTGCTGGGCATCTACGTGGGCGTGATTCCCGTCTTCCTGGGCATCCTGTGGCTGCCCTTCCTGCGGCAGTTGGGTGAAGCCAGCTACGGTTTCCTGCTTAGCCTGACCATCGGCCTGTTGGTTTTCCTCGGCGTGGACGCGCTGGCCGACGCGCTGGAAGCCGCCGGAGAACTGCCCGGGGCGTTCCAGGGCGTGGCGCTGATTCTGATTGGGGTGGCCCTGAGCCTGCTGGGGCTGTACGCCCTGTCGCGCTGGGTGGAACGCCGGCAGCAGGGCGCCGGCGCGGACCTGGGCCTTACGCTCGCCTATCTGGTGGCCTTCTCCATTGGGGTGCACAACCTGGGCGAGGGCCTAGCCATCGGCGGGGCCTACGCGCTCGGTGAGATTGCCACCGGCAAGCTGCTGATCATCGGCTTCATGATTCACAACCTCACTGAGGGCATCGCGGTCGTGGCGCCCATCCTGCGCACGCGTCTGGGTGCGGGCGGGCGGAGCTGGTGGCACCTGGTGTGGCTAGGCGCGCTGGCGGGGCTGCCGACCATCCTGGGGACTTCGATGGGGGCCGTCTCCCCGGTGCCGGTGCTGGCCGTGCTGTTCCTGGCCATCGGCGCCGGCGCGGTGTTCCAGGTGGTGTTCGAGATTGGCCGCCAGATGCAGCGCGGCTTGGCTTGGTCGCTGTGGAGCCCGGCGGTGGTAAGCGGGTTCTTGGCCGGGCTGGCAGTGATGTACGTCACGGGCTTGTTTGTGACCGTCTAGAACATGACCACCTCGACCCATCAGGTCGTCACCGGCGGGCCGTGCCGGTTCGTCCAGCATCCCGGCTATGCTGCCGCCATCGTGCTGGCCGTGGCCAGCCCGCTTTTGCTTGGCTCGTATTGGTCCGTTGCGCTCACCGTTCCGATAGGGGTCTGTTTCTCGGGCGGTTCTTCATAGAAGAGCGCCTGCTGCTGGCGGAGCTCGAGGGCTGCGCTCAGTATGCCTCAAGGACACGATACCGGCTGTTTTGCGGTTTGGTAGTTCGCGCGGCGCTTTGAACCCGAAACAAGATGCAGGAGGGTACTTCGTGCGTCCACACTGGCTCGCGTTCATGCTCGGCCTGACTGTTGCGACCTCAGGGGCAGCTCAAACGCCATCCCCGGGGCCGGTGCTGGCCAGGCCCGACCCTGAGGAGCCCGACTTTTTCTTCCTGACCGGCGGGCCGTACACGCAGGCGCGCAGGTCTTATCAGGTGATTCACGCCACTTCCTACGGAGTGCGCCGAGCGCACACCGGGGAGGGCAGGCTGCGAGATCGCGAGCTGATACTGTTTTTCCGCACCGAGTACGGCATCACGGACCGCTGGGAACTGGACGTGATTACGCCCAGCATGTTCCTCCGCACGGAGCTTGGCGGGAGCCAGGTTGCCAGCGGGGGAGGGTATGCTGATACGGTAGGCGGCGTGCGCTACCGCTTTCTCGACGAGTCGCGTGCCCCACTCACCCTGACCATGGGCCCCCAGCTCATTCTGCCCACCGGCAACGCCAGGGAAGGGACGGGAGCAGGCTCCAGGGGCTTTGCCTGGGATGTGGCCGCAGCCAAAGACTGGGGCGGGCCCCTGTTCTTGTCGTCTTCCGTGAATTACAGCCTGTTATTCGCCGTCAAGGATCCGACCCGGGGCTCGCGTCGTGACTTCCGACTGCACGGCTTGGAGTGGGCTGTCGCGCTGGTCCTGCGGGCCTTCGAACCTCCCCCCGGTAAGCCGCCGGGCGAAGCCGACCACGATGTCCACGTTTTCCTCGAAGGCGCGGGCTCATGGCTGCAGGGGCTTACAGCCGGGCAAACCGTGGGCCAGCGCGCCGGCCAGCTCGCCTGGCAGCTAGCACCGGGCATCCGCTACGGTTACGTGACTCCACGCAAGACGCTCGTAGAAATCGGCATGTCCGTGCCGGTCGGCCTGGGGCCCAACGGCTCGAAGTGGGGCCTGATTGTGCAGTTCCAGTTCGAGCAGGTGCTCGGCAGCGCGCAATAATCTGCTTGTTGCGGCTGGCCCTTCGAACTATTCTCTCCCGCGTGCGTAGTATGCAGCAGGCGGCTTGAGCATGGGGCCAGTGCGCCCTTCTTCCAGCCCAGCAAAGGCCGCGCGCGATTGCGCCCAGGAGAGATCATGATGCGAGTATTTCGTGTTGCCATGGTGCTGTTGGTTGCAGGTTGGTATGTTGCGCCCGTTTTGGCTCAGGCGCCGGCGGAAGCGCTTCCCAGCGTGGACCAGGTTCTCGACCGCTACGTGGCGGCGCTGGGCGGCAAGGCAGCCATCGAGAAAATTACCACGCGCGTGGCGAAAGGAACGTTCGAGCTCCCGGATCAGGGAGTGGTCGGAACCTACGAGGCGTTTGCTAAGGCGCCGAACAAGAGCGGATCAGAAATCCAGTTTGAGGGTTTCGGGGTCGTGCGCCAGGGGTTTGACGGGACCGTGGGCTGGGCGGAGAGTCCTCAGGCGGGACTGCGCGAGATGGCCGGGCAGGAGCTTTCCAACACGCGGCGAAACGCCGAATTCCATCAACCTCTGAAGTTGCGCGAGCTGTTTCCCAAGATGAGCGTCAAGGAGCGGCGCCAGGTAGGCATGCGCGACGCCTACGTGCTGGAGGCGGATCCCGGCGACGGCAGCATGCGCTGGATGTATTTCGACGCGGAATCCAGCTTGCTCGTCCAGGTCGAGAATGAATGGGATACGCCTCAGGGGCGCATCAAGTCAGAAGTCCTGTTCGAAGACTACCGCGAGGTGGATGGGGTCAAGGTGGCCTTCGTCATTCGCCAGTCCAATCCGAACATCCGCTTCGTCATCCAGCTCAGCGACGTGCGGCATAACGTTGAGGTGGACGAAGCCAAGTTCAAGAAACCTGCCAGCCCGTAGAATCGTCTTCCGGGCGTGCGAGGAGCATTTCTGCCATGCCTTCGGCCTACCAGCCGGGGACCGGCACCAGCTCATTGCTTTTTGGAAGCCTGGAGCTTCCGCGGCCTCGTCTTCCTGAACGAGCGGCGATTCGATCCGGCGCGCCAGGCTTTCGAGCGCGCGCTCGCGCTCGACCCGGTGCAGTTCGAAGCGCGCCTGGGTCTGGGAACCTTGGCCAACCTTGCCAGCAATTGGCGCGAAGCCATTCTCCACCTGGAACGGGCTTTGGCGGTGCGGCCACGTTGCTACGCGGCGCTGTTTGAGCGCTGCCGGGCCTTCTATGAGTCGAACGAACTTGCGCCGGCGGAGCAGGACTGCCGCGCAGCGCTGGATCTTGGCGCTGGCCCGCAGCCCGAGCTCCGCCTGCTTCTGGGCAACATCTACCTGCGCACCCAGCGCCTGTGCGAGGCTCTCGAACAGTTCGAAGCCTTCCTGCAACTGGCCCCGGCCAGCGCGGCAGCTCCGCATGTGCAAACCGTCATTCAGAATCTGCGGGGTTCCCTCAGCCAGGCCCGCCGCTAGCTTGCCACCGGGCATGTAGTTCTGCGGCCGGGTTGTCTTCTACGGCTGGCCTTGGCAAGGAAGGCGTCGTTGATGCCCGTTAGGACACTTCTATCCGCACTGGTACAAAAGTCCTATTGAGATGGCCTCCACTTCCTAGTACTAGTGGTCGTGCAGGGGTCACCCTAGCTCGGGCCTTTCTGCACAGGTTTCTTCTTGGGAGCATAAATGAGCGCCTATCGACGGCAAGCATTCACGCTTCTGCCTGCCGCCAAGCCCCCGTGGCGGGCCTTCGGGGCCAGTGTCACGATTCAAGTGGCCCTGCTGGCCGTCATGCTCGTGCTGCCGCTACTCATGCCCGAGCAACTCACGTTCGCCAAGCGCCATGTGGTGACCATGCTGGCCGCCCCGCCCATTGTGGAGTGGAAGCCGCAGCCGAAACCCCTCGAGCCGGTGAAAGTCAAGCCCGAAATCGTCCGCGAGGAAGTGGAGCAACCGCCTGTAGTGGCCGTAAACGTTGAGCCTCAGGCTGTGGTGCCGCGTTTTACTGCGCCGGTTTTGCGTCCTTCCGTCGCGCCGCGTCGCAAGCCGTCCGAAGAGCCTTCGGCCGGTAACCTCCTGCCCGACCTGAAGCCCACCAAGCTGGTGGGTAGTTCAGCCATGCCCACCATCAAGCGGCCGCGCGAGGAAGTGCAGACCGGCGGATTCGGCGATCCGCACGGCGTTCTGGCTGAGGGACGGCCGGACAAGACTCCGAACATCAACCGGCTGGGCTCCTACGACCTGCCTGTGGGTTTGGGCTACGGAAACGGCACGGGCGGGGCCCGCGGTGCGCGCGGGGCAGTGGCCAGCGCCGGCTTCGGCAACAGCGTGGCCATAGGTGGCGGCGGCAACGGCTCCGGCCGCGGTGGCAACGGCGGCGGGGGCGGGGGCATCCGCGTAGGGAGCTTTACCCCAGTTTCCATGCCTACGGAAGCTCTGAAGCCGAGGACGCAGACTGCAGAATCACCGTTGCAGCCGGTGGAGATTCTCTTCAAGCCCAGGCCGGTCTATACCGAAGCGGCCCGGCAGATGCGCCTG
>Ga0073934_10001822_pt1 | contig 48292 bp, 40 predicted proteins | sample LarsenN4metaG_FD_76834 | JGI IMG/M metagenome (GOLD analysis project Ga0073934, IMG submission 76834) | Hot spring sediment bacterial and archeal communities from British Columbia, Canada, to study Microbial Dark Matter (Phase II) - Larsen... ...
AAGCAGATGGGGTGCCCCTCGCCGTATTCGCCCTTCCGCCAGCGCGACGCCAGAGCGAAGACGTCCGCCTGCGCGACGGTCGGCAAAACCTGGTCGTGAGGGACGTCGACGAACAGACGGATCCTCGGGTCATGCGCGGCCAGCGCCCTGATCTTGCCAAGATCCGCACCCGTGCCCCCGAGGATCCACAACCGGAGCGACGGGCGATCCGCCGCCACCTCGCGGAAGGCGGCGATCAGCAGGTCGTGTCCCTTGCGCCAATCGAACTTGCCGACCGACACGATGAGGCTCGTGCCCGGCTCCCGGACCGCCGCCGGCCGCCCGGAGTTCGGCGCGGCGCCCATTCCGTTATGGATCACCGAGCGGGCCCGCAGATCCGGCTGGAGCATCTCGATTTCCTCCATCAGACCCTGCGAGCACGCCACGACATGGTCGGCCTCCCCCAACATCCAGCGGTAGAAGCCGCGCTTCGCGCCGCCCGCCTGAAGGGCGGTCCGTATGTCGGACCCGTGGAACGAGAGAATGATGCGCGTCTGGATCAGGCCAAGGCGGCGCAGCAGCAGCAGACCCGCCGCGTCATAACGGGGAAAGTGCGCGTTGATCACGGCGATGCCGTGTCGGCGAACCAGCCGGCGGACCTGCCGCAACGTCGAGGGGAGCCGGAGCGCATACCGGCTCAGGCTCGCGAGGGTTCCGATCTCTCCCCACAGACTCTGGATCCGGAGCCGCGTCGCCGGCAGCCCCATTTGCTCCTCGTCAACTTGCCCTTGGGTATCCCAGTCGTTCTGAATGAGCCGCGGCCGGAAGCGGCCTGTGTCGCGGCATTGGCGTAGCAGGTTGAGTACCACCTGGTCGACTCCGCCCTGCCCGGTCAGCCTCCAAGGCAGGAGAATTGCATAAGTCGGCGGAGTCTCGTTTGGCCTTCCGTCCGGCGCTTCGGACCTATCCCTCAATCTCCCTCTCTCTCCTTGGTAGTTTGGCTCCGAACTTCGGTTCACCGGGGCGACAAGCCGCTCGCGGCGAACCGGATCCATGCCAGGGACCGGCGGAATTCCAGCCCGCCAAATCCTCTCCGCCCGGACGACCCGGCCGGCCGCCGAGCACGGCAGAAGCGGCGGCTCCTCTTAGGCGATCAGCTCGCGGATGATTTCGCCGCCCGTCTGGCTCAGTTGCTTGTCCCGGCCCGCGTGGAAGTAGCGCAGTTTGGCGTCGTCCAGCCCGAGCAGGTGCAGCAATGTGACATGGAAGTCCCGGATGGGGTGGACGCACTCGACCGCTTTCAATCCCACCTCGTCGGTGGCGCCCACAATCGATCCGGCCTTGACTCCACCGCCCGCGAGCCAGACCGGCATGGCCGTGGCATTGTGATCCCGGCCCCACGCCTGGCCGCCCCGCCGGATTCCGTTGTCCGGACTCCGCCCGAACTCACCAGCCCAGACGACCAGCGTCGATTCGAGCAGGCCCCGGCGCTTCAGATCCTTGAGCAGACCCGCGACGGGCTTGTCGATGGCCCGGATCCGGGCGCCGTGGGCCTTGTCGATGTAGTCGTGCGAGTCCCACCCCTGCACCAGCACCTGAACGAAGCGGACCCCGGATTCCACCATCCGGCGGGCGAGCAGACAACGGCGTCCGATGGCGTCCGCGTCGCGGTTGGCGCCACCGATCCCGTACATCGCCAGCGTCCGCGGATCCTCCTTCGACAGGTCGATGACGCCCGGCATCTCGGCCTGCATGCGGAAGGCGAGCTCATAGCTTTCAATCCGCGCCGCCAGTTCGTCGTGATGCGGATGGCGGGCGCGATGCGACTCGTTGAGGGAGTTGAGCAGGTTGAGATTCTCGCGCTGCCGCTGCGCCGTCACTCCGGGCGGAGGCGTCATGTCGAGGACGGGCGCTCCCTCCGGGCGCAGGGTCGTCCCCTGGTAGTGCGCGGGCAGATAACCGTTGGACCAGTTGGCCGGTCCTCCCTGTGGGAAGGCTACGTCGGGCAGTACGACAAAGGCAGGAAGATTCTGATTCAAGGTGCCGAGGCCGTACGACACCCAGGCGCCCACCGCCGGGTCGCCGCCAAACTGGTTGCCGGTGTTGAGGTGGTAGAGCGCGGTGGGATGGTTGACGCTTTCAGCCCGCAGACCACGGTAGAAACAGACGTCACCGGCGACCTCGGCGAAGCTCTCAAACAACGTGTTCATCTCGATCCCCGATTCGCCCGCCCGGCGGAACTGGAACGGCGACTTGACGTAGTAGCGCTCGCCGGTGTTCATGTTCGCTTCAAAGCGCGTCTTTTCTTTCTCGAACTTCGTCATGTGGAGCGCGTCGAGCTTCGGCTTCGGGTCGAAGGTGTCGATATGGCTCGGCCCGCCTTCCATGAGCAGGAAAATGCAACTGGACGCCTTGGCTGCGTGGTGCGGCTTGCGCGGAGACAGCGCGCCGGCGCGCGCCTCCTGGCCGAGCAGGGCCGACATCGCGACCGCGCCCAGTCCCATGCCCCCGCCGAACAGGACGTCCCTTCGGGACGGCTGCGCCGTGACCATCTTGCTAGTAGACATAAATAAACTCGTTCGAGTTGAACAGGACCAGGGCGAGGTCGGCCAGCGCCCGCGTCTGGGGACCGACGGCCGAAGGATGCAGATTCTCCTCGTAGTCTTCCGGATCCGACTGCTGGAGGAAGCTGTGCTGTTCGCCGGTCAACTCGCTGGTGATCTGGTGAATGAGCGGCTTCTTCTCTGGCTTCGGCGGCGGGGGCAAGGCGCGATGGAGCGCCGTCATCCGAGCCACGTGGTCGAGCGCTTTCCTGCGTTCCGTCGCCTCCGGCGCCCGCCCGAAAGCGCGCCGGAACATCCGATCCACGCGTCCTTCCACCGAAGCCGCCTCCCGCTCCACCCGCGCGGCGAAGGCCAGCGCTATGTCGTGGACGAACTGTCCGTTGAACAGCGTGAAGGCTTGCGTGGGAACGGTGGCCGCCTCGCGCCGCTCGCACGAGACGTCCATGTTCGGGCCGTTGAAAGCTTCGATCATCGGATCAGCCAGGCTTCGCTGCTGGAAATTGTACACGCTCCGGCGGTTGCGGTCGCGTTTGCGGGCCGAGGCATGGTAGGCCGGCGCAAGCGAACCCATGCGGTGCAGAGGCTGGCGCGCCACGTCCTCGTTGATCTGCGGAAACGCCCCCGGACCGCCCGCCTCCGGACTCAACTCGCCGGAAACGGCCAGAATCGCATCGCGGAGGGTTTCCGCCTCCACCCGGCGCGGGGGGAAGTAGCTGAGCAGTTCGTTGTCCGGATCCCGCTCGCGCACCACCGCCATCGCGGGGTGCGAGGAGGAGCGGCGGTACGCCTCCGACATCAGGATCGCCCGATGGAGCGCCTTCACGCTCCAGCCCGACGCGATGAAGTCGGCGGCCAGCGCGTCGAGCAGCTCCGGATGAGAGGGCTTTCTGCCCATCTTCCCGAAGTTGTTCGCGTCGGCGGCCAGCCCCCGCCCGAAGTGGTACTGCCAGACGCGGTTGACCATAACGCGCGCCGTCAGCGGATTGCGCGGGTCGGCGATCCAGCGGGCGAGCGCAGACCTCCGGCCTGCTACGCCTTCGGGGACCGGAGGGGCGGGGAAGCCGCTGTAGCGCTCCACAGCCGCGATCAGGCCCGGGGTCACCGGATCGGCGGGAGACTGGATGTTGCCGCCGGGGAGCACGCGCACCTCCGGCGCTTTGTACTCGGATCTTTTCGGGTACCTCAGATTCGGGCCGCCGTCGGTGGCGCCGTCCAGCGGTCCGCTGGAGACAGCGAATGCCTTCGGCTCGAAACGGTCGAGCGACTCCTTGTACAGCTGCATGTGCTTCTGGTAGAGTTTTAATTCTTCAAACTGCGCCGCCCCGACACCCTCCCTCTCGCGCACCGCCTTGGCCACGACCTCCTTAGGCAGTTCGTTCACATCCGCCACGCCGTGCTTGCGGACCAGGTGCTGCTTCACCAGATCGTCGAAGCGGCTTATGTTGGCCTGAGTTTGCGCCACGACGCGCTGCATATGGGCCTTGCCGTACTCCAGACGGGAGGTGTTTTCCTCGGGGAGGAACGGCGCGGGCGGCCGCGCGAACTCGGTCGACGCGAAGGCCGCCTGGAAACGATAGTAGTCCCGGGTTGGAATCGGATCGAATTTGTGGTCGTGGCAGCGCGCGCAACCCAGAGTCAGGCCGAGAAAGGTGACGCCTGTGGCATTGGTGACGTCGTCGAGCCACATCTGGCGCGTCACGGCTTCCACCGACATGGCGGTGTGTTCCCACGGGCCGGCGCGCAGGAACCCGGTGGCGATCAGAGCCTCCACGTCGCCCGGAAATAGTTCGTCGCCGGCCACCTGCTCCAGAATGAAGCGGTCGTAGGGCTTGTCGCGGTTGAAGGAGCGGATCACGTAGTCTCGATAGCGCCACGCGTTGGGCCGCTCAAAGTCGTTCGAGTAGCCGCCCGTATCGGCGTAGCGGACAACGTCGAGCCAGTGGCGTCCCCATCGCTCGCCGTAGCGCGGCGACGCCAGCAGGCGGTCCACGACCTTCCTCCAGGCGTCAGGCGAGGAATCGGCCACGAACGCGTCCACTTCCTCCGCCGCCGGCGGCAGCCCGGTGAGATCGATCGACACGCGCCGGATCAACGCGGCTTTTTCGGCAGCCGGCGCCGGCCGCAGCCCTTTGGCCGCCAGCGCCGCAGACAGATAGTCGTCGATGGACCGCGAGGGGTCCCGCTTTCGCAACGGGCGGAACGCCCAGAGGTCTTCCTCCCTGAAGTTTCCCCAGACGTTTGCCGCGGCGCCCGATTCCGGCCACGGCGCACCCGCTTCGATCCAGGAGCGAAATGCCGCGATCACCTCCGCAGGCAGCCGCTTGGAGTCCTCCCCGGGCGGCATCCGGGGAACGCCGATTCCTTGGACCGCCCGCATCAGCAGGCTCGCCTTCGGGTCGCCCGGAACCACCGCCGGACCGCGCAGTCCTCCCCGCAGCGCGGCCGTCCGAGATTGCAGGTCGAGCCGGGACAATGCCTGCTGAGCCCCGTGGCACCCCTGGCAATCGCGCGCCAGCACCGGCTGAACGACGGACCGGAAAATCTCCTCCCCGGTCTGCGCGTGCAAGGCGGACAAGCCGACCGCCGTCGCGAAGTGCAACGCCTTCATGCCTTCCAATTTACACCCTATCCCACGCCTTGGCTATTGTGATGAGTGACTGGCTCCAGCAGACCCGGTTGACCTCCACGACCGGTTTTCGCTAATCTCTAGTGGGACAAGGGAGATTCATTCACTGTTGGGTCCGCTGAACGTTTCGGTGAAGGGAGAATACGCGCTCCTGGCGGTTCTCGACCTCGCCCTGCAACCACCCGGCGCGCCCGTCAAGATCGCCGCTATCGCGCAGCGGCAGGGGATCCCGCAGAAGTTCCTCGAATTGATCCTGGCCGGACTCAAGCAGGGCGGATTCGTGGAGTCGCGGCGCGGCGCCGACGGCGGCTACCTGCTCGCCCGGCCGGCCGAATCCATCCGCGTGGGCGAAGTTCTGCGCTACATGGAGGGAGGACGCCGGCCGCGGAACACGGCGTCGCAGAGGCCGGACTCGCCGTTTGCCCCGATGTGGGCGAAAGTGGAGGAGACGGTTTCGTCGATTCTCGACAGTTCCTCTTTCGCTGACATTGCGCGATCATGGTCGGAACGGCAAGCCCACTACATACCAAACTGGGAAATCTAGGAGCACCAAGAATGGGACGCATCTTCGACGACAATTCTCTGAGCATCGGACGAACGCCGCTGGTGCGGCTGACCCGCATCACAAAGGGATTGCCCGTCACCATGCTTGCCAAGATCGAAGGAAGGAATCCCGCCTATTCGGTCAAGTGCCGCATCGGCGCGTCCATGATCTGGGATGCCGAAAAGCGCGGTGTGCTGAAGCCGGGCAAGGAACTGATCGAGCCGACCAGCGGCAACACCGGCATTGCGCTGGCTTTCGTGGCGGCCGCCCGAGGCTACCCCATCACACTCACGATGCCGGAGACGATGTCCATCGAGCGGCGCAAGGTGCTCAAAGCCTTCGGCGCGAAACTCGTCCTCACGGAGGGCGCCCTCGGCATGAAAGGCGCCATTGCGGCGGCCGAACAGGCGGCCGCGGCCGACCCGAGCCGCTACGTTCTTCTGCAACAGTTCAAGAATCCCGCCAACCCGGAGATCCATGTACGGACGACCGGGCCGGAAATCTGGGAAGACACCGACGGCGCGGTCGACGTCCTGGTCTCCGGCATCGGAACCGGCGGCACCATCACGGGTGTGTCCCGTTACATAAAGATGATCCAGGGCAAGAAGATCCTCTCCGTTGGCGTGGAGCCCGCTGCCAGCCCCGTCATCACTCAAACGCTCGCCGGACAGGCGCCCAAGCCGGGGCCCCACAAGATCCAGGGAATCGGCGCGGGATTCATCCCCGACACGCTCGATCTCAAAATGGTGGATCGCGTCGAGACAGTGACCAACGACGAGGCCATCGAGATGGCGCGCGCCCTGTCCCGGGATGAGGGAATCCTTTCCGGCATCTCCTGCGGAGCCGCCGCGGCGGCTGCGGTCCGAATTGCCAGGGAGCCGGAGATGGCGGGCAAGACGATTGTGGTGATCCTACCCGATTCCGGTGAACGTTACCTCAGTTCGGTGCTCTACGAAGGTCTCTTCAACGACTAATTTGAAAAACTGTGTAACCTTCTGATTCTTCGAACCGCCTTCTCATCATCCCCGTTACGACAGCGGGCGCCCTCACCCCTCATCACCCAAACAAGGCGCCCGCTACCCCCCTTCTCCTCCCGACAGATCAAAAGGCGAAAATACCCCTTGACGGCGGCAGCACTCCGCGGTATTCTGAAGGCGAATAAAAAGCGAATCAGGGTCCCTCAGACGATAAGGTATTGGCGCTATGTCATCGATCCCGAAAATCCGTTGCGGCCTCGCCGGCTGGGCCTTTCCACAATGGGACGGACTGGTGTATCCGCAACCGGCGCCCCGCAATTTCCATCCGCTTGAGTTTCTCGCGGAACGATTTGACGCGATCGAGATTCCTCACACCTTTTACCGCATTCCGAGACCCGAGATCGCCCGCTTCTGGGCGGACCGGGTCCGTCACAACGCCGATTTTCAGTTCACCGCCCGGCTGCCCCGGCAGTTTACGCACTTGCGCGACGCCGATCCGGCCGCGGTGCGGGCTTTCATCGATGCGATGCGGCCGCTCGTCGACCAGAACAGGCTGGGCTGCGTATTGATGCAGTTTCCTGCGTCGTTCCGCCTGACAGAGGAAAACCGCCGGTGGCTGATTCAGCTCAGGCGGGCTTTTTCCATGTTCCCTCTGGTGGCGGAGCTCCGCCACGGCACCTGGGCTCGCGAGGAAGGCGTCGGGACGCTCATCGACAAGCACATCGGCTTCTGCAATCTGGATCAGCCGCCGTCGGTTCGGGCGACGCCTCCGACTTCGTTGCTCACATGGCGGATCGGATACGTCAAACTGCACGGCCGCCGCTGTGGTTCGGGCCACGAAGCTTTTGACGATTCGCGGGTGCGGACCCTCGGCAACAATTATTTATACTCACTGGCAGAACTCGAAGAGTGGAAGGCGCGCATCGAGCGCTTCGCCCGTTTCGCCGAATGCACGTTTGTGATCTTCAATAATGACGGCGGCGGCCGAAGTTTCCTGAACGCCACCCAAATGCAGGCGCTGCTGGCCGAGCCTGGCGGCTCTGCGCGCAGGAGCGCGGGCGCCCACAACCCGGCCGCCGCGCCAGCCCAGGCAGTTGCCTGAGCCCTCGTGACTCTCTATAATAAAAGACTTGGGCGACCGCCCAAGGAGATTCCCCAATGGCCCAAATCTGCGCAGTCTGCGGCAAGAAACCGATCTACGGCAACCGGATCAGTCACGCTCACAATGTGAGCCGGCGGCGTTGGAATCCCAATCTTCAATCCGTCCGGTGCCTGGTGGCCGGCGCAGCCAAGAGGATGCGCGTCTGCACCAGTTGCCTGCGGTCAGGCAAGGTCCAGAAAGCGGCCTGATTTTTCCGTCTTTTCCTCCCACTTCCCGGTGGATTCTTTCAACCAGGGGGAAGTGTTCCTTTTTCTCCAGGACCCCTATTTGCGCCTACAGGCGAATCCTGAGCGTACTCCGGTTGCGCCGGAACGGCGATAGGGAATTCTCCCAATTGGTGTCGTTTTGCTTTACGGCTAAGCTGGACACAGATTGCAAACAAGTCCCTGACACAGGAAGAGGAGAAAACGAAATGAAGAAGCTCACGAATCTTGCTCTGACGCTGCGGATCTGGAAGGACACCAAAGGTCAGGACCTCATCGAATACGCGCTGATGGCCGGCTTCGTCGCCGTCGCCGCGGGCGCCATCATGCCGGGCGTGGCCACCAGCATCAGCCAGATCTTCAGCAAGGTGTCGGTCGCGATGTCGAACGCCGCCGGCCAGGGCTCCTAGTCCAGGCTTAACCGTAACCGCCGGAAATCCGGCACAGCACGGCCGTTGGTCCTCGTCGGACTGGCGGCCGTTTTCTGTTTCTCAGCGGCCCGGCCCGCCTGGTTTGTGCCGCGCGGTTAGACTGGAACTTGAATGGTACTCGCCACGGACCGTCTGGTTCTCCGCCCGTGGACGGCAGCCGATTTCGAGGCGTTCGCCGCCCTTAACGCCGACCCTCGCGTGATGGAGTACTTCTCTTCCTCAGTATTGACTTTGGAAAGAAGCGCGTTCTTTTTTCACGCGATCCTCGCCCACTTTGATCGAGAGGGTTTCGGATTCTGGGCGGTCGAACGCCGGAGTGAGCCGGGCTGCATCGGTTTCACCGGCTTGGCTCGAGTCGCCTTTGAGGCTCCCTTCACACCGGCGGTTGAGATCGGCTGGCGGATCGCCGCCGCGCATTGGGGCAACGGTTATGCGCCGGAGGCGGCGGGCGCCGCGCTGCGTTTCGCCTTCGCCGAACTCAGGCTACCCGAAGTGGTCGCCTTCAGCGCAGTTGAGAACGGGAGGTCCCGAAGGGTGATGGAGAAGATCGGGATGGAGCGCGATGCGGAAGGAGACTTCGACCATCCCCGGGCGCCGCCCGGCCATCGACTTCGCCGCCACGTGCTGTACCGGATTCGAGCGCCGCTCACCGCCGCCCAGGCCAGCGCGTCCACTCGAGACCCGGGCGCTCCACTCTGAACTGGACCAGCCGGCCCTTTTCCATCTCGGTCACGTAGGCGGTACGTCCGTCGGGACCTCCGAAACAGATGTTGCTCGGTTTGGAGCCGAGCACCGGGATTTCGCGGATGAGCCTGCCGTCCGGGGATATCTTGGCGACGACGCCTTTGCCATGGCGGGTTGCGTAGAGGTTGCCGTCCACGTCCACGCGCATGCCGTCGAAGCTGTGATCGGGAAACCGGATCAGGAGGCGCTTGCCAGTCAGGGCGCCGCCGGGTTCGATGCGGAACGCCCAGATGTTTCGCTGCACGGATTCGTTCACGTAGAGGGTTCTTCCGTCCGGACTGATGTCGATGCCGTTGGTGGTGCCCATGCCGGAGGCCACGCGCCGCATATTTCCTTTCCGGTCGATGAACCAGATCTGCCCGGTGCCGTCCTTCCAGTTCGGGTCGCTGGCGTACAACTCGCCGGCGGCCGTGATGGCCAAGTCGTTCGGTTGGTTCATGTCCGGGTTGTGGGCGAAGGTCCGGACGGCGCGCGTCACGACGTCGACGAGAAGCACGTTGTGGTTGGCGTAGTCGGCCACGAACATGCGGCCCTGGCGGTCGAACCGGATTCCATTGGCCAGACTGCCGCCCGGCATGTCCAGGAACAACTCCGCCTTGCCGTCCGGCGTAACCCGTCCGATGGTTGGCTTTCGGGCAAAACTGACGGCGTAGATGTTGCCCGCGCGGTCCACTGCGGGGCCCTCAATCTCGCCGGTAAAGCTGTTGACTTCCGTCAGCGGCGTGGGTTCATAGAGCCGTTCCTGCGCCGAAGACAGGCCGGCGCCGGCGGCGATCCAGAAGGACGCGGCCAGGAGGGGGCTTGCTGTTCTCATCTCAGGGGGTTATCGTACCATCAGGTGAGCCACGCAAGCAGATGGTAGCGGTCATGATCGCGATGTTGCTGGCCGAAGCCGCTCAGTCCGGGCCGGACGCCTTCGACAGGGCCCGGCGCGAGATGGTGCGGCGGCAGATTCAGCAACGCGGCGTGCGCGACCCGGCCGTGATCCGCGCGATGCTCGGCGTGCCGCGCCACCTGTTTGTCCCCGAATCGATCCGGGAGCACTCCTACGCGGACCAGCCGCTGCCGCTCGCCTTCGGGCAAACGATCTCCCAGCCCTACATCGTGGCGGCGATGTCGGAGATGCTGAAGCCGTCGCCGAACCTGCGGGTGCTTGAGATCGGCACCGGATCGGGATATCAGGCGGCCGTGCTTTCGAGGCTGTTTCGCGAAGTCTACTCGATCGAGATCGTGCCCGGGCTGGCGAAGCTGGCCGAGTCGAATCTCCGAGCGGCGGGAGTGAGCAACGTCCACGTGCGCATCGGGGACGGCTACGACGGCTGGCCCGAAAAGGCCCCCTTTGACCGTATCCTGCTCACCGCGGCGCCGCCGGAAGTGCCGGCCTCTCTCCTGGACCAGTTGGCGCGCGGCGGACGGCTGGTCGCCCCGGAGGGAGCCGACGTCAACGCCCAATATCTGGTGACCATCGAGAAGGACTCCTCCGGCAGACTCCACCGCTCATCCGGAGACGCCGTGCGGTTTGTGCCCATGGTACCCGGTCCCGTCCGCCGGTAAAATCTCCGTGCGGGCGAGTCGGGGGGCATCGATCGTGGACGAGAAAACGATCGAGCCGATACAATACAGTAAAGAGTCACGGGAGTTTAAGGAAGCGAGGTTCAACGGGCTGGCGAATGCCGAGATACTTCACTTTGGACGAGGCGCGCCGTGTTCTGCCTTCGGTCGCGGACCGTCTGCGCGCGGCGGTGGCGATCAAGCAGGAACTGGACCGGGCCGAGCGCGAAGCGGGGCGGATTACCCATCAGATCTCGATGATGGGCGGCATGGCCGTGAACCGGGAGCGGGTCGCGTCGCTGCGGAACGCGCGCGAGGTGGCGGCCAGACAGCTTCGCCGGATCATTGAGGAGATTCACGAAGAGGGGGTACAGGTGAAGGACCTGGACTTGGGCCTGATCGATTTCCCCACTCTCTACCGCGGCGAGGAGGTGTTGTTGTGCTGGAAACTCGGCGAGTCGGACATCGAATTCTGGCATGGCCTCTCGGAAGGGTTCCGGGGACGCAGGCCGATCGATCGCGATTTCGCCGATAACCATCGCGGAGATCCGGTTTGACACGCTTTCCCCCTGGCCATTACACTACCTAAGGACCCTCGAATAGGAGAATCCCTCGCAGCTTAGATGCTCATACCAAAGGAGTTCGTCGCCCACCTCTCCCGACAGATCGTCAAGCAGTTAAGTCCCCATACGCTGGAAGCGACCGAGCCGGCGCAGTGTGCCGAAGCGATTTGCAACATCATCCTTGAGGAACTGGCCGTTGAAGACAAGCTGAACGACGAGGTTCGTGAGATCCTCAGCCAGTATTCCGAGTACATGCGCCGGGAAGGCGTCAGCTACCAGGAGATGTTCCGCAAGATCAAGAACACGCTCATCGCACAGCGCAAGGTGGTGCGGGTCGCCGGCCGCGATACCGGCGACGCGATGAAGCTTTCGCGGGACAAGGTGACCGAGGTCTCGCACAAGATCATCGAGATGGCCCGCAAGTCGCGGATCTTCCGGATCAAGAAGCAGCAGAACGACGTGCGGCTCGAGGTGGTCCGCTGCATCACAGAGATGTTGCAGACGGAAGAGAAGGTGGACCGGGCGGCGCGCCAGAAGGTGAAATCGATCAAGCGCGACATTGTCGAGGGCGGCGACGAATGGCAGATCCGCCACCGCCAGTTCTACGCCGAGGAAATGAAGAAGCTCGGCATCGACCTCGGCTCGGGGCACTAACACCCGCCCGGCGGCGGCCGAAGGCTAACGGGCCAGCGCCTCGATTTCCGCCGGCGTCAACACACGGTTGTAGATTGCGAGATCGTCGAACAGACCCACGTATCCTACGCCCAGACGGATTGCTCCAAGCGTCAGGTCCCATTCAAACGGTTCGGTGATCGCGCCGGCATCCGCCTGGTGCTTGCCATTGAGATAAAGCTTCGCCTCACCCTTGCCGCTGCCCAGTCCCGAGAACGTGATCGCCACCTGTGTCCACTTCCCCTTTGCGAAGGGGTACTTCTTCACTACCGCGAGGCGGTTCAGGAAGGCGGGAAACTTGTTGGCGTCGAGGTTCTCCGGGTTCCACTTTTTGAGCGAGCCGAAGACGCCGAGCCGGAAATGGCGCGGTTTGTCGTCCTTGGTGAAATCCACCCAGATGGCCGAGTCATTGTACGCTTTGTCGGTCACCTGAATCGGGTCGCAGAAGCCGGGCTCGAGGTCGGTTTCCGGATCGAGGCTGAGCCAGAAGACGATGGAACCGGTCCAGTTGCGAGGATCGAAGTGGAGGTTATCCTTGGCCTTGAAGAACAGCGCCCGGGTGTTCTTCTTCTTGAACAGCAGCGCGTCGCCTTTGCGGCCCTGGCCCTTGGCGAGTTCCACATCGGGGGGCAGTCCGGGGACCGCATCGCGCTGCACCTTGTAGCTGGCGGCGGTGTAGAGGCGGCGGTCGCCCTTGCCCGTCGTGGCGTCGGTGGAGCCGTCGAATGGCGCGTGAAAGGTGAGCGCCTGGCGCGGATCGGCGGCGAAGGCGGCCAGCGCGAGGCAGGGGATTCCGAAGAGTCGGTTCATGGTGCGTTGTTCTCCCGCATCCGTTAGAATAATGCCATTCATGTTACCACTGCTGCTGTTTGTGACGTTGCCGCACGTCGATGAGGTCGCGCCCGGGGTTTGGGCCTCGGGTTTCGCGGCGCGGCACGGATCGGCGAACACGGGCTGGTTCATCGCCGGCGCCGAGACGGTGCTGGTCGACCTGCCCCCGGCGGCGGTGCCTTTGGACGGCTACCTGGCCGAGGTGAAGCGCATCTCGGGCCGCCCGGCGTTGTCGGTTCTGTTCACCTCGGAGGGCGTGGCTCCTCCGGCCGGGTTGCGCGCGGCGGTGGTCGACTCCCTCCCCGGTGTCCGCCGGGCCGCCGGCGGGGCGATTTTCCTCGAACGGGCGAAGGTGCTGTTCGCCGGCCCGGCGGTAACGAACGGTCCGCGCGCGGATGTGACGAGGTGGGATACGGCGGCGTGGCTGGACACGCTTACGCGGCTGGAAGCGCTCGGCGCGCGGCGAGTGGTACCGGGGAAAGGGAGTTGGGGCGGCGCGGATGTGGTCGCGCGGCAGAAGCGGTTCCTGGCCGAGCTTCGCCGGCAGGTCGCCTACGGAATCTCGATGGGGCGTCCTCTCGGAGCGATCACCGGAGAGATCCTCCTGCCGGCCAGCTACTACACCTGGATGCCGTACGACCTGCCGACGGCGGACGATATCCGGCATGTTTACTCCGAACTGACCGCCCCCCGCGCGCCTTTCTACGGCCGGCAGCCGAAGCACCCCTCGGCGCTGGTGCTCATCGCCGACCGCTACCACGAACCCGAGCACCTGGAAGCCGGACTTCGCCCGGCGCTATCGGCCGCCGGCATCGAACCCTGGTTCACGGTGGATGTGACCACCCTTAACGCGGGGAACCTGTCCAAAGTGGACCTTCTTGTCATCCTCCGGGATGGAATGCTGTGGCCGGAAGGAACGGCCCGCGGCAGCCAGTACAAGATCTGGATGACCCCGGAACAGGAGAAAGCCGTGGTCGATTTTGTCGAGGGAGGCAAGGCGTTCCTGAACTTGCACAACTCGATGGGACTTTATCCGAAGGACGGGCCCTACCTGAAACTCGTGGCCGGCAACTATATCGGGCATGGACCGCTTGAGCGATTCCGCGTCGAGGTGGTCGACAAGACGCACCCGATTACCCAGGGAGTATCGGATTGGTCCGCGGCGGACGAGCAGCACACGCCGCCGTATGACGAGAAGAAGGCCCGCCTGCTGCTTCGGAACCGGTCGGATGATGGCAAGACGGCGGCGGCCGGATGGGCCTACGAACCGGGCAAAGGGCGTCTCGCTCACCTGGCGTCCGGCCATACGCGGGACGCGCTGGAGCATCCGATGTTCCAGCGGCTCCTCCGGAACGCCCTCGAATGGTGCCTCCGGCTCCGGTAGTGTGGCGGGCCGCAGCCCGCCGCGCGAGGTCCACATCCACCCGGCGGGTCCGCACCGTATAGAGAACAGGGAGAGAAACCGGTTGCGCTGAACTCCCACTTTGGGATACAGTATCTTCCAGTAACGTTACTCTACTCCTTTAGGAGGTTCTGTGAAAAGAACGGTTCTTTCGTTTGTGTTGGGCTGCTCGCTGTTGACCGTGACAGCGTCGGCCAAGAAGTGGTCGGGCACCATCTCGGACGAGAAGTGCGGCGCCGCCCATGCGGATGCGTCGGAAAAGTCCATGAAGTGTGTCCAGGGCTGCGTGAAGGGTGGCAAGGCGGCCGTGTTCGTGTCCGATGGGAAGGTGTACAAGTTCTCCGCGGACTCCGCCGACAAAATCAAGGACCACCTGGGCCACAAGGTCACCATTGACGGCAACATGAAGGACGACGTCATCACCGTCAAAAGCGTCACGATGAACTAGTTGGCCCGGCCTGACGGGAATCAGCTCCGGCCTCCGCTTCGGCGGGGGCCGTTTTTATTTGGATCCGAGGCCATAAAACTTCAAGTATAACTTGAAATGTTTTGGTTTAGGATTTGATCGGATCTGGCTGACTATAAGCCGGTTTCTGTCCCTGCTTGCGCAGGGGGCGGCCATTCCTCTCGGCGCGCCATTGCTGGCGCGCTCCAGCAACCTACCCGGGAATCGTAACGGAGCGGGCCGCTCCTGTTCCCCTATTTGGTCTTGCTCCGCGTGGGGTTTACCCTGCCAGCCGGATTGCTCCGGCCGCGGTGCGCTCTTACCGCACCTTTTCACCCTTACCTGGGTCGGGACGATCCAGGCGGTATTTTTTCTGTGGCACTTGCCGTAGAGTCCGCTTTGAGCGAACCCCCCCGGCCGTTAGCCGGCACGCCGCCCTGTGGAGACCGGACTTTCCTCCAACCCGTTGCGCCACAGGCGCTTCGGATCAGCGGCCGCCCGTCAGCCAGATCCACTTCCATTATCCACCAGTTGGAGGGCGACGGGCGCGGAACTTCAATTGCAACTGGAGTTGTTCCCGGCAACCGATGGCATCGGAACGCTCAAGCGAGGTGGTCCCGGACGCCGGGCCGGCCTGGAAGCCGTGTGCCGAGCGCGCCGCCCCGCCGCAGGCGCGACTCATAAGTTTCCTTTTTGCAGTAAATTAACCCTTCCGGTACCGCGCTGTTTTGTAGTATCATCGGAAGCTAGGCCAGTACATACTGGTCTCAATTTGTTTGAAACAAGATCCTGAGAAAAGAGGAGGGCCTCCCCCCAATGGCTCGCTCTGCGAAGCTCACTGCCTCACTCTTCCTCCTGTCCGGCGTCCTGATGGCGCAAGGGCTGGTCACGACAGCGTCGAAGGACGACTGGGAAGAAATCAATTTCGAGTTCAACAGCTCGACCCTCACTGACGGGTATCCAAGCCTGCTGCGGCTGGCGGAACTGCTCAACAGGAACGCCGACCACAAGGTCCGGCTGACCGGGCACGCCGACATCATCGGCTCCCACCCGTACAACGACCGGTTGTCGCGGCAGCGCGCCGAATCGGTGAAGGCCTTTCTTGAAAAGTATGGCGCCCGCCCGGGGCAGATCACGGTGGAGGCGCAAGGCAAGCGCTCCCCGAAGGTCGACAGCGGGACGCGTGAGGGCCGGTGGATCAACCGCCGCGTGAATATCGTCGTGACCGACGGCGCCGGGCGCATCGTCAGCGCGGGCGGAGCGGCGGACGCCATCAAGGCGCTCGAGGCGATCGCGAAGAAGCAGGAGGAGTGCTGCGACACGATCCTCAAGCGCCTCGACAAGCTGGACGAAATTCTGGCTCTGGTGCGGGACTTGAAGGCGCAGAATCAGAAGCTGCAAAGCGACGTCAACGAACTCAAGGATCTCGCCCGCAAGGGTGGAACCGGCGGCGCCGGAGCTGCCGGCGCCACGGGAGCGGCAGGGGCGACGGGCGCGGCCGGGGCCGGTGCGGGTGCGGCCGGTCAGGCTGTCGCCGCCGCCGGCGCCGAACGAGCCGGACAGGGCGGCCCGAGCGCGGCGGATCTGGAAGCGCTGGCGAACAAGGCGGCGCGGAAGGCCGTCGACGAGATGCGGAAGCCGTCGGGCGGAGCGGGCAGCTTCGGGGGGCCGAAGTTCACGCTTCTTGGCCTCGATGCCGGACCGGACGGCAACGGCGACATCACGTTCACCGGCCGCGGCCGGCTGTTCGCTCCTTTGGGCGAGCATACCGCCTTCCAGGCGCAGGCCGAGTACCTGTATTTCCGCGACCGCAAAGAGGGACAGGCCGACTTCGGTATCGTGAACCGGTGGAAGAGCTTCCAGGGAGGGGCTTTCGCCAGCTTCAAGACCGTCGGGCTCAAGGAGATGGATTCCAACGGAACGCTCGGACAGGCGGCGTTCACCGGGGACTATATCTTCAAGCACGGCAAAGTTGGCATTTTCGCCACCAAGTCGTTCCTGGACAATGCGGTGGTCAAGCGGCTGAATCCGGTCATCAACGGCCGGGTGAGCCGGAACATTCTCGAGGAGACCTACCTCCGTGTGACCGACCAGATCGGGGGCCAAGGCAACGTCCAGCTTCACCCCCGCGTCTGGCTTGAGGGCAACCTCGGCTACATCCACAGTCAAAACGGCAACGACAAGCCGGGCGGGACGCTGCGCTTCGTATTCCCGGTCAACAACCTGTTTGCGATCACGGCAGAGGGAGGCGTGAACGAAACGTTGATCGGCAGCGGCAACAACGGCCGTGCCACGTTCGGGGTGCTGTTCGGCAACTTCATCCAGCCGCGTGACTACGCCATCCTGAACCATCCGGTTCCGGCTGACATTCCGCGCATCCGCTACGAAATCCTGACCCGGCGCACCCGCACCGGAAACGATCCGCCGGTGGCGGACGCCGGGGCCGACCGCTTTGGCGTGGCTCCGGGCACGATCCAGCTGGACGGTTCGGCCTCATTCGATCCGGACGGCGATCCGATCCGGTTCTCCTGGTCGCCCATCGCGCCGACAACGGTGGCGCTCACCGGCGCCGACACCGCCCGGCCGACGTTCACGGCCGTCGAAGGCCAGACGTACAGCTTCCGCCTGACCGTGACGGACGACAAAGGCGCGCAGGGAATCGCCCGCGTGACAATCTCCACCCGAGAGACAGCCCGCGTCCGGATCATCCGGTTCTCGGCCAACCCGCCCATCATCCGGCCTGGGGCCGTCTCGACTCTGAACTACGCGGTGGACAACGCCGACTCGGTCACGATTTCGAGCATCACGACGACGCTCCGGCCCGACAACGGCACCGTCGATGTTCGTCCGACCGTCACCACAGCCTACACCCTCACGGCCCGCAACCGGGTCAGCGAGGACACGGCCACGATCACGGTGATTGTCGACCAGCCTCAGCCGCGAATCCTGCGGTTCTCGGCCTCGCCAGCCACGATCCTGCAAGGACGCAAATCCACGCTGACGTGGCAGACGCAGGACGCCGTGAGCGTGGACATTCCGGGCGTCGGCACGGGCCTGCCTCCCAACGGCTCGGTGGAGGTGATGCCCGACCAGACGACTCCGTACACGCTGATCGCGCGCGGCACCAACGGCGAGGCGACGGCGGCGACGGTGGTGACCGTTCAGGTCGGGCCGCGGCCGACGATCGTCGAATTCCGCGCGGATCCGGCGCAGATCATTGAAGGCGACTCGTCCACTCTCCGCTGGAGGGTAGACGGCGCTGACACGATCGAGATCACGCCCGGCATCGGCCGCGTGGATGCGACGGGAAGCCGTCCGGTGACCCCGGGCGCGACCACGACGTACACCCTGACCGCCACCAACGAGTTCGGGACGTCGACGGCTCAGGCGACCGTGGAGGTGATTCCGCGCGTCCGGATCATCAGCTTCACCGCCGAGCCCTCGACCATCCGGCGGCCCGGCCAGCCCGTGACATACACGTGGCGGACCGAGAACGCGCTGTACGTCGTCATCGACGGCGGCATCGGACAGCGGCCGGCCAACGGATCTCTGAACAACGCCGGCCCGGTCCAGACCCAGGTCTACACGCTGACGGCGATCGGGCGCGGATCGACCGCCACGGCGACCGTCACGGTCACCCTGGACACGACGCCGGAGCCGCGGCCCAACCGCCCGCCGGTGATCTCGCTGCCGTCGAAGGAGGTGGTCACGGCGTTCCGCGACCTCATCCTGGACGCGTCGGCGTCCTCCGACCCCGACGGCGATCCCCTGACGTTCAGCTGGCGCAGCGTCGACGGGCGAGGGACGGTGGACAACCCGACCTCGTCGCGTCCAACCGTTCATCTGGTCCAAACGAACCCCGGGGACTTCCTGTTCGAGGTCACGGTGACGGATTCCAAAGGGGCTTCGGTCAAAGAGACGATCCGGGTCATCCTTGTAACCGCGAGGCCGATCTTCTCAAATCCCAGGTAGCGGGCTCGATGCAAACTGCAACAGCCGGGTGGCCCACCCGCCCGGCTGTTTCTTTTGCAAAGGTACCATTGGCGATCCGGGACTTCGGGCCAGGCAAATACCCTAGATAGTACTATTTGCCCTACCGGCAGCGAACATCATGATCAAACAAAGGCGATGACGTTGACTGGATTGCTTGTTCAATACTCATACCTGCAAGTTCTGGACTTTCTGAGCACTCTCGCTTTCCTCCTCGTGGGCGTGCAGGAGGCCAATCCAGTGGTGCGATTCGCCCTGGAGCATTCGCCCAGCCCGGTCGTCGGCCTCGCCTTGGTCAAGGGTGCGGCCCTGGTCCTCGGAGCCTATTGCCTTGTGAAGCGGAAACTTGCCCTGCTGCAACGCATTAACGTGATGTTTGCGATTGTGGTGGCGTGGAATCTCGTTGCGCTCATCATCGGCGTCGCACATTTGACGAAGCCAATTTGAGAACTACATATGCAAACATTGCGATGTTAGAATCTTTGTGCCATAATCAAGGCATACAGTCGTAATCGACTTGATCGCATTCCCGTGGCGGGCCTCCCCGGCCCGCCACATCCCCCTAGAAGAAACGCCCCGGGTTCCAAATCCGGGGCTTTCGTATTGATGGGGCGGCAGGCGGGACGGAGTCTGGCGGCGACACAGCGGACAAGGTTGTCCGGGTGAGACCGACTTGATATCCTAGAGTGTCAGCCCCGGCAGAGAGGATTCTCCCAGATGTCAGGACATTCAAAATGGGCCACGATCAAGCACAAGAAGGCGGCCCTCGACTCCAAACGCGGCAAACTCTTTACGAGGATCATCAAGGAAATCACGATCGCGGCGCGGTCGGGGGGCGACCCTGACGCCAATCCCCGGCTCCGGACGGCGATCGCGGCGGCCAAGGCGGTGTCGATGCCGGCCGACAACATCAAGCGCGCGATCATGCGCGGCACGGGCGAGTTGGAAGGCGGGCAGATCGACGAAATCACTTTCGAGGGATACGGTCCGGGCGGCGCCGCTGTGCTGGTGGACTGCGCCACGGACAATCGCAACCGCACGGTGAGCGAGATCCGGCACCTGTTCGGCAAGAACGGCGGGAACCTCGGCGAGGTCGGCTCGGTCGGCTGGATGTTCGAGCGCAAGAGTCAGATCCTGATCGACGAAGACAAGACGACGGAGGACGAGCTGATGACGATCGCGCTTGACGCCGGCGCCGATGACATCCGCAACGACGGGGGGCAGTGGCAGGTGTTATCCGAGCCGGCTCTGCATGAGCAGGTGTTGAACGCGATTCAGAAAGCCGGGATCGAGACGGCCGAGGCGGCCATTGCGATGATCCCAAAGAACCTGATCAAGCTGGAAGGCAAGGCCGCGGCGGGCATGTTGAAGCTAACCGAGGCTCTGGAAGAGCACGACGACGTGCAGAACGTGTACTCGAACTTCGACGTGGACGAGGAAGAACTCGCCGCGCTGGCCGGGTGATGCCGGGCTGGCCATGCGTATCCTGGGCATCGACTGCGGCGCCGGGCGCACCGGCTGGGGCGTCATCGAAAGCGATGGCCGGGCGCACCGCCTGATCGCGGCCGGGGCCATTCGCACGTCGCCGCGGGATGCGCTGGGCGTGCGGCTGCTCGCCATCGCGTCGGGAATCCGGGATGTGATCGCCGTGCACCGGCCGGTCTCCGCCGCTGTGGAGGAGGTGTTTCAGGCCGTGAACGCCCAGTCCGCGCTGAAACTCGCGCACGTGCGGGGTGCGGTTTTCCTGGTCCTGGCGGAGGCGTCAATTCCGGCGGGGGAGTATTCGCCACTGCTCATCAAGCAGACGGTGGTGGGCCACGGCCACGCCGGAAAGCAACAGGTGCAATTCATGATGAGATCTCTGCTCGGTCCGGATGTTCCGGCGACGGATGCCGATGCGTGTGACGCGCTGGCGGCGGCGCTCTGCCACGCGGCCTTTACGGCGAGGGCCGTGGCATGATCCGTTGGCTGATGGTCCTGGCGAGCCTGCCGCCGGCTGCCGCCGCTCCGCGAATCGTGTACTCGAAGGCGTTTCCCGGAAGCGTGCCGCCGTATGTGCAGATCATTCTCGAGCGGGACGGGAAGGCCGTTTACAAAGAAGCGCCGGACGACGAGCAGCCTCTGCGGTTCGAGATGAAAAAGGAGGACACCGACGCGATCTTCACGCTTGCCGAGAAGCTGGAGTTCTTCAAGCGGGAACTGGAGTCCGGCTTGAAGGTCGCCAACATGGGGATGAAGACGCTGCGGTGGGAGGACGGCGCGGCGGCGAGCGAGACAAAGTTCAACTTTTCGCAGGACGCCGACGCCCGCACGATCGTCGACTGGTTTGAGAAGATGACCGAGACCGAGCAGCACCTGGTGGCGCTTGAACGGGCGGTGCGGTTCGACAAGCTGGGGACGAACAAGGTGCTGCTGAAGTTGCAGGCCGCCATGGAACGCGACCGCCTCACCGCGCTCGGACAGTTCCAGCCGTTGCTGGAACGGATCGTCAAGAACGCCAGTTTCCTGAACCTGGACCGCGAGCGGGCCGCCACGCTGCTCGACTGGATTCGGGACGGAAAGCCGAAGTACGCCCAGTGAAGCGCCTGGTCGTCCTCCTGGCGGGGTTGCTATCCGCGCGGCCCGAAGCGCTTGGGCAGTGGAGCCGGCACCAGGGTCGGTTACTGGGCGTTGATGTTCCCCCGGGCTGGAAGGCCACTTCGGGCGCCGGTCTGGCGCAGTTTCAAAAGGCGTACGAACAGCAGAGCGCGGCCTACTACAAGGATTTCCACGGCGGCGCCGAAGGCGGCAACTCAGGCCTCGCCGACCTGGCGGTGTACCAAGACGGGAAGGGAGCGACGATGGCGGCGGTCGTCCTGCGTGTGCCTCCCCAGGAGCCAGGATATCTGGACGAGTTGCTGGCCCGGAGCAAGGCGGTGATGGACTACGGGCAGAAGGTCGGCCGTATCAGGAAGACGCTGAAGATCGTTAAGACCGCCAACCTCAGCCTGCCGGGTGTGCACACGGATGCTGAGTCGGCCAGCGACCGGGAACTTGTGTATAGCTTCTTTTCCCCGGCCAATCCGGCGCAGGTAGTACAACTGGTGCTCCAGTGTCCCGCCGGGCGATTCGGCGAGTACGGGCCGGTTTTCGACCGGATCGCGCGCAGCTTTACGGCCGCGGCCGGGGGTGGGCCGGCGCAGGCAGAGCCTTCCGTGGCGGCCGCCATACCGGTCGAGGCTTCGCCGGAGGCGGTGGAGTTCGCGGGGTCCTGGAGGGAGGGCGGTAAACGGGTCGTTTTTTATACTTTCAGCCGGAACCGTCTCAACAGCCTCCTGGAGATCACCAGTGAGAGCGAAGTGGGAGTCTGGCCTGTTTCGCTGAACGCCGCCCTGTTCCAGTTTCTGCACCACGCAGGCATCTCGGTGAGCCAATTTCTGGTGCTCGGAAACCCCGGCTTGGTCGCGGAGGAGAAGCGGCTGAAGCTTTTCGCGGTTCTGGAGAACAGCCGCTGGGACGCCGAGCTGCGGCGGCAGGCGGGTGCGGTTCCGATTGAATGGAAGACGGCTGTTCCGGGGGCCGCGTTGGCCACATCGGCGAGCCAGGCCTCTCCGGCACCAAAGGAGGCCGCGCCGGAGCGGACCCCGACGGCGCCGGCGCCCAGTCCGGAGGCGGAGCAGAACGAGTTGCGGGAAGCCCTCGCCGACGCCGGCAACAGCCAGCCGGATTTCATCCGCGCGATTGAAAGGCACCTCGCCCGGTATCCGCAGACAACCCAGCGGGCCGAACTCGAACGGGCGGTGGTGAGGGCGGCGATCGAGCTTCGCGATTCCCGCCGCGTCGTCAGGTACGGGGAAGCAGTGCTGGCGCGGGAGCCCCAGAGCGTGGACATCCTGGAGAGGGTGTCGCGTTACCTCCTCGACACCGAGGACCGCGAGCAGGCCAAGCGTTCGCTTGAGTACGCGCAGCGACTCGAGAACATTCTGGTTACGGTCATCAAGCCCGAACGCGGGATGCGCGGCGCGGCGCGGATGGCCGAAGAGCTTCGGATCCGGCTGGGCAAGGCGCTCGTCTACCAGGCCCGCGCGACGGGCACGCTGGGCCGGCCGGACGCGGCTGAAGCGCTCGCGCGCAGGAGCTTTCAGCAGTTTCCGAGCGCCGAGTCGGCGCGCGAGATCGCCCGCTGGCTGGACAAGCAGGGAAAGACCGAACAGGCACTTCCGTTTTTCGCCGAGGCGTTCATGATTCCGGACCCGAACAGCGACGAGGCCTCCCGGCGCAAGGACCGGGCCAGGCTGGGCGAGGCCTACCGGAAGGTGAAGGGATCGGAGGCGGGCATCGGTGACCTTTTGATGGCCGCCTTCGACCGGACCAGCGCGGCCATCGCCGCCTACCGCGACGACCTGCGCCGTTTCGACCCCAACGTGGACGTCACCGACCCGATGGAGTTCACGCTGTCGGGCCTCAACGGGGACACGCTGAAGATGTCGTCCCTCAAGGGCAAAGTCGTAGTGCTCGACTTCTGGGCCACCTGGTGCGGGCCGTGCCGGGCGCAGCAGCCACTGTACGAGAAGGTGATGGCCCGTTTCAAACAGAACAGGGACGTGGTGTTTCTCAATATCAACACCGACGAAGACCGCTCGGTGGTCAAGCCGTTCCTCGACCGCGAAAAGTGGAGCAAGACGGTCTACTTCGAGGACGGCCTGTCGGCGCTGCTGCGCATCAATTCGATTCCGCTGACGATCGTCGTGAATCCACGGGGGGAGATCGCCAGCCGCCTCAACTTCATTCCCGAGCGCTTCGTCGACATGCTGACCGCCCGCATCACCGACGCCGCCGCGGAAAAGTAGCGATGCCGTTCCGCCGCATCCTCTGGGTGGTGCTCGACAGCGTGGGTATCGGCGAGATGCCGGACGCGGCCGCCTACGGAGACGAGGGCAGCGACACGCTCGGCAACATCGCGCGGGTGCGTCCGCTGGGTCTGCCCCACATGCGCCGCCTCGGGCTCGCCAACATCCGTAGGTTCGCCGAGCTGGCGCCGGCCGCCAACCCGGAGGGAGCCTTCGGGCGCTGCGCGCTCGCCTCTCCCGGCAAGGACACGACGACGGGCCACTGGGAGATGGCCGGAATCCATCTCGAGAAGCCGTTCCCGCTGTTCCCGCGGGGATTTCCCCGGGAGATCATGGAGCCGTTCGAGAGGGCGATCGGCCGGGGCACGCTCGGCAACTGCTCCGCGTCGGGCACCGAGATCATCCGCGAACTGGGCGCGGAACACATGCGGACCGGCGCGCCGATCGTTTACACATCGGCCGACAGCGTGTTCCAGGTGGCGGCGCACGAGGAGGTGATCCCGGTACCCGAACTGTACCGGATCTGTGAAATCGCGCGCGCCCTGCTGCGGGGCCCGTACGAAGTCGGGCGCGTCATCGCCCGCCCGTTCGTGGGCGCGCCCGGATCGTTCACGCGCACGGGGAACCGCCATGACTACGCGGTGCCCCCGCCGGCGGGAATGCTGCTCGACCGGCTCGCCGAAGCCGGCGCGGCGGTGACGGCCGTCGGGAAGATCTTCGACGTGTTTCTCGGCCGCGGCATCGCCCGGGCGGTGAAGACGACGTCGAATGCGGACGGCATGGCCCGCACTCTCGAAGCGCTCGGCGGGGGCCAGCCGGGGCTGATCTTCGTGAACCTGGTCGACTTCGACTCGCTGTTCGGACACCGCAACGACGTCGAGGGATACGCTCGCGCCCTCGAGGAAGCCGACGCCTGGATTCCGGCAGTGGAGGCGGCGATGGGTCCGGACGATCTGCTGATTCTGACCGCGGATCACGGCTGCGACCCGACGACCCCGTCCACGGATCACAGCCGGGAGTATGTTCCGCTGCTGGCCGCCGGTCCCCGTGTCCGGGCTGGAGTGAATCTTGGCACGCGCGCCACCCTTTCCGACATCGGCCAGACCGTGGCCGAGAACTTCGGAACCCGCATCGAGCGCGGGACCAGTTTTCTTTCCTCGCTGAGAGGACCGCTGAACTGAAAGGATCTCAACACGACATGCGAAAGCCGCTCATGGCCGGCAACTGGAAGATGTACAAGACGCCGGCGGAAACGACAGCCTATTTTGAGAAGTTCCTGCCGCTGGTGGCTCAATCGGGCCACTGCGAGATCCTGATCTGCCCGCCGTTTGTGAACATCGCGGCGGCCGTGGCGGCGACGGCCGGCTCGGCGGTCGGGGTGGGGGCGCAGAACCTGTACTGGGCCAGGGAAGGCGCATTCACGGGGGAAGTGTCGGGAGCGATGCTGAAGGCGGCGGGATGCCGATCCGTGATTATCGGACACAGCGAGCGCAGGCAGTATTTCGGGGAAACCGACGCGACGGTGTTCGAACGGATCCGAGCGGCTCTGGAGGCAGACTTGCAGCCGGTGGTGTGCGTCGGGGAGCGGCTCGAGGAGAGGACCAGCGGGCGGACGAGCGCGGTGCTCGAGACGCAATTCCGCGACGGGATCGGCGGGCTGACGCGGGACCAGTTCTCGCGGATCGTGATCGCTTATGAGCCGGTCTGGGCGATCGGCACGGGGCTGGTGGCGACGCCGGAGCAGGCCGCCGAGGCGCACCAGTGTTTGCGGGAGCTGGCGCGGGGGCGATATGGGGCGGAGGCCGCGGCGGCGGTCCGGGTGCTCTATGGGGGCAGCGTGAAGCCGGACAACGTGAAGGGGCTTATGGCAAAGCCGGACATCGACGGGGTGCTGGTGGGCGGCGCGAGCCTAGACGCGGTTTCCTTCGCTTCGATCGTGAACTTCTAGAGATCGCCGGCGGGGTCGTGATATCATCACAGAAGGCGGGCGCGTAGCTCAACTGGCAGAGCAACTGACTCTTAATCAGTAGGTTGAAGGTTCGATTCCTTCCGCGCTCACCATTCGATTCCGCAAGGTTGGCGGCGATTTGAGGCCATCCGAGGATTCCCGATCGACCTTTCCAGGACGAATGGGAAGGCATTCGAAGCGACTCGACAAAGTCTTCGTACGTGCGCGGCCAAGGTGACCCGTCATTCGAGTCCGTGAGCTACAATCAGGAAATCCCTCTCCTTCCTCGGGATGAGTTTCGTGAATGACGATCCCGGTTGAAGTCGTGAATATTGCGGTCAGCAGCGCTGCCGCGATCATCACGCTCGTCACCGGGGTTCTTGTCTGGCGGCAAACCAGCCAGCACTTTCGCCATTCCCGGTCGGCAGCGTACATCGAGCGGTTCAATAGCGAAGAGTATTTCAGCGCTCGCATGACTGTGGACCGTCTCACGGCAGAGGATCCCACATTCGAAACGATCATCAAAGCGGAGGTGGGCAAGGAGGCGGAGGAACTCGAAAGAGCGCGGCTCCATGTGCTGATGTTCGCGAACATCTTCCAGGAGATTGGCGCCGCCTACCGAGTGCGGCTTGTTGATCGCCGATACACGTGGTCTGTCTTCGGCTTTCTCGCGCAGCACTATTGGCAGCGCTTGTCTCCATTCATTCTTCGACTCCGCGCGGTTCGTGGCCGCCATGAACTGTATCGCGACTTTGAGCACCTGGCGATCGAGATGGCCAGACTGGATGAGACGTACGCCCGCTACCCTCAAGACGAATTCCCGGGACCTCCCAAGTCCGAAGACGCCATGTTTGTCTTCGCATACGGCTCGCTGATGGACGCAGAAAGCGCCCGGAAGACTGTTGACGTTGGTCCGAATGCGTCAGCATTTCAGCCGGCGAGGCTGTACGGTTTCAAGCGAGGCTGGTTTGGCGCCGCGCCGGTGGTGCTCGAAGGCTCCGACTCACCACAGCCGATGGCGTTCCTTGGAATCAGAAAGGCCCGCGAGGCTTACTGCAATGGGGTCCTCATCCCAGTCAAGAGGAAAGACCTGGCAAGTCTGGACATCCGTGAGCGCACATACCGCAGGGTCGAGGTCACACCATTGGTCTTTCCCTCCAAGACCGGGCGGGTTTTCGCTTACGTTGTAGACGATGAAACCGTTCCTCCCCCGGAATCAGTTGTGGCCCGACAGTACATCAGGGGCGTGGAGGCCGCCGCAGGCAGTTATGGTGAGAACTTTCTGGCTGAATTCCGGGCAACAACCGAGGGGACTGACTTCGCCCTGACGGACCTGGACTACCGATTCGCGGATCCCCGTCAGAATGAGGCGGCGGGGCGGTCATCGGAGAAGGGGGCATCGTGAGTCAGGGGATGCGCAGCAGGTACACGCCGCCGCCGTGGGCGACCCGTTCGACACCCCAGTCGGCGAAGTAAGTAACGAGGTCGGTTCCGACGCGTGGCCAGCCTTCGGTTCCGGTGGAGGCGGCGATATGCGTGAAGCCTTCGCGCCGGACGTAGGAAATGGCGCGGCGGCGCAAGTTGAGGGGAACCCAGTCGCCGGGGCGGAGGGGGAGCCGGGTCCAGCGCTCGCCGACCAGAACGCCGGCGGAAAACGGTGTCCCGGTCTCGGCGGCAGGACGGAGAATGTCGAGCCGGTCGGCTATGAGGGGCTGCGGGAATCGAACCTCGAGAAACTGGCCGGGAAGCGCGGGGCCACGCGAACTCCACCGCGAGACGGGGTTGCGGTCAAAAGCCAGGGGCAGGGTCGACGGGTGCGGCGAGGCGTCGAGCTGCCAGGATTGGCTGGGGAAGAGGCTGGCGCCGTTGCGCCAGAGGGTGACTTCGGCAATGCTCCAGCCGGCGCGGGCACGTCCGGCCTGTTCGAAGCGAAATCCTTGGATCGCGTTCGAGGGCAGATCGGCCCGAAAAACGATGAAGGCGCGCGGATCGGAGGCCGCCGCAGCGTGGAGGGCTTCGGCGGCGCGCTCCGCGTTCGCGTACTGCCAGTGGGTGAACACCGTCACATCGGTGTAGGCTGTGGCGATGGTGGCGAGATCGAGCACGCGGGCGCCGGGCTTCGTATTGGCGCCGAGCATCTCGGCCGGAGGGAACTGCGGGAGTTCGCGGCGGAGCCATTCGGTTTCGTCCTCCAGGCGCAGGGCCGCCTTCCAGGGGAAGCCCGTGAGCCGCCATGCTTTTGGGTGGGCCCATGTCTCAACGAGCGGCGGCAGACACAAGAGCCCGTGGAGGGCGACGAGGGTCCACGCGCCGGCGCGCGGGAGGGCGGCGACGAGAGCCAGGGCGAGGAAGGGCACCGCGGGCACGAGGAAGCGTGTGCCGTGGTTCCACAGCCACGGAAGGCCGGCCACGACAGCGGCGATCCAAAGCCACCGCCCCTGGCGGCGTACGAGGGCGATCAGGGCCAGCGGGGTGAAAAGGAAACCAGGTCCAAGGAGCCCCGCGGTGCGGTAGCCGCCGAGGGTTAGTTCCCGCCACAGATCCCGATCCGGCACTCCGTAGGTGGCGACAAACTCGGCCAGGGACTGTTCGGTGGAGAGATGGAAGTGCTCGGAAGGGAACCAGGCGTTGAACAGCGGGGCGAGAGGATTTCCCGTGAGCACCCAGGCGCGGAGAATCCAGGGCAAGGGGGCGAGAGCGCAGAGGATCGCGGCACGCCAGTCCCGGCGACACAGCAGAAAGACGGCCGTCGCGGCGGTGACGGCGCCGCCGGTCATTTTGACGGCGTAGCAGAACCCGGCCGTGAGCGCGGCCCAGCGGTTGTGGCCGTCGAGCAGCAGAGCCAAAGTCGCCACGGCGAAGCAAGCCAGAGAGGCATCGACGTAGCTGGAAGTGCCTGTGATTCCGACCACCGGAGTGAACAGGAACAGCAAGGCCGCCGGTGTGGTCGGCAGATCGAGCCGGCGGGCGAGGCCGGCGATCAGGGCCGCGGTCAGCAACAGCAGCGCGAACGAGACGAGTTTCGCGGACGAATGCCCGCCAAGGGAGTAGGCGGCGGCAAAGAGGACTTCGACGCCGTGGGGCATGATTTCGAAGTGGCCGATGCGGGCGGTGAATCCTCCGGTCCGCACCCACTCGCGGACGAGACCAAGGTGGTAGGTGATTCCGTCAGGGGTGGTTTCCGGGGCCAGCGCGTGGACCGCGTAATAGAAGAGAAACGGCGCGGCAAGCCACCAGCGCCAGTCCCGCGGAAGCGCGGGCCGGGCGAGGCGGCCGGCCGCCAACAGGAGCAGGCCCACACTCAGGAACATCCACTTGCCGGCGAGTCCGCAGAACAGGATGGCGAGACAGATCTGGCTGAGCAGCACCCATCCGATCGTCCAGCGGAGCGCGCCCGGCAAGCCAGAGGTTCGCGTCGCCCATCGTCCCAGGCTGAGTGCCGACACGATCGGAACCAGGGCGCCGGCAAGGACTATCGCGAGTGCAGGCAATCCAATATTCTACGGCCGGACCGGGTTGCTCTCCACTCCCGCCCCTGTGAGGACCGTCACTTCGAGACCGGCCGGGAGGTCCTCGGGCCATTCGAAGACGATCTCGCCGGGGGATACGGCCACAAGGGGGACGAAGCGGCCGCCAACCCGGACCGACACGCCACCGAGCTGCGCGGGCAGGGGAAAGGCGCTGCTCCAGCGTTCCCCCTGTTCGACCTGCGCCGCCAGATCGCTGCCGAGCACCGAGGCAAGGCCGGCGCCGGCCATGATCACTTTCCTGATGACGGGGTTGGGAACAATGCGCAGCGCGCCGGGCAGGGCGGCTAAGGCGTCCCGACTGGCATAGTGCACGGTGAACGCGCCGAGAGGCGCGTCCGGAGGAAGCTGGATTCTCTGGCGGACCAGTTGAGGCGTGGCGGCGGCGACGGCGGGCGGTCCGTCGGCATTGACGGTAGGAGGCAACAGGAACGAGGGCTCGCCCTCGGGCGGGGTTCGGGTCAGCGCCAGGACGTAGCTGCGACCCCGTGCGACGTGAATCCGGGAGGCGCCCCAGTAGGAGCCGTTAGAGACGAGCCCGATCGAGCTTGCGTTGATGACGGACGACTCGGGCACGTCGAAGTCGACGGTGCGGTTCTCCCCCTCGCGGAGGGTGACAACGCCGCCTGGCGCGGCCCCGCCGCCGGCCGAGTTCCAGTAAACCGTCGGGAAGGGACCCGAGGAGGGGGCGGCCGAGGCCAACTCACCCGGCAGGGAGGGGCCATCGAGAGGTTCGGCGAGGAGGTTGTAGTCGCCGGGGGGCAGTAACAGCGAGTAGGTTCCGTCCTCGGCCGTGAGAACTCCGAGGATGGGCTGGCCCGCCGGGTTGAGGGCGAGGACGTGAGCCCCGGCCACTCGGGCATCGCCCCTGCGGACCGTCCCTTCGATGCGTCCGTTGGGGGCGGCCGGGTACTGCATCGCCAGGGTCTGAATGTCATCGGGCGCCAGTTCCCGGACGGGGAACTGGAGCAGCGGGCTGGCCGGGGACTCCCACTCGATGCGGGCGTTCATGACGGAGTCGAGGACGGGAGAATGGTCGAGGCCGAGGGCGTGTCCCAACTCATGGAGGGCGGTGAGCCCGATATCGTGGGCGCCGGCCAGGCCAATCGAAGAGTGCCTTTTGTATGGGTTGAAGGCGATGGTGGCGGCAAGAATTTCGCCCGTCTCCTGGTTGAAGGAAACAACGGTGCAGGCGACGTAGACGGCCCGGTCGCAGATGCCGCTGTCAAAAGGAGCGGGATCGGTGAAGGAAATCCAGTTACCCGTGCCGCCGGCCGCCTGGGGCGTGGCCAGCGACAGATCGATCGAAAGCGCTCCTTGGCTGGCCCGGACCCATGCGCGGGCGGCGTTCCAGACGGCGGCATGGACGCTCGAGGCGGCTTCACGCCGGTCCACTCCGGACTCTCCGTCGGGAAGGTGAACGGTTTCGCTGAGATAGAAGGAGACCTTGCCGTCCCGCCAGAACAGCGGCTGTCCCTTCTGGCTGCGAAGCCATCCTCCACCGCGAGCCGCTGGAACGGCGAGAAACAACAATGCCGCGAGAGGCCAGGTGCGATGCATGAAGTCGCATCGGCGAGCGGATCCGGATGCTATGATGGCGAATTAACGAAGGAGGTCCAGATGCTTTCACGTAGGCACTTTGCCACCACACTTGTAGCCTCTTCGGCGGCGCCCCTGGCATGGGGGGCCAAGATCGAGCAATGGTACAAGGGAGTGCGTTTTGGCGTTCAGTCGTACTCGTTCCGGGATCGCGATCTCGACCAGGCGATCGCGGCGATGAAGGAGTGCGGCATCGGCTGCGTTGAGATGTATTCGGGCCACGTAGAGCCGAAACTCAAGGGCGAGGAACTGTCCAAGTGGCGGACCACCGTGGATCTCAAGGAGTTCAAGGCGGTGCGGAAGAAATACGACTCCGCCGGAATCGAACTGTACGCCTACAACTATTCGTTCCGGGAGAGTTTTTCCGACGCGGAGATCGAGCGCGGGTTCCAGATGGCGAAGGCGTTAGGGGTGAAGATCATCACAGCTTCGTCGAACGTATCGACGGCGAAGCGGATCTCGCCGTACGCAGATAAATACAAGATTCGCGTGGGCATGCACAATCACTCGAATCTCCGTCCGAATGAGTTCGCCCGGCCGGAGGATTTCGCCGAGGCAATGAAGGGGACGTCGGACTACATCTGCGTGAATCTTGATATAGGACACTTTGTGGCGGCGGGATATGACCCGGTGGACTATCTGTCGAAGCATCACGAAAAAATCGTGACGTTGCATATCAAGGACCGGAAAAGGAACCAGGGGCCGAATACGCCGTTCGGGCAGGGGGACACGCCGATCAAGCAGGTGCTCGAGGTGTTGCAGAAGAACAAGCTCAAGATCCCGGCCAACATCGAATATGAGTACAAGGGCGGGGACACGGTCGCCGAGGTGAAGAAGTGCATGGAGTACATGAAGGCGCAACTGGCGTAGGCCATCCGTGGCGCTGCTGACTCCGGTGCACGCGCCGGCCGATGGCGCGATTGTGACGGAATTTGCGCGATTCCTCGAGGCAGGGTCGAGGCTCGGCGTGCTGGTCCGGGAGGGGCAGATTCAGCCGGGTGAGCGTCTGGCGGATACCGTGGAGCGGGCGCTTTCGGCGGATCTCGTGGTGGTTTTTCTGTCTCCGGAGGCTGTTTCACGGCGCGCCAGCGGAGCCGAGTGGGAAGCGATGCTCGGGAGCGGGGTGTCCGCGACTGGCGGCCAAGTCGCGTCCGTGTTGGTTTCCGCGTGTACGCCACCCGCCTTACTGAAGCGAAACCTGCTGGAAACGGGTGATGATCCGCTGGCGGCGTTCCGGCAGATCAAGCGATGGGCGATTGCGCGAATCTACGCTCAGGACCGAGCACATCCGTCGGCGACGCCGAGGCGTTGGAATCGACGCCTGGAGGAGCTTCGCCGCGGGCTGGCTGACGCGCCGGGCCGGGTGCACCTGGCCGCCGCGGAGGCTCACCTGGTGGACGCGTTCGTCGATGCCTGCGAGGGGGACTTTGAGAAGACGATCCGGCTGGACTGCGCCGGCCGCTATCGCGAGAACATCATCGGGGAGTTGTGCGCGGCGGCCGGTCTGGCGACACCGGGGCCAATCGAGGCGGACGAGCGCGCCGCCGAAGGCGCGTTGAGCGAGGCGCGCATCCTGCTTGTCTGTGAAAACTTTTCGGAGGCCGGCTGGCTTCCTCCGCTTGGCCGTCTTTGTTCGTTACTCACCACCGAACCGGTGGTGGCGTGGGAGGCAAGACCGGGGGACGTTCTTGACCGGCTCCGGAGATGGAACACGTCTGAGCGGGGCGGTCTCAACCTGGCGCCGGCCGCGCATGGCCTGTTTGAGTCCTGCCGGCTGAACGACTGGCCGGCCGCGCGCGAAGCGGGCCGGCTGGCGTATCTGATCCTGAAACGCGCGGAGCGGTGGGCCGAGGCGGCGCTGTGGCTGGAGCGCCTGGAGCGGGCAGCCCTTGACCACGGCGATCGTGACGCCGCCTTCGAGAGCGCCGGCGAACGGGCCTGGATCGCGGAGCGGTGGGGCGCCGTGAGCGCGCCGGGGCGTCCACCGGATCCGGAGCCGGAACAACTTCGTCTCTCTTTCTGAGGCCGCGTCGGGGGTGTGGGTCAGAGGAGAAGAGGGTCACCGACGCGAAGAATCTTCCCTGCCTGGTCAGGGCCGATTCGGGTGTTCACGGCGAACCGGTAGAAATGGTTGAATTGTTCCCGGTGCGCCCACGGCGGGAGGGATGCCTCCCGATGCGAGGCGAAGCGCTTCTGGAAGGACGGCCAGTCTTCGCCGGTCTCGGGGTGTCGGGACGGGACAATGCACCGCTGGCAGGGATTGACGGCGGTGATGGCGACATCGCCGCAGCGGAACGGTCCGCGCAACCGGTCCTCCCAAAAGGGATCGGGGGCTGCGAATTCGAGGTTGGCGCGGAAGCGGGCGCGCACGTCGTCTTCGGTGAGGGGCGCGAACCACCGGCTGACCTCACGGATTGATCTGTCTGTAACCAGGGTGGGACCCGAGGCGTCGGTGTCATCCGGGAAGCCGCCTGTGTCGTCATGCCGGACCTGGACGGCGACTCCGAGTTCCCGGGACAGGTCCGGCAGCACGCCGGCCCAGCCGTCGCGCAGAGAGAACCAGGCGCCGCCGGAGAGGCGGGCAGACAGGGTCTCCAGCCGGAAGTCGAACCGCAGGCGGTGGACGGCGGGGAACCTTTTGCCGTTGATGAAGCGGCCGTCAGGGTCGACGAGGGCCCAGGCGCGGTCCCATTCGAGCGCGCCGCCGGACGTAATTCTCGACTGGGAGACCTCGACCGGGCCAAACGCTTTCACGGGGTAGATCCGGATTCGCGCCAGCACTGGCTGGTTGGCTATGCTGTTCATTTGGGGTTTCCGGGCAGACTTTTTCTAAGCAACCTGGTGCAGAGGCGGGCGCTGCTGATCCAGATGACGCGGCGCGACTTCGAGCAGCGGTATGTGGGCTCCATGGCAGGCTGGCTGTGGGGACTGATCCATCCTCTCATGCTACTGCTGTCGTGGACCTTTGTATTCGCCATCTGCATGAAGGTCGAAGCGCCGAAGGGGGCGCTGACGCAAAGCTACGTGCTTTACCTGCTGGCGGGATACCTTCCGTGGGCGTTGTTCCAGGAAACGGTGCTGCGGTCGGCGAATTCACTGGTGGAGAACGCCAATCTGATCACGAAGACGGTGTTTCCGAGCGAGATCCTTCCGATCTCGATGTTCTTTTCAAGCCTGATCCATCACGCCTTCACGCTGGCGCTGCTGGTGATCGCCATCGGGCTCACCGAGCAGCACTTTTCGCTGAAGCTGGCGATCCTGCCGGCCTACACATTTCTGATCGGGCTGTTCGCGGTGGGGCTGGGATGGGTCGCCGCCGGGCTTCAGGTTTATATCCGGGATGCGGCACAGGTGGCCAGTTTATTGTTGAATCATCTTTGGTTCTGGCTGACTCCGGTGATGATCCACGAAGAATACTATCCGCCCGAGTTCCGGTTTCTGCTCGACTACAACCCGATGGCGTATGTTGTTCGCGCCTACCGGACCCGGCTGCTTTCGTCAAACTGGCCGGACCCTGGGGAGTTCGCCGTCATCGCGGGCTGTAGCGTGGCGACGTTCGTTCTGGGGGGACTCTTCTTCCGTCAACTGAAACGAGGATTTGCAGACGTTCTATGAACCGCAGAACTTTTCTCGGGGCTGCCGCGACCGCGCCGCTGGCGGGGCAAAGGAGAGCGCCAGGCGCACCGGAGAGACCGAATGTGGTCCTTATCCTGGCCGACGACCTGGCCGCCTGGATGCTGGGCTGCTATGGCAACAAAGAGATCCGCACGCCGAACATCGACCTGCTGGCCCGTTCCGGTGTTCGCTTTGTCAATAACTTCGTGGTCACGCCGATCTGTTCGGCCAGCCGTGCGACGCTGTTCACCGGCCGGGTCCCGCGCCAGCACGGCATCCATGACTTTTTGACGGCGAACCCGATCGCGTCGCCGCCGCAGGGTCAAAAGGAACCGCCGCCTTCGTTCGCCTCAGAAGTGATGATCTCGGACACGCTTGCGGCGGCTGGTTACCGCTGCGGGTACGTGGGCAAGTGGCACATGGGCAACGACGAGAAGCCCGGCCACGGATACCAGTTCACGTACACGATGCCGGGCGGAAGCAGTCCCTATCAGGACCCGGTGATGTTTCGCAACGGGGAGAGGGTCCAGGAGAGAGGCTACCTGACGGAACTGACGACGCGGGCCGCGGTCGAGTTCCTGGACGGGCAGAGCGCCGATCCGTTCTTTCTCACCGTCAGCTACTTCAATCCGCACACGCCGTACACAGGGCATCCGCAGAAGTACTACGACATGTACGCCAACACGAGTTTCGACACGGTGGGATGGGAGCCCGCCGCGCCGAACGCGCTGCGGGAGAAGGCGCTGCTCGCGGATACGGTGGGCAACCTGCGACGCTGCGCGGCGAGCGTGACGGCGCTCGACGACCAGATTCCCGTGCTGTTGCGCAAGCTGGAGGAGAAGGGCTTGCGCGACCGGACGCTGATCGTGTTCACGGGCGACAACGGCTTCCTGCTGGGCCGACATGGGTTGTGGTCAAAGGGGCTCGCCTCAGATCCGATCAACATGTACGAAGAAGTGATGCAGACGCCGATGATCTGGAACTGGCGCGGCAAGACCCCGGTGGAGGCGACGCGACCCGAGCTGGTGAGCTTTTACGACGTTGTGCCCACCTTGTGCGCCGCCACGGGCACGACACCAGGAGGACGAAACCTTCCGGGAAAGAGCTATCTGCACGCTGTGCTCAACAAGCCGCTGGCGAAGGGGGAGCGGTGGCCGAGCATCGTCTTCGGGCACTTCCGGAACACGGAAATGGCGCGGGACAACCGCTTCAAGCTTGTCGTCCGGAATGACGGCCAGGGTCCGAACGAGCTGTTCGATCTGTCGAAGGATCCGCGCGAAAAAGTGAACCAGTACGACAACCCGCAGTATCTGACGGTGCGTGACAGGCTGAACGGAGAACTGGCCGGGTGGCGCAAGCGCTACTCGTCGTGAGAGGGAGCGCGGGGGGCGGGCCGGGTTGAGAGCGGGGTCAGGCGCGGTCGCGGTGAAGGACGAAGTCGACTTCGAACATTTCGTAGGGAGCACGTTTCATGCCGAGCGACTGGTAGGTTTGGCGGGCGGCGGCGTTGCCGTGTTCGACGTAGAGGCGGAGGCCGCAGGCATTCTGGCGCGCGGCCCGGCGCACGGCTTCGTCATAGAGAGCGCGGAAGATGCCCATCCGGCGGCAATCGGGGCGGATGTAGACGCTTTGAATCCACCAGAAGACGGCATTGCGCCAGTCGCTCCACTCGTAAGTGATCATCAACTGGCCGGCGGCGTCGCCGTCCCGTTCCGCGATCAGGTAGAAGCCCAATTCGGGCCGTGCCAGCAACCCCTGAACGCCGGCGCGGAGGCGGTCGAGGTCGAGGGAGAGGTTTTCGGTCTCCCGCGCCATGGCCTGATTGAATGCGGCGATCGTATCGACGTCGGAGGGTTGTGCCGGCCGGATGAGGCAGACTTGCATCCCTCCAGTTTAGTTGCCGCGGCGGCGAGTCAGTGCGCGACTTCGACGAGTTCGACTCGCGCGGCCCAGCGCATCTCCGCGCCGCTGATGCCCCGGGCGATGATCCTGAGGGTTTGACCGCCGGCGACCTCCAGCGAGGCGCCGGACTCGACCACGGGCGTGACCCGAAGGGTCCGAACCTGGAGATGATTGCCGGTGTGGTGGGCCAGGCCGGCCGCCTCGAACGCGGCATGGTGACGGCCGGAGGCATCCCGGCCGACGGCGAGGATTCGGAAGGCGACGGTGGAGTTGCGCCCGATGGCGATGCCCTCCGGGCCGGGACTGAGTTCGGCGGCCGCGGCGCCGCGGGTTTCGCCGCGCGCGGCGAGGACACTGGTCTGCGCGTCGCCGGGAAGCCCGAAGGCTCCCGCGGCGAGCGCGTCCTCGCCGGGCCGCCGGGCGTGGGCCTGACGGCCGTGCGCGCGGGAGTACGGCCCGGAGGCGATGTTCGACTGCCCTCCGGTGACGGCGGCAAACGGGCCGGTGGCGCGGTTGTCCTGTCCACCGGCGACCTGGCCCCAGAAGCCGACCGGGTCGCTCAGATGGTTGCGGTTGTCCCGCAGCAGGATGTTTTCAGGCGGCTGCCACGCGCCGGGTGCATTCACCATGACGACTTCTTTTCCTGTCGGGTCATCGATGCGGATATTGTCTTTCACCAAGCCGTTGGTGGAACGGCGCCAGCAGTGAATGGCGCGGCCCGCGCTCTTGATAACGTTTCCGATGACTTCGTACTGATCGAGCTGGAAGTTCGGCTCAATCGCCGTCGTCGCCGTCTCCATGTAGTTGAAATTGCAGCGCACTTTGCGGAGCCAGCCGCGATGGGACGGATGGCCGAGCAGATAGCCGCTGCCGCGCGGATTGATGGTTCTGGTGTGGAGAATCGAGATGTTCTCGGCATCAAAGCTTTCGCCCGGCGTGACGCCGCCTCCCTGAAGAAACCGGCCCGTGTGTTCCCCATAGAGCATCACCGAGCGCATGGTATTCGTCATGGTGATGCCTTCGATGCTCACGTTGCGCACGCGGCCGTGGACGAGAACGCAGGCGTTGATGTTTTTGACAAGGCCACTTGGCTGGGCGTTGCGGGAGCTGTTGAGGTCGATGACGCCGCGGCCGAAGATGCGGACATTCTCGATGTAGTCCTTCTGGGTGCCGTGGCCGATGCGGATGCCGTAAGCTTCCGGTCCGTCGTAGGAGATGAACCAGAGGCTGCCAACACTGTAACCGGTCCGGCTGGGGAAGCGGATCCGCACGCCGTGGCTGAGTTCCTGCCAGCCGCCGGTGATGGGCACTTTGGCGTGCTGAAAATCAAATGTGCCGCCGCTGCCCCAGGTGAATGTTCCTTCCCCGTCGATGCGGATGGTATAGATGACCTCGCCGAGGCCGAGGTCATAGCGGCCACCGACCTCGAGATCGTCGATGGTCTTGGGGGCGCCGTGATCGGTTGTGATCTCGGGCTCGGGTTCGAGCTTCGACTGGCCGTCGGCCAGTTTCAACACGGCCCCGGCTTCGAGTTCGAGGTCGAGCGATTTGCCGATGTAGACCATGGAACGGTGAACGCCGAGGGCGTGCTCGTGAACGCCGGGTTTGAAGACAATCCGGTCGCCCGGCCGGGCGGCGTCGACGATTTGCTGCGCGTTCCGGCCGGGATGAACCTCGTGCACAGTCATGGCGATCAGCAGAGGGAAAATCATCAGAAGAACTCCTCTCCAGGTTTGGCGTAACGCCGGGCGACGTCTTCATCGAGGGAGAGGCCGAGGCCGGGTGAATCCGGAAGAGGGATGAATCCGGCCTCGATCGTAGGGCCGGCGAGGCGGTCAAAGAAGGGGACGCCGGCGCCATGCCACTCGAGAGCGAGGAAGTTGGGGATGGTGGCGCACAGGTGGGCGGAGAACATCGTCCCGATGGGTCCGCTGATGTTGTGGACGGCCAGACTGACGGCCCTCGCGTCCGCGATGCGGGCGACAGCTTTGAGATCGAGGGCGCCGATCTTCTGCGGATCCGGGGCAAGGACGCGCACGTTTCCTTCGTCGATCAGGCGGAGGAAATCGGAAAGCAGGTAGTGATTCTCGCCTGTCGCCACCGGCATGGGGAGAGCCGCCTGGACGCACCGCAATTGGGCCAAACTTTCCGGCGGGACGGGATCTTCGAGCCAGAGCAGGTCAAGACCGGCCAAGGCGTGGCCCAACCGGATGGCGTCCGCCGCGGAGTAGTTCCAGTGGCAATCGACGGCGAAATCGACGTCCGGTCCGATGGCGTCGCGCACGCCGCGAAGGCGGTCGAGGACGAAGCCGATCTCGGGGCGGCTGAGGGACCGATTGTAGGGATCGGTGGGGTGCGGGGTGGGGATGTCGGCGTCAAACTTCAACGCGGTGAACCCGCGGCCGGCCATTTCGCTGGCGCGGGCGCGGTAGTGGGCCGGGTCGGGAAAGCCGGTTTCGGCAGGATTCCAGCCATGATGCTTGAGGCTCACATCGGCGGCCAGACCGGCTTGTCCGGACCAGGACGGGCGGCGGGACTGGAGCACCGGAGAGAGGCTGTCGAGCGCATCGCCGGCGTGGCAATCGGCGTAGACGCGGACACGGTCGCGGAACCGTCCGCCCAGCAGTTTCCAGATTGGCTGGCGCAGAGCCTTTCCTAAGAGGTCCCAGAGCGCGGCCTCGATGCCGGCGATGGCATGGAAGCAGACGCCCGGCGAGGCATGGACTGTGCAGCCGCGGAGGCGGCGGACGATTTCCTCGATCTGCGAGGCGTCGGATCCGAGGACGAGGGGCCGGAGTTCGTCGAGAACCGCGGTGAGTCCGGGTCCCATATAGGCCTCGCCGAGCCCGAAGAGCCCGCCGGCGGCATCGACGCGGACAAGGGTCCAGTCGTAGTTGGCCTCGATAACGGCCCAGGAGAGTCGGGTAATGCGCATTCCGGCTAGAAGGAATACTTGAGCGCGAACTGGATGATGCGGGGAGCGCCGGCCGCGGTGATCCGACCGAACTGCGCCGATTGCAGGTTCGCGTTCGGCAATCCGAGATTGGTGTGATTGAACAGATTGAAGAACTCAGCCCGGAACTGGACGCTGTGTTTTTCGGTGACGGGAATCAGCTTGAAGAGACCCCAGTCGAAGTTGAAAGTTCCCGGTCCGCGCAGGATGTTGCGGCCGGAATTGCCGAAGGAACCTTCGGCGGGCAGCCGGAAGGCGGAGGGATTGAACCAGCGGAGGATCTGCTCTCCACGCGGCCGGCCTGACGGCAGGCGCCAGTCTCCGGCGACGTCCGCGCGGTCCGCGCCGTTGGCGGTGAGCGACTGATCGATGCCGGCGGCGACCGAGAAGGTGAATCCGGAGTAGGCACTCAGAATGCCGTTGTTCTGCCAGTTGCCGAACACGTGGCGAACGAGCGGGTGCGAGTTCTTCAGACGCGGCATATCCCACAGGTAAGATGTGACGAAGGAGTGCGGGCGGTCCGAGTCGGATCGCCCACGGTCGCTGTTCCAGTTGTACGGGTTGTTGATGACGCCGCCGTTGGCGCTGCCGTTGTTGATGGCGCTGTCGATGTTGGCCGACCAGGTGTAGGAACTGGTGACGCTCCAGTTGTTCGAGAATCGCCGTTCGAAGGTAAAGACAGCCGCATGATAGGTGCTGTTGGCGACCGACTTGAGGGTCCTGACGGCTGTGAAATCGGGCCAGAACGGCCGCCGTTCATTAAAGTTGGCGCGAGTGGAGCGGCCGGGGATGTATGTGGCCACGTTCTCGTTGTAGACGAGGGGGAGGCGCGTGCCCTTGGAACCCTGATAGGTTGCGCGCACAATGTTTGCGGAGCCGGCCAGCTGCCGTTCCAGGGTCACATTCCACTGCTGAATGTAAGGGTTATTGAACCCGGGGTCGATGGCGTTCCAGCCGAGGGGGCGGGGGATGGAGACGTTGGATGGTTTGGGGGAGACGCCGGGGAACGGCGAAGTACGGCCGGCGTAAGGATCGGCGGTCGAGCTGGGGAAGGGGAACGTGATGGCGGTGGCGAACATAGGAAGATTGGCCGGCTGCTGGACCTGTTCGGTGGTCAGCAGGGAGTCGTAGAAGACACCGTAGCCGATGCGAATGCTGCTCTTGCCGTCGCCGGCCGGATCCACCGCCAGGCCGAGCCGGGGCGAGAAGCGGAGGTTGCGCTGCGGGGCCAGCTGGGGGGCGATGCCCGGGTCACCGAAGAAGAGCATGCCGACGGGCGCGTCGGTGAACACGCGCGACTTTTGTCCGGGGACGAAGTAGGCGGCCTGGGGAAGCGACGGGATGAGATGATCCTGCCAGGGGCGGAAGGGTTCGTAGCGGAGGCCGAGGTTGATGGTGAGGCGGCGGCTGATCTTGAGGTCGTCCTGGATGAAGGCGATCCAGTCGGTCTGGCGGACGGCGACGCGAAAGCCGTCCGACTGAGTGAAGCTGCTGGGGCGGCCGAGCAGGGCATCAGCCGCGGCGTCTCCGGTGGTCTGGCCGAAGGCGTAGGCGCCATTGCCGTTCAGGTTGACGTGCGGAAGGTTGAACTGGCGGCGGATGACGTCCATGCCGAGCTTGAGGGTATGTCTTGACCTCACCCAACTGAGCGAACCTTTGTACTGGAAGTTGTTGCGGACGAGCGTGGTGTCGCCGAACAGATTGACGGCGAAGTAGCCGGGAACGCTGTTGAGGATGAAGTCACGGCTGCCGGCTGCGGGCGTCAGGCGCGCGCCGAGGTCGGCCCAGGTGAACGGCGCCACCTCGCCGCGAATGCCCCATGACCGGTTGAACGTGGTCCCGAACTCGCCGACGACGTCGGGCGTGAAGACCCGGGTGTAGTTGAGAGTGGCGTTGGTCGCCTTCTGAATCAGGGAGTTGGTGAAGCTGACGATGTTGCCGGGGACGCCCAGGTTGGGCAGGGTGTTGTCCTCGCGGAAGATGCGGCCGTAGATGCGGTTGCGATCGTCGACGACCTGGTCGACGCGGAGGCTCCACTCGTCGTTGTTGGTGAAGTTGGGGCGCTGGTAGCGGAGAAGTCCGGCCGGGTCGTCGGTGGTGGGAATGCCCTGTTGGAGGAAGCGTTGAAAGACGGGGTCGAGGCGGGCCTGGGGGATGCGATTGCCGGGGAAGGGGGCATTAGCGGCGGCCGGGTCGCGGATGATGATCAGGTTGCCGCGGCCGTCAAGGACGCTGGAATAGTCGCCGGAACGCTGGCCGGTCCGGAGAACCTGAGTGACCAGGTTGGCCGGGGCCGAGCGAATCGGGGTTTTCTGAAAGCCTCCGAAGAAGAATGTCTTGTTGCGGCCGTTGTAGAGCCGGGGAATGCGGACGGGGCCTCCGAACGACATTCCGTATTGATTGCGCTTGAGCCCGTCGTGGGTAGGCGCGAAGAAGTTGCGCGCATTGAGGCGGTAGTTGCGGAGGAAGTTGAACAGGGAGCCGTGATAGTCGTTTGAGCCCGCCCGCGTGACGACGTTCAGGACGCCGCCGGCGCGCCCGCCGAATTCGGCCGAGTAGCTGTTGGTCTGGACGCTGAACTCCTGCAACAGATCCGGGTTGGGGAACGAATTGGCGACGGCGCGGTAGGTGTCCATGTTGTCGCCGCCGTCCATAACGTAGTTGAGCCCGTTGGACCGGCTGCCGCTGACGGAGACGGTCACCTGGTCGGCCGGCTGGAAGGAGGTCCCGACATCGCCGCGAATCGGGACGACACCGGGAGTGAGAACGGCGAGTTGGAGCGCGTTGCGGCCGTTCAGCGGGAGGTCCACCATGCGGCGGGTGTCGACGACGTTTCGCAGAACGGCATCCTGGGTGTTCACCACGGCGCCCTGGCCGGTGACCTGGACCGTTTCGGTGAGGGAGCCGATCTGGAGCGTGACGTCCACGCGGAGACGCTCGTCGACTTGCAGGCGGAGCCCGGACTGACTGAAGCGCTGGAAGCCCGGCGCCTCCACTTCCAGGCGGTATTCGCCGGGCCCGAGGGGAGTGAAGATATATTTGCCCTCGGCGCCGGAGGACGCCTGGCGCGCGGCATTGGTTCCGATGTCCCGCAAGATGACCTTGGCGCCGGCGATGGCGGCACCGCCGGGGTCCAGGACCGATCCGCTGAGAGAGCCGGTGCCCTGGGCGAGCGCGGGCGAGGCGGCCAGCAGGGCCGCGAAACAGGCAACAGAGCGCATGAAGCCTCCCGGTAGTCGAGTTGACTTCTGGAGTCTATCGGCCCCGGGCGGCGAAGTCAACAGAATCGATTTCCGCAATGCGGAAATGGTAAACTACCTCGCGTGATGGGGAACGGGAAGGGAAAACGGAGGGCGCCGGCGAAGAGGGAAAGCATGTCCTCGGCGCTCAAATGTTTTGAGGTGCTTGAACTGCTGGCGCGCGCGCCCTACGAGTACGCGCTCACGGACATCGCGGCGCGGTTGGGGCAGCCACCGGCGACGGCGCACCGGGTCCTGGCGACTCTGGCGGCAGCGGGTTTCGTCGAGCAGGACCGGGCGACGCGGCGGTATCGCGTGGCGGGGAAGGCGCTTTGGGCGGGAGCGGCCTACCTGCGCAGTTCGCCGGTTTACCGCGCGGCGTTTCTGGTGATGCAGGAAGCCGCGCGCACGAGCCCGGGTCTGATCCATCTGGGGGTTCTGCACGGTGACTGGGTGCTCTATCTCCACACTGTGGGAAGCCCGAGCCAGCTGTATCTCTACGCGGACACAGGCGAGCGGCGCGCGCTTCACGCGACCGGTCTGGGAAAGGCCATTTTGGCCTGGCAGCCGGCGGAGGTGGCGGCGCGGGTGATGAGGGGCAAACTGACGCGGTTCACAAAGCGCACGATCTGCTCGCCGGCGGAACTTCGGGCGGAGTTGCAGCTCACCAAGGAGCGCGGCTATGCGATCGACGACGAGGAGGGGGTGACCGGCCTGCGCTGCGTGGCCGCGCCGATCTTCGACTCCTCGGGATGCAGCGTAGCAGCTTTGAGCATGAGCGCGCCGGCGCTGGTGCTGACGGCGGGGGAGATCGACGCCGCCTCGCGGCGGATACGCGAGGCGGCGATGAAGATCTCGTTGCAGATGGGATTCCGTCCCGCGTCGAGCAACATGCTGTCGCTGGTGGGACTTTAGCGGAGCGAAGACGGGATCGGGCGGGAGGAGGGAGGCGGACTCAAAGTTCCACGCCGCGGGCTTGCAGATCCGTGACGAGCTTGTCCTGCCCCTGAAACTGTTCGGCGTCGATTCCGGCGCGGCGGGCGCCCTCGACGAACTCGAGGACGTCGTCGGTGAAAAAACACTCGTGCGGCTGTCCGGCGGCGTGGCGAAGGGTTTCGGCGTAGATCAGCGGATCGGGCTTTGCCGCACCGACCTCGTGGGAGAGGATCCGGTGGTGGAAATGCCGCAGGATCGGATAATGGGCGTCCAGCCAGTCGAAGTGAATGGCGTTGGTGTTCGACAGCAGCAGCAGCCGGTAGCGTTCGCCGAGGGTGCCGACCAGGCGGTCGTCGATCAGGGTTTCGGGCAGGAAGATGGACACCCAGATGTCACGGAAGGCGTCAAAGCTGAGCCGCGTACCCAGGACTTCGTTCATCTGGCCGACGAACGATTGCGGATCGATCCTGCCCGACTCGAGCAGGTGGGCCAAATTCCGGCCCGCAATCCGGGACCGGATCTCGGCGCGGTCCAAGCCGCACAGGGCCTCCATCCGGCAGTAGGCACGGCCGAAGTCGAAGGGAACGATGACGTTTCCGAGGTCAAGGATGATTGTGCGAACCAACCTAACAGTGTAAGCTTCTCAGGCCGCCAGCTCCCGATCCTGCGGATTCCGGGCGGTTCCCGCCGCAGGCCGGCGCATTATGGCAACAAAGAAAGCGGCGAACAGCCCTCCCAAGGTCAACGCAGCGCCGGCGTATACATCGCCGGGCCGGTAGCGGAACTCAACCGTGTGAGCGCCGGGCTCGACCGCGACGCCCAACTCGAAACCGTTCAGTTCGAGGAGCCGGGCGGGGGCGCCGTCCACGGTGACGCCCCAGCCGGGCGCCCATGTATCCGAGACGGCGAGCAGAGCGCGGCATCCGGCCACGAACTTCACGATGACGTATCCCGGCCGCGGCGAGAGGCGCTCGGGCGGACGCGGGTCGGCGCAAGCAGGGGCGGCTGAGCCGTCGCGGTGGAGCCGGGCGCGGGGCGCGGCATCTGGGATATCGAAGACCTTGACGCCGCGGCGGGATTCAAACAGTATCCGCGATCCGGGCTCCGGCGGAGCGGTTCCGACGTGAAAGTTGGCGCCAAGCTGGCGGTGGGCGTTCCGGTGGTCGTGGGAGCGGAAGATATTGGCGGTGACGCCGGCGTAGCCCTGGAGCTCGTCAAAGCCGAACCAGTCGCCGAAGTTGTAGGGGACCGCGTCGTGGTCGACGCTGACGCGCTGGACCGGGCGCTGGCGAAGAAATTCGGCGATGTCACGGTCCTGGTGGAGCGGCGCGACAAGCGACGCCTGGTCACGGTGGCGCAGGCGAAACGTTGTGACGGTCGCGGTTTCGGAAACGACGAGACCGAGCAGAAGCAGTTGAACGGCGCGCGGCGGCAGGGCGCCGGCCGAGCCGGCCGCGGTTACGGCGCCAGTGGCGGCCAGTCCCATCGCGGCGAGCATCAGGCGGTCGTATTCGAGGCCGCCGAGGGGGTGCACGTTCACCGCCACACCGAGTCCGAGCCACAGCAGGATTCCCGCCGCCAGGAAGCCAAGGGCGGCCTGCTTCCTGGCCCGTCCGCCGGGAGACGCCAGCGAGTCCAGCCCCGTGGCAGCGAGCGCTGCGACGGCGAGGCTGAAAAGCAGCACCGCCGCGGCGGGACTGCGCGCTTTTTCCACCATCGGGAGAGCCAGGTAGGTCACGCCGTGCAGGACGGAGCTTCCGCCCAGGGCGAGCAGGAATCCGAATCCCCCGATTGCGGTGACGAGGCGGCATCGCCAATCGCGCCATCCGGCCACGATTCCCTGGGCCGTCAGGAAGAGGAGCGCCGATCCGAGAAAGAGGCCCGGACTTTGCGGCGAGTTCGGGAAGAGCAACCCCGCCAGGCCCTCAGGATGGAGCGAGTACCGTTCGTGGACGGGATAGGGAACGCGGTCACTCCACGAGAGGGGCTCGGCGGCGCCGACCCATCGGAGCGCGGCATGGCCATAGTGGTATGCGGGGAGGATCTGAACGGCTCCAACGGCCAGCATTGAAAGAGTGAACAATCCCGTCAGCCGCAGGCCGGTCCAGGGGGCCATGCGCCCGGTTATAAGCGCCCAGCAGATTGCGAACAGGCAACCGAGCGTGATGAAGGTCGGCGCCTGGTGGTGACCGCTCAGCCAGGCGACGCCCAGGCTTGCGCCGGCGAGAACAGCCTCCCGCGCCGAAGCCGTTTGCAGGGTTCGAATCCAGAAAAGGAAGACGACGGGCGCCCAGCACGCTCCGTTCAGCATCTGCGGCCATTCATTGCTGCCCATGTAGCCGCCGAGTCCGTACGCCACGCCGCCGAGCACGGCCGCCGGGAGGGAGGATCCCAGCGAGCGGCACAGCGCGAATCCGGCCCACGACCCGATGAAGTGGATGGCGATGAAGTACCAGTTGAGGGCGTCGCGGGTGAGGAATCCGTCGCGGAGGGGCGAGAGAAAAAGCAGCCAGTTGAGCGGATAGAACACTCCCGGCTGCACCTGTCCGGGCAGGGACTGACCACCCCAGTGATGGGGGTCCCAAAGAGGAAACCGTCCGAGGCGCCATTCGCGGGCCTGAAACTGGAACCAGGGCAGGATCTGGTTGACGGCGTCCGGGTGGTCGAACCACAAGTACTGGCCGCTGGCGAGTTTCCAGTACATGGCGACAGTGAGGGCAAGCAGACAGACTGGACCCGCTCCCATGCGGGAATATTCGCGGACGAACCCCATTGCTTATTTTCGAAGTGTAACCTAAAAGAATGCGTCCACTACTGGTTCTGGGTCTGACGTTTGGTCTGCTTTTTGCGCAGGACGTGCTCACGAACGAATCGGTCGTCAAGCTGGTGAAGTCGGGCATGAGCGAGGAGTTGATCCTCACGGTGATCCGCCAGCAGCCGGGCAGCTATTCGCTCGGCGCCGATCAACTGGTGGAGTTGAAGACAGCGGGTGTTTCCGAGAAGATCATCGCGGCGATGCTTTCAAAGGTGTCAGGCAAGGAGCCCGCCGCGGTGGCAGGAACCGCTCCCGCGGCAGCGTCGCCGGCGGGGCAGGCTGCCGCCGGACCCGGTTTGAGCCCTGGTTCGAGCAAAGTCCCCGGAGATCCGGGAGCATACTACCAGAAGGGGAAAGACTGGCTCGAGTTCATTCCAGAGACAGTCGACTGGAAGACATCCGGCTCGATGAAGAACTTCGTCAGCGCGGGGATTGTCAAAAAGGACCTCAAGGGCAGCGTGACGGGTCCGAACAGCCGAAACATTCTGGCGGCCGGGACAGAGATTCTGCTGGTTCCTCCGCAAGGGGTTTCAGTGAACGAGTTCGTGCTGGTGCCGATGAAGGTGGTCAAGGGACGGAGGGAGTTCGCGGTGGGGCCCACCAACAAGAAGAGCGGCCTGGCGGCCGGCGCGATCGGGTTCGGCTTGGAGAAGGCGGGGGTCAATCAGTATCGCGTGGTGCTGACCAGTCCGCTGGCGCCCGGCGAGTACGGCATACTGTTGCTGAGCGCGGTCGGGAGCGGGACTGGCATGAGCAATCTGTTCACGTTCCGCCTGCTTCCTTGAGGAAAGCACGATGACACGCAGGGAACTGGCCGGAGCGATCGTTGCGGCCGGACATGTTCGCGCGCAGGGGCCGACGCCATTCGCCTGGGTGAACCGGATGCCGGCCGACGTGCCGGCGGGGGTGCGGCATGGAACGTTCCGCAGTTCCCGGCACGGGACGGAAATCGGCTATTGCGTGTATCTGCCGCCGGGCTATGAGACTTCCTCGCTCCGTTATCCGGTAGTTTATTATCTCCACGGCGGACGGCCCGGCTCGGAGACGAAGTCGATCGGAATGGCGCGGTTCGTCGAGAAGGCCATCCGGTCCGGCGAGGCGCCTCCGATGATTTACGTCTTCAACAACGGAGGCGAGGTGAGCCATTACGACTATCCGCAGGCCGTTTCGTACGGGGAAACCGCGCTCGTTCGGGAATTGATACCGCACGTGGATGCCACCTACAGGACGATCGCGCGGCGGGAGGGAAGGGGGATCGAGGGTTTTTCTCAGGGCGGCCGTGGCACGGCGCGAATCGTGTTCCGGTATCCTGAGCTGTTCGTCTCCGCCGCGCCGATGGGAGGCGGACACCAGCACGAGAAGCACATCCGCGAGCACAACGGCAAGGAGGACGGCGAGCCCGGCTACGTGTTTCCGGCCAAGCACAACACTTACGACCTCGCGTCCGCGTACGCCGCGAAGCCGGTACGCCCCCTGCACATCCTGGTGGCTGTGGGGACGAAGGACTTCAACTACGAGGCGAACCTGGAATGGATGCGGCACCTCGACTCCCTGTCGATCCCCTATCGAAAGATCATCGTGCCGGATGTTCCTCACAATGCCGCACTGGTTTACGAGAAAATCGGCAGTGAGGCGATCCGCTTCCACGCCGGGAACTTCAAGAGAGAGTTGGGGCGGGACTGGATGTAGCGGCCGGCCATGCCGCTATCGCCGGCTGGGAGGGGACATTATCGTCAGCGTCGGCGGTTGAGCCAGCATGTCACGGCCCAGGCCGTGACGGCGACCGCCAGTCCGGCGACCGCATCAACCAGGTAATGGTATCGTCCGTAGACGGTGGCGACCGCGATCAGGCTGGCGAGCAGGAACAGCCCGTAGCGGACCGCCGGAAGGTTCCTGGTGAGCGGGAGCATGCCGAAGGCGGCCGAGAATGCGCTCGACACATGGGCGCTCGGGAACACGCTCGTGTGGATTCCATAATGGCCGAGAAGCCAGTGGGTGAACTCGCGAATTACGGGCCGGTAGGCCGGCAGGTCTTCGTTCGGGAAGACTGTGCGGGGAGGCTCGGAAGGAAAGAACGGAAAGAGCACATAGGAGAGAAAGGTCCCCAGCAGCAGGGGGAACAGGAAGGTCTCGGTTTTCCGCTGTTCGCGGCTCACGTAGAGCAGCACGACGCAGAAGGTGCCGATCACGTAAACCAGCAGGTAGGAGAGCTCGAGAACAAAGGGCAGGACGGGCCCGAAGAACT
>Ga0073934_10001823_pt1 | contig 48272 bp, 54 predicted proteins | sample LarsenN4metaG_FD_76834 | JGI IMG/M metagenome (GOLD analysis project Ga0073934, IMG submission 76834) | Hot spring sediment bacterial and archeal communities from British Columbia, Canada, to study Microbial Dark Matter (Phase II) - Larsen... ...
CTCCGCTTCGCTATCCGCGAAGGCGGCAGAACCGTCGGTGCCGGAACGGTTACCGAAATCTTGGAATAACTTCCGTTGATTTATCCCCGAAAAAGCTACAGGCAGTATAAGGGGAAAAACGGAACGCCGGAGAAATATGTTGAACGAAAAGATTCGGATCAAATTAAAAGCTTACGATCACAGAGTATTGGATCAGTCAACGCAGGAAATTGTCGAGACGGCAAAGCGGACAGGAGCTCGTATTGCAGGGCCAATTCCACTGCCGACGGTAAAGAACAAATGGACGGTTCTCCGGTCCCCGCACGTTGATAAGAAATCGAGGGAACAGTTCGAAATCAGGACGCACAAGCGTTTGATGGATATACTGGACCCGACATCAGAGACGGTTGACGCTTTGATGAAACTGGATCTACCGGCTGGCGTTGATGTCGAAATTAAGGCATTTGGCAGAGGCTAGGCGTCAGTAAAAAGGCGGCTGATTGGCCGCAAAGTAATGTCGCAAAATGCTTCGTTGAGTTTATAGCGAAGCCAACTCAGGAAGATTATGATTAGCGGAATCATTGGTAGAAAAGTCGGGATGACGCAGATTTTTTCAGAGGATGGGACGGTTACTCCCGTTACCGTTATCAAAGCCGGCCCATGTGTCGTTGTCCAGACAAAAAAAGCCAGCGGCAAAGACGGTTACAACGCCGTTCAATTAGGGCTGGTCGAGGATAAACCGGTCCGCCTTAAAAGGGTTACCAAGCCCTTGCGCGGGCATTTCGAAAAAACAGGTGGCGGCGTTCCACCAACACGAATCCTGAAGGAGATCCGGCTTACTAATGAGCCGGAAGCTGCTGTCGGAGATCAGATCAAAGTGGACATGTTCTCAGATGGCGACAAGATTGAGGTAGTAGGGCGTTCCAAAGGTCGTGGATTTGCCGGCACGGTGAAACGACACAATTTCGCACGCGGACCCGAATCTCACGGCTCTATGAACGTCAGGAAGCCCGGCTCCATAGGCGCCTCCGCTTACCCTTCAAGGGTTATAAAGGGGACCAGATCATCCGGTCACATGGGCGATGAAAGGGTTACTGTCAAAGGCCTTACAGTTGCGAAAGTTGACGTGGAAAATAATTTGCTTCTCGTCCGCGGTGCTGTGCCCGGGGCGAATGGAAGTGTTGTTATAGTTAAAAAAAGCTAGAGTTTTATCGGCTGATTCTCTGCCGGCATAATGTCGGTGAGCATTTTAAGCTTAAAGTTGTAATTCGAGGAAACGATTATGCCTACCGTTAAGGTGCGCAACCTACAAAACAAGGAAGTCGGCGAGGTCACACTCTCTGATGCCGTGTTTGGTGCAGAATTGAATGAAGCACTGATACACGCTGCGGTTCGTAACTTTTTGGCGAACGCACGTCAAGGAACTTCTGCAACCAAAACCCGCGGCAATGTTTCCGGTTCCGGAAGAAAGCTCTGGAAACAGAAAGGCACGGGACGTGCGCGTATTGCCAGCCTCCGTTCGCCTTTATGGAAGGGCGGCGGCAACGTACATGGTCCGCAGCCCAGAGACTGGTCCTATGACCTGCCGAAAAAAATGCGTCGCGGCGCGATACGCTCTGCTCTTTCAGAACGGCTGCGTGAAGGAAATCTGATTGTCGTTGATGCTCTGGAGTTTGCGAAGATCAAGACAAAGGATTTTATCGCAGCAATGAAGACGCTCGGCGCCGGTCCAAAAACGCTGGTTGTCGATTCACTGGACAACGCAAATCTTATTCTTTCGGCGAGAAACGTTGAGAAAACCAAAGTTACAAACAGTTTCGGGTTAAATATCTACGACGTTCTCTATCACGAGAAACTGATTATTTCAAAATCCGCCGTTGAAGAATTGCAGAAAATCCTTGATCCGAAAGGTGAATCCGAGGCAAGTGAGACAGAGTCGAAACCAGCTTCAAAGAAAAAAGACCAGAATGCGTCAAAATCAGCAGCCGATTCTTCCGAACCGGTTGCCGAGAGCCCGGCACGGAAAAGAAAGAAATCTTCCGCCGAAAACCAGACGGAGGTAAGCAATAATGAGTAATTTGAGCATCTGGGATGTTTTGAAGTCGCCCGTCGTGACCGAGAAAAGCGTAATTTTGAAAGAAGACTCAAGCGAAGAGAATTCGCAGCGCAAGGCTGGCCAGGTTCTTACTTTTCGGGTTGATACAAAGGCGACCAAAGGGGATATCAAAAAGGCCGTTGAGGAAATCTTCAATGTAAAGGTTGCCGCCGTCAGAACCGTCAATTACGAAGGGAAGATCAAGCGGCGCGGCCGCCAGTTCGGGCGACGACCCAATTGGAAAAAAGCATACGTTACCCTGCGGAAGGGTGAACCGATGGTGGATTACGCAGAAGCTATTTAATTGTGATTGATGAATGCCAAAAGCGAGAGCATCTCGTAAAACGGCAAAGGCAATTCATCGTTAATGAATTATGGGAATCAAAAGATTAAAACCGACTTCTCCGGCCAGACGCTATCAGACTTATCTGACGCGTGATGAACTGACGCCGGGAGCAACACCCGAGAAATCGTTGCTCGAACCGAAAAAGCGTATCTCCGGCCGAAACAATGACGGGCGGATCACGATTCGCCGCAGAGGCGGGGGGCACAAGAGATTTTATCGTGTCATCGATTTCAAGCGAGACAAAATCGGAATTCCGGGCCGTGTTGCACAAATTGAATATGATCCTAACCGGTCGGCTCATATCGCATTAATCAATTACCTTGACGGTGAAAAGCGATATATTCTCGCTCCCGTGGGTTTGAAGGTTAATGCCACCGTTATTGCCGGAGAAGAGGCTGATATTCTGCCGGGTAATGCATTGCCGATCAAAAATATTCCACTCGGAACCGAAGTTCATAACGTAGAACTTCGACCGGGAAAAGGCGGACAGCTTGTTCGTTCGGCGGGCAGTTTCGCTCAAATTGTTGCCAAAGAAGGTGACTACGCACAATTACGCATGCCTTCAGGCGAAGTCCGTAAAGTGCCGATGGGTTGTATGGCAACGGTAGGTCAGGTCGGTAATACCGAACACGAAAATGTTTCATTAGGTAAAGCCGGACGGAGCCGTTGGCTTGGCCGTCGTCCTAAAGTCCGCGGCGTAGCTATGAACCCGGTAGATCATCCCCACGGCGGCGGTGAAGGCAAGACTTCCGGCGGCAGACATCCGGTAACACCTTGGGGGCAGCCGACACGCGGCTACAAGACACGTCGGAATAAACGGACGAGCAACATGATCGTCAAGGATAGAAGAAGGAAATAGCTTAAAACAGGGTGCAAAGTTAGATCGCCCTGAATCGGAAATAGATAAAATATGCCACGTTCATTAAAAAAAGGACCGTTTGTCGATTTGAGTATCCAGCGTGCCCTTGCCCGAATCTCATCGACAGGTAAGCGGCCGGCTGCGATCAAAACCTGGTCGCGCCGCTCGACGATAACGCCGGCGATGGTCGGGCTTACCTTTGGTGTTCACAATGGGAAACGTCACATTCCGGTTTTCATCACCGAGAATATGGTTGGACACAAACTTGGCGAATTTGCTCCTACGCGGACATTCAAGGGGCATCCGGGAACAAAGGCCGAGAAAATGGCCAAACGCAAATAGCGCCATCGCGGTCCGATGATTTCATAAGGCCGCGAATACGCTGAATTACAAAGATATGGAAGCGATTGCAAAAACAAAGTATCTGAAAGGTTCGCCGCGAAAGGCAAGGCTGGTAATTGACCTTATCCGTGGGCAAAAAGTTGATCGGGCATTGGCGATTTTGAAATTTACTCAAAAGCGTGCTGCACAACCGATTGCCAAATGCCTCAATTCGGCAATTGCCAATGCGACATACAAAGCAGAGCAAAAAAATATTGCGGTTGACCCGGACGATCTGTGGATCAAATCGTGTTATGTCGATATGGGCCCGACGAAAAACCGTCGGAGAATGCGGCCGGCACCGCAGGGCAGGGTTTATCGCGAGCAAAGGCACTATTGCCATATTACAATTGAGGTTTCAAGCGATGAGCGTCCCGCCAGCGAAAAACAGTTAAAGACAGAAGCGGCTAAGGCTAAAGCAAAGCCTGCAGTAGAAAACAAGTCCGGGAAAAAGCCCGCTCAGGCAAAGAAGGTAAAGCCAACTGCCGATAAAGAGCAAAAGGTCGAGGCTGTGACGACGGATACCGTGCCCGACAAAAAAGATCAGGAACAGGTGATCAAGGAATCAACGGCATCGGAAAAAGACACCGATATGACAACCTCCGAAGAGCAGGGCAAGGAATAAAAACTTTATATGGGACAGAAAGTACACCCTTACGGCTTTCGAGTCGGATACAACAAGGATTGGCATTCGCACTGGTTTACCAAAGCTGACTACGCAAAGTTTCTGGCTGAAGATCTGGAACTCAAGCGTGAATTGAAGAAAAAGTTTTCCGGTGCGGGCGTTTCGCATATTGATATCGAGCGTGCTGCTGCGAGGATGAAGATCATCATTTACACTGCGCGTCCCGGTATTATCATCGGACGTAAAGGAGCCGAGATCGAAAAACTGCGCGAAGACCTTTCACGGAAAACCGGTCGCGAAGTGCTGATCTCAATTCAGGAGATTCGCCATCCTGAGCTCAATGCTCAGCTACAGGCCGAAAAAATCGCACAACAGCTCGAGAAGCGAATTGCTTTTCGCCGTGCGATGAAAAAAACAATGGAGGAATCAATCCGATTCGGTGCACAGGGAATAAAAGTAATGATTTCTGGCCGCCTGAACGGTGCAGAGATCGCCCGAACGGAATGGTCGCTGGAAGGAAGGCTTCCGCTGCATACCTTGCGGTCTGATGTAGATTATGGTTTTGCCGAAGCGCTTACGACGTTTGGCATCATTGGTGTCAAGGTTTGGATTTATCGAGGAGAAATACTGGATCCAAAGGCAGCGATGGCTCGCGGTACAACCACTGACCCGATTAACGAAGTAAGAGCCGATAGATCCGCCGGTCGTGGACGCGGAGACAAGCGGCCGCGTCGTTAAGATTGGAGATAGTTGCGGTTCGGACCGCACCTTTGATGATAAAATCGGCGGAATTTTGAATCAGCCGAGGTAAGTGGAACTCAAGGATAGACGAGGATACAAATTATGTTAATGCCGAAAAAGGTCAAGCACCGTCGAGTAATGAAAGGGCGTATGCGCGGTAAAGCGACCCGGGGAGCAAATCTCGATTTCGGTGATTTTGGACTCAAGGCGCTTGAAGCGGGATGGATTACGGATCGGCAAATCGAGGCCGCTCGTATCGCAATGACGCGGCACGTCAAGCGTGGAGGAAAAATCTGGATTCGGATTTTCCCTGATAAGCCGATTACCAAAAAACCGGCGGAAACACGCATGGGTAGCGGTAAGGGAGCACCGGACCATTGGGTTGCCGTTGTCAAACCCGGACGCGTTATGTATGAGATTCAGGGCGTGGACGAGGCACTTGCCCGCGAAGCTTTCAGGCTCGCAGCGCAAAAATTGCCGATCAAGACCAAGTTCGTATCCCGCGCCGACCTCGAAGGAGGTATTGTTTAACAATGAAAGTCAAGGAACAGCTGGATCAACTTCGTCAGATGAGCATTGAAGAACTCAGCGATCAGGCCGATGCGCTGCGAGAATCGTTGTTTAGATTGAAGTTTCGCAAATCACTCGGCGTCGGCGACGTGCTCAAAGATATTCGTCGTGAAAAACGAACGCTGGCACGTGTTTATACCGTTTTGAGTGAAAAGAGCGGCACGCAGAACAAAGGCCGCAGGAAGTAAAAAATGGCGAAGAATAAAACAGAAGAAATGGAAACGCCAATTAACAATAAAGAATCAGTAGCCAAAGATAAAGATTCGGTTCAAGCCTCTTCGAAGAAGGGAAAAAGGGCCGAACGGATCGGTGTAGTATCTTCGGATAAGATGACTAAAACAGTCGTGGTGCGGGTTGACCGATTGGTCAAACATCCGATTTATCGTAAATATGTTCGTCGTAGAAAGAAGTTTATGGCTCACGATGAACTGGGGGCGAAAATTGGCGATAAAGTTCGCATTATGGAGACAAGACCGCTTTCGGCCCGCAAGCGTTGGCGCGTAGTTGAAATTATTCAGCGGGCTGAGGTTTGATATTGTTATATTCCCGAGTTTTATGTGGTTAACTGCCTTCCAATCTGAAGATTAGAATTATGAAGGCAAGCAGCCGGGATGTTGTAACGGAGTGAGAAAGTTATGATTCAGATGCAAACGTCGTTGTCCGTAGCGGATAATTCAGGCGCCAAGCGCGTCGAGATGATTATGCCAATCGGCGGATCGACCAGCAAGATTGCACGGCTAGGAGACCGCATCAAAGTTACGGTCAAAGAAGCGGCTCCCGATGGCACGGCTAAAAAAGGTAAGGTGTACAGCGCCGTTATCGTCAGGACGCGAAAGGAAGTCAGACGAAAAGACGGCACCTACATCAGGTTCGATGAGAACGCCGCAGTGCTTATTAAGGATGACGGGACGCCCATCGGAACGCGCGTTTTCGGACCGGTTGCCCGCGAGCTACGTGAAAAGAATTATATGAAGATCGTAAGCCTCGCTCCGGAGGTGATTTAAGACGTCATGAAGGCAGAAAAGAAAGGGACAGTCAGAAGTAAGATCAAGCGCGGCGATCAGGTCGTTTTCATTGCCGGCAAAGAATACAACCGGTTCGACAGCTCCGGCAAGAGACAACCTTATCGTGGACGCGTGATTGCCGTCGATGCACGCAATCAGAAAGTTAAAGTAGAAGGCGCCATGCTTGTAAAGCGTCATAAAAAGGCCATTCCGCAATTAAATCAAAAAGGCGGAATAATCGAGAGCGAGGCATGGGTAAGCATCTCGAACGTAGCTATTATTGATCCGGAAACCGGCAAGCCGACACGCGTGCATTATGAGGTCAGGGACGGTAAAAAGGTACGCGTTGCAAAAAGCGGCAAAGTAATACCGGAACCGGATGTGTTTGGCAAGAAAGAGCCGAAAAGGAAAGAATCAGAGGAATAATCTTTTAAGGCCGGCAACGGTTCTACCGATCAAATGATTAGGCAGTCCGGGTCCCGGCAATGGAATGCAGAGATGGCACGACTAAAAGAAAAATATAAAAACGAAGTAGCCGCTTCACTCGCTAAGGAATTTGGGATTAAAAACCCCATGGCAGTTCCGAAGATCACAAAAATTGTGGTCAATATGGGACTTGGCGAGGCGAGCGCAAATGCCAAGATTCTTGAGACGGCAACAGAAGAGCTGAAAGCGATAACAGGGCAAAAACCCGTAGTTACAAAGGCCAAAAAGTCTATTGCGGCCTTTAAATTGCGGCAAGGTATGAATATCGGAGCAATGGTAACGCTCCGTGGCGATCGTATGTATGAGTTTCTGGATCGCCTGATTTCAATCGCATTGCCACGCGTCCGTGATTTTCGCGGTATTTCAGCAAAAGCCTTTGATGGAAGAGGGAATTATACGCTTGGGGTGCGTGAACAATTGATTTTTCCTGAAATCGATTTCAATAAAGTTGATAAGACGAGGGGAATGAATATCACGATTGTAACGACCGCGAAGAATGACGAACAGGCACGTTCGCTTTTGAAACAACTAGGAATGCCGTTTCGGCAATAGCGGACATTTAATGATTGCCGTGACGAATTAAACAACGAAGTTAAATATGGCAAAAATCAGCAAAGTCGTAAAAAATGAAAAAAGAAAACGCCGCGTGGCTCTTTGGGCGGAAAGGCGTGCTCAGCTGAAGCGGATAATCAACAATCCGAAGTCAACGCCGGAAGAAGTCGATGCCGCGGTGCTCGCACTTCAAAAAATGCCGCGCGATGCAAGCCCTGTCCGTGTGCGAAACCGCTGTTCGCAGACGGGACGTCCGCGTGGTTTTGTTAGAAAGTTCGGTATCTCCCGTGTGGCTTTGCGAAAGCTTGCTCTCGAGGGCCAGATTCCGGGCGTAATCAAATCAAGTTGGTAGGTTGTTAACCATTGCGGCAGGCGGAAGCCTCGCTTCCGAACCGCCGTGATTAATATTACGGAGTTTAAGAGTAATGACAGATCCGATAGCCGACATGCTTACACGAATCCGAAACGCCATAGCTGCCAAGCACGCTCGCGTTGATATACCGGGTTCCAAGCTCAAGTTGGAAGTAGCAAAAATCCTCAAGGAAGAGGGCTATATTAATAATTACACAACCAAGGGAGAAGGCCCTAAGTACGTAATCAGAATCTTTCTGCGTTACGACGCAAAAGGGACTTCGTCCATTACAAACCTTCGCCGGGTTTCACGTCCGGGAAGAAGGGTCTATGTAGGCGCGGACGAAATTCCGAAGGTTCTCGGCGGATATGGAATCAATATCGTATCGACTTCTCAGGGCCTGATGAGCGGCCGCAAGGCGAGAAAGGCAAATGTCGGCGGTGAGATTCTGGCCGAGGTTTATTAAAGACAAAGATCGCCGGATAGCACAGAATAAATTAACCCCGGCGAATAGTCATCAAGGAATTAACTGCAGCAGGCACCAAAGAGTGCAGAGGCTTGCGGATTGCTTAGAGGAATTATGTCACGAGTAGGAAAAAAGCCGATCAAAATACCCGCGGGGGTCAGCGTCTCAATCGGCGAAGGTAAACTTGAAGTCAAAGGGCCTAAAGGAACTTTGACTACGCCGGTGCCCGAGGGCATCACCTTTCGCGAACAGGACGGCGAATTAGTGGCCGAACGCAAAGATGAAAGCTACGCTGCATTTCACGGTCTGGCACGCGCTCTGGCCAATAATGCAGTCGTCGGTGTAACAGAAGGCTTCAAAAAAGAAATGGACGTCGTCGGTGTCGGTTACAAAGCCGATGTCCAAGGGAAAAAGATTGTATTCGCACTCGGATATTCACACCCGATCGAATATGTCCTCCCGGAAGGCATCGAAGCCAAAGCCGAACGCGTAAATACGAAAACTTCGATAAATCAATATCAACTTACGCTGACGCTTACAGGGATAGACAAGCAGAAACTTGGCCAGGTTGCTGCCGAGTTGAACCGGCTCAGAAAACCGGATGCTTACAAAGGTAAGGGAATCAGATACGCCGACCGGACATATAAACTCAAGCCCGGTAAAACCGGCAAATAGGTTGCATTTAATTGCAAGTAATTGCAAGGCATTGTTTTATCGCCCGTGTTTGCTAACGGGGAATCGAACGAGTAAGACCTTAAAGGGAAAATTATGGCACAGAAAAAAAGAGCAGAAGTACGCCGGGCGGTTCATAGCCGCATCAGAAAGAAAGTCCGCGGTACCAGCGAGCGTCCGCGTCTGGCTGTTTACCGGAGTCTAAATCACATCTATGCCCAGATCATAGATGACGATAACGGTAAAACCCTGGCGACGGCATCAACAACCGAAAAAGAGCTTGCCGGAACAACCGGGGGCAATGTTGAGGCAGCAAAGCGAATAGGGAAAGCAATCGCAGAACGAGCAATCGCCGCCGGCATTACCAACGTAGTATTCGACCGCGGCGGATATGTTTACCACGGACGAGTCAAGGCATTGATCGATGCTTCGCGTGAAGCCGGATTGAATAAAAATGAAGCATCGGCAAAGCAGGAGGCCGAATAACTGAGCAATGAGAGCAAAACAGAGAATTTCTCCAAACGGACTTATCCTCAAGGATTATTTGATTTCGATCAATCGCGTTACAAAGGTCGTCAAAGGCGGAAAAAACATGTCCTTTGCGGCTCTGGTAGTAGTAGGTGATGAAGCCGGTCACGTCGGCTTTGGCACAGGCAAAGCCAAAGAAGTGCCGAATGCCATTAAAAAAGCTGTTGAGGCGGCGAAGAACAATTTGATTCGCGTTCCGCTCATCAATGGCACGCTTCCGCATGAACTTATCGGCGAATACGGAGCAGGACGCGTCCTGATGAAACCGGCAGCTGAAGGAACAGGCGTTATCGCCGGCGGTGCCGTGCGGTCGGTGCTGCAGGCTCTTGGCGTTCACAATGTCCGCTGCAAGATTCTGGGTTCAAGAAATCATCACAATGTCGTCCGTGCAACATTTGATGGTCTGATGCGTATGAAAGATCCGCTAGAGGTTGCACATTTACGCGGAAAACAAGTCGAAGAACTTATCTAACCGTTTCTGACATTATTATTTTTGGTCACGGTTGAAATAATTTTAAGGTAGAGCAATGGCTAAAAAAACGCAACAAAGCGAAAACGCGACAATTACGATTCAGTACTACCGCAGCTCAATCGGATACTCCAAAAAGCAAAAGGAGATCGTCAGACAGCTCGGTATAACCAAACTCAATCAAAAGGTGAAAAGACCGGATACACCCGCCATGCGCGGAATTGTCGCAAAGGTCCCGCACCTTTTGCGGATAATAGAAGAGTAAAACGTATAGGTTGCCGGCGGCCTGCAGCGCACAATATGCTGACGCCACCGGCCGCTGAATTGCCGCTTTAGCGATTTAAGACGAGGATATCGAAAATGGCACTATCATTGAATAATTTAAAGCCGGCTCCTGGCTCCACTCACAAGAAAAAACGCGTAGGACGCGGACCCGGGTCCGGTTTAGGAAAAACTGCCGGACGTGGAAATAAAGGGCAGAAATCGCGATCGGGTTATAGAAGCCGTGCCGGATTCGAGGGCGGGCAGATGCCTCTTCAACGGCGTTTGCCTAAGCGTGGCTTTACAAATATCTTTAAAAAACAGTGGATCGAAATTTCGCTGGCTAAAATTGAAGCCAATTTCAATCCCGGTGATGAAGTTACGCCGGAAATACTGCATTCCCGCGGGCTCATCAAAAAGGCAAAACATGACCTGGTTATTCTCGGCAACGGAGATGTTACCAAGTCATTAAAGATTTCAGCCCATCGCTTTACCAAGACAGCCCGCGAAAAGATAGAAAAGGCTGGCGGTGCTGCAATCGAGATTTCAAAAACTGCTTCGGCAGTAAGTTAAACAATTGGTTGCGTCCGGCCGGTGATGTCGCATTTCGGTCTATTTCGAAATAGGCGAACCGGTACGGGCTTTTTTGTTAAAGTTCTGCCAATAATAGTTTTCGAGAGCATAAATTTCGAGAGCACATAGCATAAAAGGAATCATATGGAGAAGTTTTTTAACGCGGTCCAGAATATGTTCAGAATTCCGGAACTTCGTGTCCGGATTCTCTACACACTCGGAATGCTGGCGGTTTACCGATTTGGGGCTCACGTGACCGCGCCGGGGATAAACAAAGCTCAGCTTGAACGTGTCTGGGGTGAAGTAGCCGGCACGCTTCTCGGTGTACTGGATCTATTTTCCGGCGGAAACTTTCGAACCATCTCGGTTTTTGCTCTCGGCGTAACGCCATACATCACAGCTTCGATCATCATGCAGCTAATGCCTGTCCTTTCACCTGCAGTCAAAAAAATCCAGGAAGAGGGCGAGGTTGGCAGGCAAAAGCTGAACCAATGGACCCGATATCTTACCGTTGGTTTATGTTCCATACAGACATTCTTTGTCGCTACATGGCTTAGCCGTAATGGAATAATTGCCGACACATGGCCTGCTACATTGATGATCGTTATTACCTTGACCACCGGAACAATTTTCGTAATGTGGCTCGGCGAGCAAATTACTGAGCGCGGTGTCGGCAACGGCATTTCTCTGTTGATCTTTGCCGGAATTGTGATTGGCTTGCCTCGCGGCGTTATGCAGGTAAGCGAGCGAGTCCGTGCAGGCGATGCAATGCAGACGCTCGGAGTTATTTTCCTTGTTGTGGTTCTGGTTGCATTGATTGCTTTGATTGTTTACGTCGAGTCTGCACGCCGTAAGATCCCAATCACTTATGCAAGCCGTCGTGTAGGCAACCAGACATTTCGCGGACAGGAGACAACACTTCCGCTAAAAATCAATATGGGCGGCGTCATTCCTGTTATATTCGCTTCGTCGGTGCTGGCACTTCCGCAGACGATACTTGCCGCGCTGCCGCCCGCTCAAGGTGATACTACTTCAACCTGGGCAAAAATCTATCAATTTTTCCAGCAGTTTCACGGCGGCGATCCTTACTACGAACTGATTTTCCTCAGCCTTATCGTGATATTTACTTTTTTTTATATCACAATAGTTTTCAATACCGATGAAGTTGCGGACAATCTGCGTAAACACGGCGGTTTCATTGCGGGAATTCGCCCCGGAAAACCAACAGCGGAGTATCTCAACACAATTCTTACGCGGCTAACCACAGTTGGTGCTATCTATCTGGCTTTTGTTGCCTTTGTGCCACAGTTGCTTTTGAGCGGATTAAAGGTTGCAAGGCTTCCGTTTATCGGCGATCGCCTCGATGCATTTTTTACGGCGACCCCGGGACTAAGCTGGATTCCGACCGGATTGGGATATCAATTCTTTTTTGGCGGCACTTCTTTGCTGATTTTAGTCGGGGTTGCGATGGATACCGTTGCACAAATCGAGGCACAGCTGGTCATGAAAAACTACGAAGGGTTTCTCGGGGCCGGCTCCCGACTGCGAGGACGGAGAAACTGAGACTCCGTATCTGATCAGGGAATTAGATGAACAAGATTCTGGTATTAATTGGAGCACCCGGGGCAGGGAAAGGAACACAGGCCAGAATGCTGAGTGAGCATTTTGGCATACCACATATTTCTACAGGTGATATGTTTCGTGAAATGAAGACACTTGACACTCCATTGGCAAGGGAAGTTCGCGAAACGATGGCTGCCGGTAAACTTATTTCTGACGATCTGACTTTTCAGATAGTTCGTCAGCGCACCTCACGCGAAGATTGCAAAAACGGCTATCTCCTTGACGGATACCCGCGTACGGCAGTACAGGCCAGACAGCTGGAACAATTGGCTTTAGAGCAGGGCAAGGATATTCTTGCCATCGAAATATTCGTTCCGAAAGAGGAGTTAACGAAACGCCTGACAGGCCGTCGCTCTTGCCCGATTTGCGGTGAGATTTACAATATTTACTCAAAGCCGCCGGTAAATGATAATGTCTGCGACCATCATCCCGAAGCCCGACTGCTTCAGCGGGAAGATGATAATGAAGCAAGCGTGGCTACCCGGCTGGCAACGTTTGAAGAAATGACCCGGCCGCTTATTGATTATTATTCCGAACAGGGACGCCTGAAAAGCATCGACGGTACACAAAGTGCCGAAGCAGTTTTCGATGAGATCGTTAAAGCCGTCGGCGGTTAATTTCTATTATGCGGAGTCCCGGCATCCGTTGGTTTTTTGACACTGCTGCGGCTTTGTTTTTTTCGTATCCGATGATCATTGCAAAAACACAAAAAGATCTCGAAAAAATGCGAGCCGTCGGCGAACTTATCGCAGAGATCCGCGAAGCGCTGCGAGCTATGGTCGCACCCTGCATTACTTCGCTTGAATTAAATGCCGCCGCGGAAAAGATGATGCGGGATGCAGGGGCGATTCCTACATTCATAGGTTACAAGCCTTACGGAATGGTGCCGTTCCCCTTTGCGATTTGCGCTTCGGTTAATGAGCAGGTTGTTCACGGTTTTTCCAATGACAAGCCGTTACGCGAAGGTGATATTATTTCGCTCGATATGGCATGTACGCTCAACGGGTTCGTCGGAGATACGGCAATTACGGTGCCTGTAGGTCAAGTAAGCGATGATCTTTTGCAATTGATTCGTGTAACCGAGGAATGTCTTGCTTTAGGGATAGAGCAATGCCGCCCGCATAAACGCGTAGGTGATATCGGCGCGGCCATACAGCAGCATGCCGAAAAATATGGCTACGGAATAGTCCGTGACTACACCGGACACGGAATCGGAAGGGCAATGCATGAGGCTCCTCAGATCCCCAATTACGGACGACCCGGTACACGGGAAATGATACGAGCCGGTTATTGTTTTGCCATTGAACCGATGCTCAATATGGGGACGCATGAGACCCGCACTTTGGAAGATAAGTGGACCGTTGTTACCCTTGACGGCAAGCCATCGGCCCATTTTGAACATACGATTGCAGTAACTCCTGAGGGGCCTGAAATACTGACCTTGACCCGTGAACAAAAGAGGGCAGGGAAGAAGGCTGATGCGGCTTGAAAAATAATCATGAATGCGGTAACATTAGAAGTTTGTCCAACCAGCCGTTGAGTTGGCTTTAGAATTTTATGTCTAAAGAAGAGGCAATAGAGGTAATGGCGACCGTTCTGGAGACTTTGCCGAATGCACAGTTCAAGGTCGTGATTGACGAAAATCAGCACGAAGTCCTGGCGCATATTTCAGGCAAAATGCGTAAGAATTTTATCCGAATTCTTCCGGGTGACAAGGTATTGGTTGAATTGTCACCATATGATCTAAAGCGGGGTCGCATTACATATCGCTATAAATAAGGCGGTGTTTATTATGAAAGTACGTCCATCGGTAAAAAAGATTTGCGATAAATGCAAGATAATTCATCGCCGGGGAATTGTTCGCGTTATTTGCGATAACCCGAAGCATAAACAGCGGCAAGGTTAAAACACTTGGCCGGGCAAAAGTCTGTCTGTTTAACCGGCAGATGATTGCACGGAACCCGTAAAAAAGGAAACATTTATGGCTCGTGTAGCAGGCGTAGATTTACCACCTAACAAACGCGTTGAAATTGGTTTAACGTATATTTATGGCATTGGACGTTCGCGCGCCAATGATATTTTGAGCAGGGCAGGTGTCAGCCCGGATGTCAAGATCCGCGACCTGAGTGAAGAGGAACTGAATAAGATTCGCGGAATCCTGGATCAGGAAGGCGAAATCGAGGGCGATCTCCGCAAACGCGTTCAGATGGACATCAAACGTTTGATGGATATCGGATGCTATCGGGGTCTGCGGCACAGAAGGAGTCTTCCGGTCCGCGGCCAGCGTACCTCAACAAATGCGCGAACCCGAAAAGGGCCGCGTAAGGCAGCGGTTGCCAAGAAGAAGGCACCAGGTAAGAAATAGTTTTTCGGTAGAGCTTACGGCTCTCAATTAATGGGTTTATATGGCAACTAAAACGTCAACGACGAAAAAGAAAACCTTCAAAAAGAAAGAACGCAAACATATTCCATCGGGAATTGTCCATATCTCGGCTTCTTTCAATAATACCTTAATCTCGATTACCGACACTGAAGGCAATCTGGTTGCCCAAAGCTCTGCCGGTGCAAGAGGTTTCCGCGGGTCGAGAAAAGGGACGCCGTTTGCCGCACAGCAAGCTGCAAGCGAAGCGGCAAGAAAGGCTGCAGAAGTTGGAATGCGAGAGGTCGAAGTTCGAGTTAAAGGGCCCGGCGGCGGAAGAGAGTCTGCCATCCGTGCAATCGCACAAGCCGGGATTCGCGTGACCGCAATCCGGGATACGACTCCAATTCCACATAACGGATGCCGTCCGCCAAAACGCAGAAGGGTTTGATTGTTCGCGGATTCGAATTACTGATTTTTGGTTTGTATCGAAAGGAAGAAGAGGCCGCAAAACCCGGCTTTGTAAACTTTTCCGTTAATGAAATCCGTAACCGGCTTAAAAATTTCGAGCCGGCCGGAGATTTCGGAGGCAATTTAAGAAATAATGGCTAGATATAGAGATGCGGTGTGCCGATTGTGCCGCCGCGAAGGTGCAAAATTATTCCTCAAGGGTGACAGATGCTTTAAGCCTTCCTGTGCCATTGAAAAGCGTGGAACCAACCCACCGGGACAGCATGGAGCTGCCCGCCGGAAAATGTTGGCCGGATACGGTCAGCAACTCAGGGAAAAGCAGAAGGTCAAGCGGATCTACTTTATACTTGAAAAACAGTTTCGTAATTACTTTGAAAAAGCTTTACGCCAAAAAGGTGTAACCGGTGAAAACCTTTTGTTTATGCTTGAACGTCGGCTCGACAATGTGGTTTACAGAGCCGGGTTTGCTACTTCACGCCGGCAGGCACGCCAGATCGTGAATCATGGCCATGTCGAGGTAAACGGACGGAAAGTGAATATCCCGTCTTTTCAGGTTCGTGTAGGCGATGTTATTTCCGTCAAGGATAAAAGCCGTAAAAACGTCCACGTCGAAGGTGCCTGGTCAACGGCTGCCGGTCGAGGCCGCCCGAGTTGGATCGTGCCTGAGGGTAAAGATATGACGGTTACTGTCGCCTCGTTGCCGACTAGACAAGATATTGACGGTAACATTAACGAACAGCTGATCGTCGAGTTGTACAGCAAGTAAGGCAATATGGCCGACTGAAGTAGCCGAATGCGGCGAGTCCGTTCTTGCTCGCCGCCCATTCGGGGACAAAGCCGGCCAAACACTCATTTTAAAAAGAACGAATATGACACAAAACAATACCTGGTCGGATTTTCAAATGCCAAGCCGATTAAACGTAGAGTCAGAGACTCTGACCGAGCGTTACGGCAAATTCTATGCTCAGCCGTTCGAACGCGGATTCGGGACAACCATCGGGAACTCCATTCGTCGGGCTCTACTTTCATCAATTCAAGGTGCAGCGGTGACGGCTGTCAAAATCGAAGGTGTCGAACACGAGTTTTCGCCGATTAAAGGTGTAGTAGAAGACGCAACAGATATTATCCTTAACCTCAAGCAGGTTCCTTTCAAACTACACGGGAGTGGGCCGAAAACCCTTACAATTTCGAAAAAAGGCAAGGGTGAAGTACTGAGCGGTGATATACAGGCCGATTCCGATGTGGAAATTCTGGACCCGAACATCCACATAGCCACAATCAGCGGCTCGGGTACTTTTAATGTCGAGATGCGTCTCAAGAAAGGACGAGGTTACGTTTCGGCAGAATTCAACAATGATGACGACCTGTCTGTCGGCTATATTCCGATCGATTCGGTTCATACGCCAATAAAGAAAGTAAATTATACGGTAGAAAAAACACGGCAAGGCTCCAATACGGAATTTGACAAATTAACAATCGAGGTCTGGACTGACGGTTCGGTAAAACCCGAAGATGCAATCGGACTCGCGGCGAAATTGGTAAAGGATCATATGTCTATTTTTATCAATTTCGAAGAGGAAGAAGAAGAGTATAAATATGAGGACATTGCCCGGCCGCCTTTGATGCGAAATGACCTTTTGGATAAGCCGGTAGATGAACTCGAATTGTCCGTACGTTCCTATAATTGTCTAAAGAACGCTGATATAAGGACCATCCGTGATCTTATCCGCCGGACGGAAAAGGAAATGCTCCATACCAAGAATTTCGGAAAGAAATCCCTTACCGAAATCAAGGATTTGCTACACGGAATGGGGCTCGATTTCGGCATGGAATTCGATGAACAGGGTAATCCGATTCCCGGTTCGGGCGGACGCGATCTGGACTAAACTCCGGACAAAACACTTGCCGGACTTTGAAACGGAATTATTGATTTATGAGACATTTGAAGGCACATCGTAAATTGGGCAGGACGACGGAACATCGCATTTCGATGCTCCGGAATTTGGCAACCTCACTGATTAACGCCGAAAAAGAATACATTGTAACGACCGTAGCCAAGGCCAAGGAGCTGCGGCCATTTGTTGAAAAGGCGATAACCCTTGCACGAAAGGCACAGAACCTGGATGGCTCTGACTCCAAAGCACGTGAAGTACATCTTCGCAGGCAGGCTGCCAGATTTTTTCACTCGGGAAATCGTAATTTCAAGGCGGAACAGAGCAGATTTCGCGGCAAAAAAGGTGAGCAGAAAGAAGCGCCGGAACGAACCGCAGGGGTTCGCGCCGTACAAAGGCTTTTCGGCGAATTAGGCCCCCGTTACAAGGATCGTAACGGCGGATACACAAGGATAGTACGTCTTGGACGCCGCAGCGGCGATAATGCGGAACTTGCAGTTATAGAGCTGGTTGATAATCCTCGCGAGATGGCAGCGAAGGGTTAGGCGAAACAGATTGGAGAATGTAAGAGCGATGGCCGATAAATCTGCAGCCGGCAAAGCCGAGGATATGGGTGAAGATAAAAAATCGACGACCAGGGCGACAACAGAGCCGTCATTCAATCTGGATGAACTAAGGGAACTGGCCGATTTGGTCAACAAACACGGTTTTACGGATTTTGAATTTGAAAACGAGAATATCCGTGTTCGCTTAAGTAAACAGGTCACTACCCAATTTATTGCGCCACAGCAGCCCGCTGTAATACCGGGTCAGTTTACACAGCCCTCAGCTGCTGAGGCTTCTTTCCAATCAAGTCCGGTTCAGGAATCTGTAGATTATGATGCATCGCTATACAAAATCACTTCACCGATTGTTGGAACGTTTTATCGTTCACCGGCACCCGATAAGCCGCCATATGTTTCCGAAGGAAGCAGGGTAACTCCCGAAACCGTCGTCTGTATTGTAGAGGCTATGAAACTTATGAATGAAATTCAGGCCGAGACAACAGGCGAGATTGTTAAAATCTATGTCGAAAATGGCGAGCCTGTAGAATTCGGGCAGCCACTTTTCGGAGTTAAAAAGCAATAAACACGGGCCACGATTCAGAATGACTACATGCGGTTTTCACCAGAGAAAAATCGCGTTGCCAATTATAGAATCGTGGTTAAATTTTTTATAAAATGGCAAGCCGCGAGATTAGAAAAATTCTAATAGCAAATCGGGGTGAAATTGCATGCCGTATTATCTGGACTTGCAAGGAAATGGGTATCCAGACCGTAGCGGTCCACTCGGAAGCCGATCGCGACGCTCTTCACGTCCGGTTTGCAGATGAGGCGGTGTGCATCGGGCCAGCGCCGTCCGCTCAAAGCTATCTTAATATTCCTGCCATTATCTCGGCCGCTGAGATAACCAATGTTGACGCCATTCACCCGGGCTATGGTTTTTTGGCCGAATCCGCAACCTTTGCAAACGTCTGTGCCGATTGCAACATAAAATTTATCGGCCCCAGGCCGGATGTGATTGCAATGATGGGCGACAAGGTAGAAGCAAGGAGGACGATGGCAGCAGCGGGCGTGCCGATTTTACCCGGGAGCCCGGAACCCATCGAATCTCCCGAAGAGGCAATAGATCTTGCCCGTCAGATCGGTTTTCCTGTCATTATTAAAGCGGCTGCAGGCGGTGGCGGACGCGGCATGCGTATTGTCCGTGACGAATCTGAACTGAAAAGCAATCTGGAAACCGCTCAGGCTGAAGCCCTTGCGGCATTCAAAAATGGAGCCGTTTATATCGAGCGATATATCGAACGGCCGCGGCACATTGAAATACAGGTATTGGCCGATGAATATGGAAATTGCATTCATTTAGGCGAACGCGAATGTTCTATCCAACGCAGGCATCAGAAACTTCTCGAAGAAGCGCCCTCCCCCGTGATCACAGCCGCCCAACGCGAAGAAATGGGCGCGGTGGCTGTAAAGGCTTGCAAGGAAATCGGTTACTCGAGTGCGGGAACTTTCGAATTTCTTCTTGACGAAGACGGAAGTTTCTATTTCATGGAAATGAATACACGTATTCAGGTGGAGCATCCGGTAACCGAAATGGTAACGCTGGCAGACATTGTAAGGAATCAGATCCGCATTGCCTCTGGCGAAGAACTTGGATACGTCCAGGAAGATGTCCAGATTGTCGGTCATTCGATAGAATGCCGTATCAATGCCGAAGATCCGGAGAAATTTACCCCAAGTCCTGGAAAAATAACGGCATTCAATATACCGGGAGGACCCGGTGTTCGCGTTGACACGGCAGTTTATCCCGGCTATGTTGTGCCTCCTTACTATGATTCTATGATTGCAAAATTGATAGTCCATGCCCGGACGCGTGAATTGGCAATCGCCCGTATGCAGAGGGCTCTGGATATGATGGTCATCGAAGGAATAAAGACCACAATACCGCTGCACAAACGAATTATGGCGGACGAACGCTTCCGCAAGGGTGATTTTTCAACTAAGTTTATGGAGGAATTTTCGTTATAAGTTGATAATTTTCAACGAATAACCGATAATTGAAGAGTGTGACTGCGACACGAAAAAAACGCTGATAATTCAAGTTTCGCGGTTACCGGTAATAAGAACCGGATTTACTGCGGCCAAGGAGGAGCCTTTTTGAGCAAAAGATAGTTATGGCAATGACAACAGAAGTTAAAGCAAAAATAGTTAGTGAATATAGGACAAAAGAATCCGATACGGGTTCTTCTCAAGTTCAGATCGCACTTCTTACACAAAGGATCAACGATCTGACAGAGCATTTTAAGGTACATAAAAAAGACAATCATTCACGGCGCGGCTTGCTCAAAATGGTCTCCCGACGTCGTAAATTGCTGGATTACCTTAAAAGAAAAGATATCAATGAATATCATGAAATCATCAATAAACTTGGTTTGAGACGCTAGGTTTGCTAGTCTTTGGCAGCAAAGCGTAAAATAGCATTGCTGTCTGAGCTTTTTTAGTAAAACAGGCCACTTCGGGCCAAAAGAAATTGTTTCCTGCGAAGGATTGGATGATGCCTGCTGAACGTGACAGCGAATTTGGCCACATACAAAAGGGAACTCGCATAAACTGTTGCAATTCTCCAAAAGCGGCATGTGCTTCACGCTACAGCACCTGTCGCTTTTGTTTTGAGGAGAGATAATGACACGAAAGAAATATTTGAGAGAATCTATCAAGGTCGGCGGCCGCGACCTTATTGTTGAGACCGGAAAGGTCGCTAAACAGGCCGACGGAGCTGTAATAATCCGTTACGGTGACACTATGGTCCTTGTAACGGCTGTCAGTATGAGAACTGCCAAAGAAGGATTGGATTTTTTCCCTCTCACGGTCGAATACCGCGAATCAAGTTATTCCGCAGGCCGAATCCCGGGCAATTACTTCAGGCGGGAGGGTCGCCCAAGCGAGAAAGAAATACTCACTTGTCGTCTGATTGATCGTCCGGTAAGGCCGCTTTTTCCGGATGGTTACAGATTTGAGACTCAAATCGTAGGTACCGTAATTTCTGCCGATACCGAAAATGACCCGGATATTATCGCTATTATCGGAGCATCCTGTGCTCTCTATCTTTCCGATATACCGTTTGAAAACCCTATTGCGGGTGTCCGGATCGGGCTTATCGACGGAAAATACATAATCAACCCGACATATGACCAACGACGCGAATCCAAACTCAACCTGGTAGTCGCTGGCACGGAAGAAGCCATAGTAATGGTCGAAGCGGAAGCAAATGAAGTGTCCGAGAGTATAGTCGTCGAAGCATTGATGCTTGCGCACAAAGAAATAAAGCGACTTTGTCTCTGGCAAAAAGAGCTCGGGAAAGCCCTGGAAATCACCAAACGTGAGTTTACGCCTTTTGTGATTGACGAATCATTTGTAGCCGATATTGAGAAGAAATTCGGTGAAAGGCTCCGGGCCGCCTTGGATACTACCGGAAAAGATAAATTAACCAGCTATGCCGAGATCGATGCACTGAAAAAAGAAGTGATCGAATCATTTCCCGAAGACGAGCCTGAAGCCCGTAATATGGCCGCCAAAGCATTCGCCTATTTGAAAGAAAAAATCTTTCGCGACGATATGCTCGGACAACGTCGTCGGCCGGATGGACGCAGGTTTTCGGAAATTCGACCGATTCAATGTGAGGTTGGCTGGTTGCCTCGCGTTCACGGTTCGGCATTGTTCACTCGAGGTGAGACGCAGGCAATAGTTACTACTACGCTCGGCACGAAAATGGATGAGCAGTACCTTGATGACATTGAAAAGGGCGAAGTCAAAAGGCGTTTTATGCTGCATTATAATTTTCCTCCATATTCGGTAGGAGAGGCCGGGCGTTTTGGTGGCACATCACGTCGTGAGACCGGCCACGGAAACCTTGCCCGCAGAGCTCTGGAGGCAGTTTTGCCTCCCGAAGAGGAATTTCCTTACACGATCCGAATAGTCTCGGATATTACGGAATCAAACGGCTCTTCATCAATGGCATCTGTCTGCGGCGGATCCCTAAGTTTGATGGATGCCGGCGTGCCAATTAAAAGATCGGTTGCCGGCGTCGCCATGGGGCTTGTAATGGAGGGAAACCGTTATGCGATACTGTCAGATATCGCAGGAGCTGAGGATCATTATGGCGACATGGACTTCAAGGTCGCCGGTACCCGCGAGGGAATAACAGCTCTCCAGATGGATATCAAGATCACCGGCATCAATGCAATGATCCTACAGGAAGCATTGGAGCAGGCCCGTAAAGGACGGATGCATATCCTCGATATCATGGAAAAGACCATCGCCGAGCCGCGCAAAGAAATTTCCCAATATGCTCCGCGAATCATAACACTTCACATCAATCCTGATAAAATTCGTGATGTAATCGGGCCGGGAGGAAAGGTGATACGGGCCATAACAGAAGAAACAGGCGCTAAAATCGATATTTCAGATGACGGCACTGTTCTTATTGCTACTTCCGACGGCGAAGCTGCTCAGAAGGCAATTGCACGTATCAAGTCGCTTACCGCTGAAGCGGAGATCGGTGAAACATATCTTGGCACCGTTTCCCGAATAGTTGATTTCGGAGCGTTTGTCGAAATTATGCCCGGACTTGATGGCCTGTTGCATATTTCTGAGATTTCGGATCGTCGTGTTAAAGACGTTCGGGATGAACTCAAGGAAGGACAGCAAATTCTCGTCAAATGCATTGGCAAAGAGGGTAACAAAATAAAACTCTCGCGGAAAGCTGTGCTTCAGGAAGAGAAGGCAAGGGCAAAAACAGGAGAGGAATAACAAACCGATTTTAGCTCATTCTTGCCCGGGACGGCTGACTGCCGTCCCTTTTTAAAGTTTATAGTAAACAAAACGATTCTGATTCACTGAAATGTCAGCACCAAATATAGAAACAATAGTTTCTCTTTCGAAAAGACGCGGTTTTGTTTTCCCGGCATCGGAGATTTACGGCGGGCTGGGCTCTGCCTGGGATTACGGACCGCTCGGGGTCGAACTGGCAAATAACATAAAAAAAAGCTGGTGGGAAAATCTCGTTTATAAAAGGGATGATATCGAAGGTCTGGATTCTGCCATTATTCAGAATCGCCTTGTCTGGAAGTACTCCGGCCACGAAGATACATTTTCAGATCCGCTCGTGGATTGCCGCGATTGCAAGGCGCGTCTTCGGCAGGACAAATTAGAACAGGATCCGGTTGACGGGCGTTATTTATGTTCAAATTGCGGATCGAAAAATTTAACCGAGCCGCGGCCATTCAATTTAATGTTTCGCACCACGATAGGTGCTGTCTCTGCCGAAGATGACCCTTCTGCTTTAGCTTATTTGCGGCCGGAAACCGCCCAGGGCATTTTTATTAATTTCGCCAATGTTCTGAATACCTCGCGGCGGAAACTCCCGTTCGGGATTGCTCAAATCGGAAAAGCCTTTCGCAATGAAGTTACGCCGGGAAATTTCATTTTTCGAACCCGTGAATTCGAACAAATGGAGCTCGAGTATTTCTGCCGTCCGGAGGATGCGGAAAGAATACATCAGGAATGGATCGAATGGTTTCAAAATTGGATAACAGAACTTGGTATTTCAAATAATAATCTGCGTCTTTACGAACAATCCAAGGAAGAACTGGCACATTATGCCGCCAGGACTGTCGATATTTTGTACAGATTCTTTCCGGAACGCGATGACGAAACCAGGCAATTCGACGAGTTGATGGGAATTGCGAACAGGACAGATTATGACCTTCGGGTGCATTCAAAAAAATCAGTGGATCCTGAAGGTAAACGGCTGAATCCTGATTCGACGGAAGACCTTTCCTATTTCGACCCGCAGACAAACGAAAGATTCTATCCATATATAATTGAACCATCTGCAGGTGTAAACCGTACGCTGCTTGCGGTAATGATGGATGCCTATTCGGAAAGGACTAATGAAAAAGGAGAAACGCGCGTAATACTCAGGCTGAAATCAGATCTTGCGCCAATTAAAGCGGCGGTTCTTCCATTAGCGAAAAATAAGCCCGAAATTGTCGAGATGGCAATGCGAATTAAACGAGACCTGCAGACATCCTTGCGTGCAGTCTATGACGATACCGGCGGTATCGGAAAACTTTATGCACGGCAGGATGAAATCGGTACTCCCTTTTGCGTAACCGTAGATCACCAGTCACTGGAGGATGAGGCGGTTACTGTACGCGACCGCGACACCTGGATGCAGGAACGCATAAATGCAAGTCAATTGAAAAACTACCTGAAAGAAAAACTATCTCTTTAGGTTTATCCAGTAAGGCATTTACAAAATACTGCAATCACTCTCTAACATTCAACTTTATTGGTAGAGAGCAGCATGTATCGCATAAAGTGAAATTTCATAATAAATATGTAGCTCATTGTGCGGATTCAATTCTTTTTCCGGTTACAATATGCTTGTGAAAAATGTCACGGCAGAAAAAAAATACGACAATATTTTATTTTCAACCGTTCGGGAACTTGCAAGACTGATTGCAGAAGAGGGCGGGCGGGCCATGCTTGTCGGCGGCTGCGTCCGTGACGAACTAATGGGCATTCAGCCAAAGGACTGGGATCTGGAGGTCTATGGCATCCCACCGGAAAAACTACGCAAGCTGCTTGAGGATTTCGCTGAAAAAATATCGCATAAGGAATTTCGCGGCGATAATGTCCGGGAAATTTCAAAGTTTCATACAGCCGGGAATGAGGGAATAAAGTATGAAAATGCAGAAAGCAAAATATCGTTAAATATAGTAGGCGAGGCATTTGCAGTCTATAAACTCGGCAATAATCTGGATATCTCGCTTCCCAGAAGAGAAAGAAAAAGCGGACGCGGACATAGAGCCTTTATTGTCGAAGGCGACCCCGATATGTCTTTCGAAGAAGCCTGTTCACGAAGGGATTTCACCATCAATGCAATTTTAAAAGATCCCTTAACAGGTGAAATAGTTGATCCGTTTGGCGGGCGTATGGATATAGAGAAAAAGATCATACGCCATGTTTCTGATCATTCGTTTCCGGAAGACAGTCTTCGTGTGTTGCGTGCAGCAGTATTTGCAGCCAGGTTCGAATTTGACATTGCGTCGGATACCGTCGAGCTCTGCAGGCAGATGGATGTTACGGATTTGCCCCGCGAACGAATTTGGGGAGAGTTGCAAAAGTTGCTGCTTCTGCCTGTCCGGCCATCGATAGGTCTGAAGTGGTTATACGATCTGGGCGTTACGCGGCAAATTTTTCCTGAAATGCAGGCATTGGCAGGAGTCCCGCAAGAACCTGACTGGCATCCTGAAGGTGATGTTGATATCCATACAATGATGGTTGTTGATCAGGCAAGAGAGCTGATAAATGATTTGGATTACCCGCGGCAAATTGCGGTTATGCTAGGTGCTTTATGCCATGACTTCGGAAAGCCCGCAACAACGGAATTCGTTGATGGCCGCATACGTTCAAGGGGACATGATGAGGCCGGAGTGTTGCCGACAATTTCATTTCTGGACAGACTTGGTGTTTATTCAATTCACAATTTCGATGTACGCGGCCAGGTAATTCAGCTGGTTCGTTATCATCTGAAACCGGGTGAATTTTACAAGTCAAAAACACCGATTGGCGATGGCGCTTTTCGCCGTCTGGCACGCAAAGTAGAGCTTGATTTATTATATCGGGTTGCTAAAGCCGATAGTCTTGGCCGTAATCCGGACTGGCTCGCGCCTGAAAAAAGATTTGGCTCAGAGGCTCAGGAATGGTTCATAGAGCGGGCACGGGCCCTTGCTATCGAAAAGAAGGCTCCGGAACCGATATTAAAAGGCCGGCACCTGATCGGGTTAGGACTTGAACCCGGCCCGCATTTTCGAAAAATCCTTGATGCGATTTACGAACTTCAGCTCGATGGTAAAGTAAGGGATCTTGACGAAGCGATCGCCGAGGCTCGCCGCTTGGCTAAGAATATATAATTGCAAAATTGTCCGTTAGGCTCGGGCTGTCATGGTCATAACAGGTCAACGGATGGATAATTTACCTGAAACTGAGTCGATTTTTCGCAAGGTCAAGTGCAATTTCGAATGAATTGAAAAAGTCGTAACCGATTACGCCTTGCGCTCCACCGAGCATTAGAGTCATTTGAAGAATGGCGGGAAGATTCCCGTATCGGACCATAAAAGGACGGCCATCGATACGGGTTTCGATTCCGAAGCAATCGGTCTCAAACTTACCGAGGACAGGAAAGAAGTCTTCTTCAACACCTAGTCTCGGATATCCGGATGTAATTTCACCCGGTAGATAAGAAAGTCTTGCTCCAGTATCCAGAAAGCAATTTACCATTTGTCCGTCAATGGATGCTTCCACAATCGGAATTCCCATAAAATTTCTTATGCCGATTTCATTTCCATCCAGGCGAATATCATTTGTGTAGAATTCAATCCGCCTTGCCTGATAATTGAATAAAATTCCAAAGTCGATGAGAATGTCTGCTCCCATCAGCGTCGTGATTTCTGTTCCCAGTAACCCGGAGACTGACTGCGGCGTAAAACCCATAAGACTCGTGGAGACACTGTATGTTCGTCCGCAAAATTCAATACTCTCCGTAATATGAATAGTTGACGGCGACCCGGTATCCACCAGGATGCGGTCGTTTCCGCTTTCAATTATCGGATGGCCCTCAAACAATTCAATATTGAACGTTTCCATGTTTTTCTATCCAAGCGGTATTTCGGGCCGGCAAATTCAAGTTGTAGAAAGCTCACGCAAACCCCGGGAAAGTTATTTACTTTAAGTCATTCGGGACAAAGACATCCGAAGAGTTTGTTCTTCGCAGTAAAAATCGTTGAGGGTATTCTATTGCAAAAGATGTTAACAATCAATAACATTTTCGCAACTTGCATTTAAGTATTATTATTTGGATTTAAGGCTTTGCGATCTTCATGTTAAGACAAAATGCAATTCAGGGATTTTACCAAATAAAAAATAAGCGACAAGGAGCGGGTTCCTGTCGCTTATTGATCTAAATTGTGATAATCTCATCTGCCGGTCTTACAAATGACGACGCAACCGGCAGAAAAAAGGCAAATTAACTTATTGCTTGCCTTCAAGAAAGGCTTTCAATCTGCGTGAACGTGATGGATGCCGCAGTTTTCGCAGAGCTTTTGCTTCGATTTGCCTGATGCGTTCGCGTGTAACTGCAAAGTGCTGGCCTACCTCTTCGAGAGTATGTTCGCTGCCGGTATTGCCAAGACCGAAACGCATTTTTATTACTTTTTCCTCTCGCGGTGTCAGGGTAGCGAGTACCTCATCAGTGATTTCCCGCAGGTTTGAAAACGTTACGGATTCGGCCGGATTAAGAATCGATTTGTCTTCGATAAAGTCGCCAAGATGCGAATCTTCTTCTTCGCCAATCGGCGTTTCAAGAGATATTGGCTCCTGTGCGATTTTCAGGACTTTACGAACCTTCGAAACCGGAATGTCCATTCTTTTTGCGATTTCCTCACTCGTGGGTTCGCGGCCGAGTTCCTGAACCAGAAGTCTGGATGTCCGTATAAGTTTATTGATGGTCTCGATCATATGAACCGGAATACGGATTGTTCTGGCCTGATCGGCAATTGCTCTTGTTATTGCCTGCCTTATCCACCAGGTTGCATATGTCGAGAATTTATAACCTCGACGCCACTCGAATTTGTCAACCGCTTTCATCAGGCCGATATTACCTTCCTGTATAAGGTCGAGAAATTGCAGCCCGCGATTAGTGTATTTTTTTGCGATAGATACGACCAGACGAAGATTGGCTTCCACCAATTCCTTTTTCGCCTGATTCGTTTCGTACTCACCGGTACTTATGGTTTCGTAAGATCTTTTAATCTCGACCGGCGGAAGCAGATATTTTTCTTCGATTTCTTTTAATACCGCCTTGGCCTCAGCGATTTTTCTGTTCAATTCCCGCTTTTCTGCCAAAGGTGGTTTCTTCTCGAGTTTGGCCTTGCTTTTTTTGATAGTGTCCTCGGCGCGTTTTATTTCCTCCACAACCTTACGAATTGCGCCAATGAGGATTTGCATCGAATGCTCTGTCAGGTTCAGGTCCCTGATTTCACGGGCAATGTCCACACGGAGCCGGGCTGCTTCGCGTTTCAGGCGAAGATAACGCTTGCCCGGCTTTTTCCCTTTGATCTTTTCCCGTTCTTTTTGCAGGGCTTTAAAAGCCTTGATTGCCAATGCATAGTTTTTCTTTATATTTTCAATACCTTCGAGAGTCCAACGAAGATATTCTTCGGCTTTATCTTCTTCGAGGGAAATTTCCGCCTGTTCTGCAAAGGCCACTGCTTCGCGGATACTCATTTTCCCTCGCTCCAGATCTTCGCCCATTTTTATCAGCCTTTCGATGGCAATCGGTGAGCGGGAAATAGCCTTTCGGGTTTTAATCTGGCCGCGTTCGATACGTTTTGCAATTGCAACTTCGCCTTCGCGGTTGAGCAATGGGACGATTCCCATTTCCCGTAAATAGAGGCGAACCGGGTCATTTGACTTATCGAGGGTTCCGGCCGATAGATCCAGGTCAAGATCGTCTTCGTCGAGGGTTTCATCAACCTCGTCATCCACCGCAAGGCTGGACGCCCGTTCTAGGAGTTGTGCGTCCGATTCCGCAACGGATATATTTGCGCCTTCGAGACGCTCCAATACATCCTCGAGATCATCGGCGGACATCATATTTTCAGGTATCTCACGGTGCAGTTCATCAAGGCTCAAAAATTTCTTTCGCTTACCTAGGGCAAGCAGGCGGTCCATCAGGTCTTCTTTTTCGTCGTAATCTGGCATAGTTTCCAGGTATTTTGATTATTATCCCGCAAAAAGCGTTGTTTATAATAACATCTCAGGGTGATCCGTGGTTGAAATTAACCAATTTAACACCATAATGTTAGAAATAGATTATTATATCACGCTTGTCTGAGCTTTGTAAGCATATTTTGCTTAATTTTCGATAAATCCAGTTGCTCGGTAACCAGATGGGTGACTGCCTCTTTGTCTCCGAGCTTTTCGGCTGCAATCAAGGCCCGGCTGATTTCGTGCAGACGATGTTCGATAGCCATTGAACGTAAGGAGAAAAGACAATTTTCGGCTTCATGAAGGACGTGATCTATAACTTCACCCGGCTCTCGTTTCGGCTCGCCTATTAACAGGAGAGGGACAAAGTCGCGGGCAATCTCATCATCACCGACAAGGTCGTATAGTATTCCGATTTCCGGCTCGGCACCCATTTCTTCCAGTTTGAACAATGCATCAAAGATACGTGCGGATGCCAGATGCTCATAATCACTTGGTTCGATAACGGGCAGTATTCTTTCACGAAGCTCTGCATCATGAATCAACAATTCAAGCAGATATTGCTCAGCTACCGTGATTTTGGGACGCGCGGCCCGTCGGGCTTGTCCGGCTATTGAATCGGCATTTAGGTTATTGGCCGATTTGACGGTCTGCCACAACTCCCGTTTGAGAGCCGCGTCATCAATGCCGAAATATGCCATCGCATCATCAAAGGATTGGCGTTTTTGTATTGGATTTTGAACCGATGCGATAATTGGCAAAATCTCTTCAATGGCATCAGAGCGATCGCGCGGATTTGCCATTGACCGTTTTCTCATCGCCGTTTCCAGTGCAAATGTAAGAAAAGGAAGGGCTTGGCCGCGCGCCTTATTGTATGCGGAGACACCGTTAACCCTTATGAATTCGTCAGGGTCCTGACCATTTGGCAATGTAAGTACTTTTATATCAATGTCCCGGGCATTGAGTTCGGTAATAGCCCGCATCGCGGCTTTTATGCCTGCTTCGTCACCATCGTAGTTGATCACCACGCGACGGGTAAATTTTGCAATCAAGGCGGCCTGATCAACCGTTAAAGCTGTACCCAGACCGGCGACAACGTTTTTTATGCCATTTATGTGCAGTGCAATAAGGTCAAGATAGCCTTCTACCAGAATAGCGAATTTTGATTTTCTGATGGCATCTTTGGCGAAATTCAAACCGTAAAGATGGCGGCCTTTTATGTAGGCTGCCGTCTCAGGGGAATTAAGATATTTGGGTTGGTCGTCGCCCATCGCCCTTGCTCCAAAAGCAATTACGTTGCCTTTTTCATCGCTGACCGGAAAAATAATCCGATTCCGAAAACGATCGAAAACCTTAGTCTTTTCGTCATTTTGCGAAACAAGGCCGGATAAGAGAATTAATTCCTCGGAGGCGCCGGTTTTTCTTAAATAATTCAGTAAAGTATCCCAGGAATCCTGTGCAAAGCCCAGTTGAAACTCTCGACAAGCCTCTTCGTTAATTCCGCGGGAATTGAGATATTCGAGAGCCTTGCGGGCTTGCCTATTGCCGGAAAACAGGCTTTTGTGCCAAAACCCGGCCGCAACTCGGTTAAGTTCTACAATCTGTTCGGCCAGGCGTTTTTGTGCTTCGCGTTCACGTTGTTTTTTGGCAGCTTCAGCTGCAGAAATATTCTCCGCAACCGGCAGCGGAATGCCTGAAATCTCCGCGACGCGTCGGACCGCTTCCGGAAAGCTCAGACCCTCGATTTCCATCAGAAACGTAAAAACATTTCCGCCTTTGCCACAACCGAAGCATTTGAAAAAGCCTTTTGCCGGATTAACAGAAAATGAAGGAGTTTTTTCCTGATGGAAAGGGCAGCATGCCATCCAATTGGCACCACGCTTTTTGAGCGGTACATAACGCTCTATAATCCGCAGAATATCGGCGCGTGTTTTTAGTTCATCGATGAAATACTGATCGTAGATCACAGGCAGTCTAGATTGTTCTTAATTCAACAATTGTAGCGCCGTTTCCGCCTTCATTTGCAGGAGCGAAAAAGAAGCGCTCAACCAATTCATTTTCTTTCAATAACTTATGGACAAATTTACGTAGTGCGCCCGTGCCAAATCCATGAATAACTCTTATTCGTGGTAAAGAGGCCAGATATGCTTCATCAATAAAGCGGTCGAGTACCCGTTCGGCTTCAGCCGTTGTCATACCAATCAGATTCAACTCCCGCGGCACCTCTTTTACACTTTCTGTAAATTGTATTTTGATGGAAGATTGTTTACCCGAAGCCGCAGCCGGATCTGCCGCACGCAGATTAGATATTTTTTCACGGATTCGAAGAGGCCCGGCCTGAATTTCGGCAATTCGACCTTCGATTTTTTCAATTTTTCCGCGAATTCCCAAGGGTGTAGATACCTCAGAGCCGACAATCAATGGATGATCGACTGTCGAAATTTTATTTGATTCGCCGGCAGGGAAAGTTTGGGCAAATGTTTCCTCCAGCCGTCTGACCATTGCTCGTTTTATTTCGGCTTTTCTGGCAGATATCTCCTTCTCCAGACGTGCCTTGAGAACTTTGTCCTCGATTGCTTCCACTAAAGCTTTGGTGGTTTTATCTATTGAGTCTAGAGCGGCGGCGATCGACTGTTCAAATTCCATTCTGCGCTGAGTTTCTCGTCGAGCCGCTTCCGATTCCAATGTATTATATCTGGCAGCCACGGCATCGCGTTCGGCTTCAAGAGCCGCTCTCAGATCTTCGGCCATTCGCAGCTCCTCACGGAGTTTTTCCAGATATTTATCGGCCTCAAGACTTGCATTTTCCAGTACTGACCGGGCCTTCTCAATGACGGAAGCGGGAATGCCGAATCGGCTGGCTATCTCGATTCCTGAAGATGAGCCGGCCAGGCCGGTTAATAATCTGTAAGTAGGCTTGAGTGTTTTAGTGTCAAATTCTACCGAAGCGTTAATTACACCGGGATTGTTAGCAGCGTAAATTTTCAATGCGCAATAGTGTGTCGAAGCAATTATTTGCGCACCGCGACGTCGGAATTCATCTACAATTGCCACGCCTAAAGCGCTGCCTTCTTCCGGGTCGGTACCGGTACCGACCTCATCCAGCAATACTAGTGCAGGCGGGCTGCAATCGTCCATCATCCGGGCAATATTTGCCATATGTGACGTAAAAGTAGAGAGATTTGCCGAAAGCGATTGATGATCGCCAATATCAGCCAATATAGATCTGTAAAGTGGAATCCGTGCAGATCGGGCAGGAACTGGAAGGCCTGCAAGAGTCAGCATGCTCAAAAGACCGGCGGTTTTCAGTACAACGGTTTTTCCTCCGGCGTTTGCCCCGGAAATTATCATTGCAGGATGTTTTTCATCAAGGGAAATGGTAACCGGCACGATTGCAGCATTTGCGCCCGGATGTCCTTTATCTTTTGTTTCAATTATCGACTCTTCGAGCAATGGATGTCTGGCATCTATTATTTCCAGGGTTTGATCTACGGAAATTACGGGTATAACAGCATTAAAACGTTCCAGGAATTTTCGCTTAGCCCTTATCTGATCGAGCATTGTAACGGCATCGAAAGTTGCCAAAACCTGTGGTAACCGATTGCGGAGGGAATCGGTCAGGCTCTCAAGAATAATGGATATTTCACGTTCCTGTTTTCCGAAGAGGCTTTGAAGTTCGTTGTTTGCCTCTATAGCCTCCAGCGGTTCTACAAAAGCCGTTTGGCCGCTGGAAGAAAAACCGTGTGTTACGCCGCCGATTTTTCCGCGAAAATCTACTTTGACAGGAATGACAAAACGGTCATTGCGTACGGTTACAATAGAATCGCGAATAGCATCCCCGGCCGAACGAATTTTGTTTTCGAGAAGGTCGGTTATTCTTTTACGCTGTAGTGAAATCTCCGATCTTATACGTTTTAGCTCAGGAGAAGCTGCATCATCAATTTCCCCTCCGGGCAGAATCGAGCGGCGAATTTTCTCCGCCGTACTCTTTAATTCGGGGTCGATTTTTTCTGCAATTTGCCATAAATTCGGTGCCAAATCGCGTTCGATGGCTAACGCTGATCTTGCTGCCAACGCTTTAAGACAAAAATTTGCGGCATCCAGAAGCATTTGCGGCTCCGCAACGGCACCGGAAATGCCTAAAAGTGATATAAGTGGTTCCGGGTCCGAAAGGCCGGAAAAACTCCAATCAATTTGCCGCTCTTGAGCAAGCTTCACGGCTTCGGAAACTTGAGAATGAGCACGTTCTATTGAATTACGATCGCTTTTTGGACAAAGTTCAAAAAGAGCATGTCGTCCTGCAGGCGTTTGCGCCTCACGCACAATGAGTTCGAGTGCGCGATCAAATTCCAATGTTTTTGAAGAAAAATTCACAGTTTGTCTGAAAAATCACAAAAATCTGTTTTTTATACTCGGAGTAGGAACGAGACATTCGTTGTTTCGGCCAAAAAGTCGATATCTGTGGGTCGCAATAAAACGATAAACAGGGTCGAGAATGAAACCCGGTATAAGAGAAAACAAATAGTAAAGAGGCCAGAAATTCGAAAGCCGCCGAAGAATTTTAAGAGCAGCCTTAGATTCAGTATAAATTTGTCCGTTTTCAAGTAAAATGACTGAGTCCGGCAAATTGGAGATGTCGGTGCCACCATTCGCATGCTGTGATAGTAAATCAGATCCTATCTCTGATTTTATCCCCGCAAAGTGAAACTGTTCCGTCTTGTCGTGCCTGATAATAAAATTGATCCAGAAATTGCAAAAATTACATTCGCCGTCAAAAAGGATTATCGAAGCCATAATTTAATTATACTCATTTGGCTGCAAGCGTGATATCCAAAGTATTGAAAATGTAATTTTTTGTAAATTTTCAGCAAAATATTGCCTGCTGCTTTTTGCAATCTGAAACTTTTGCTTTATGCTCTGCGTAAAAGTGCACCGAAGCAGTTCCAGTTCTCAACACAACTAAGTCATTTATATGAAATTCAAGCAGCTATTCTTCGCTCTTATAGCCGCCGCATTGTTTCTGTCGCTCCAGGCTATTGCACAAACCTATGCAATCCGGGACGCAAGAATTGTTACCGTTTCCGGGCCGACAATTGAAAAGGGAACGATTGTAATTCGTGGCGGCCTCATAGAAGCGGTTGGCTCTGACGTAAAAATACCCACTGACGCAAAGATTTTGGAAGGCGCCGGTCTGACAGTCTATCCGGGATTCATTGATGCTCTGACAAATCTTGGTTTGCCGGCTCCGGCACCGCGGCCGACGCCGGGCGGAGCCGCCGGATTTCAGGCACAACTGGCAGCCGCCGCAGCGACACAGTCTGGTCAATCGTCTAATTCAAACTATCCCGCCGGACTTCGTCCCGAAGATATGGTAATAGATGAAGTGCGGGCGGGCGACGCACAGTTTGAAACTAACAGGAACGCCGGATTTACGACTGCGCTTACCACAGGCCGCAGTGGCATCTTCAACGGTCAATCGGCCTTAATAAACCTTGCCGGCGATAACGTCTCGGTTATGACGATAAAATCGCCTGTCGCCATGCACATTACTTTTGCGACTATTCCGGGCACTTATCCCGGGTCGCTGCTTGGAACTTTTTCTGCCCTCAGGCAGATGTTTAACGATGCTAAACGACTTGATGAATGGAAACGTCTTTATGCTGCCAATCCTAAAGGTATCAGACGTCCCGAATCTGATAAATCTTTGGAGGCATTGATACCGGTAATAAAACGTGAAATGCCCGTTGTATTCGTTGCTAACCGTAGAAATGAAATTGTCCGTGCATTGGATCTGGCAAAGGAATACAACCTGAAAGCTATCATTGCCGGTGGTCAGGAAGCAGGGCAATTGGCTGACAGGCTTAAAGCTCAGGACGTATCCGTGCTTCTTTCATTAAACTACCCGAAACGAACAGCCGCCGCCTCTCCCGAGGCCGATCCCGAAGACCTCGAAACACTCAGATTCAGGGCCGAAGTACCAAAAACCGCCGGAAAATTGGCAGCAGCGGGCGTTAAATTCGCATTTTTCAGTGGCGGACTGACAAACTTTGGCGATTTGTTTTCAAATATCCGTAAGTCCACAGAGAATGGTCTTTCGCGTGATGCGGCAATTCGCGCATTGACACTTTCCGCGGCAGAAATTTTCGGAGTTGCAGACCGCACCGGCACGCTCGAATCGGGGAAAATAGCCAATATTATAGTTGTAAAGGGTGACCTGCTCGGGACCGATCGCTTTGTTTCACACGTTTTTGTTGATGGAAAACTTTTTGAACCAAAGCCACCGGCCAATCCGCCTGCTTCCGGTGGTAACGGAGCAGTCAGGTCCGGAGCCGGTCCGGCCGCTTTAGCCAACGTTTCAGGCTCGTATTCGATAACCATACAAGCGCCGGGTCAGAGCCTTTCAGGAACCATTAATTTTGTTCAAAGCGGACCCTCGCTTACCGGCACATTAACCACAGATCTCGGAACAACCGAAATTAAAAACGGCCGCATCGGTCCGGATGGTTTTAGTTTCACCGGAACCGTTGTCGCCGGCGGCGAAACGATTGATTTTACGGTTCGCGGCCGTATTTCAGGAAATGAATTGACCGGAACTGTCGAATCACCGATGGGAAGTTTCCCGATTACAGGCACAAGGATTCCCTAAATTTCCGGCATTGGTAAATTTATTACTATGAAGCGCTTAATTCTATCCATTGCTGCATTAATCATGGCATTCGGGCCCTCGCTTGCGGTGTTTGGGCAAGCCAGAGGCGAAATACTTATAAAAAATGCCACCGTTCTGACGGCTTCACACGGGACGTTGACGAATACGGATATTCTCATTCGTGATGGAAAAATTTCCCGAATCGGAAAGAACCTGTCTGCATCTGCAAATGCGAGAATTATAGATGCCACGGGGAAATTTGTTACTCCCGGAATTATCGATGCACACTCGCATTCAATGCTCAGCGCCATCAACGAAGGAACGTTAGCCGTAACTTCAATGACCCGTATTCGCGATGTTCTTGATCCGACGGATATAGCAATTTACCGTGCACTTGCCGGCGGAGTAACCAGTGCGCTTTTACTGCACGGTTCCGCAAATCCTATCGGCGGGCAGAGTGTTACGGTCAAATTCAAATGGGGCCATCCGGTCGAGGATTATCCGATACCGGATGCGATGCCGGGAATAAAGTTCGCTCTCGGTGAAAATGTTAAAAGATCGAATTTTCAACCTCAGCCCGGACAAAGCGTCCGTTATCCACGTACGCGGATGGGTACAATGGAAGTGATACGCGATGCATTTAGACGTGCCAGGGATTATAAACAGTCCTGGGATGATTACCGTTCGGGTAAGACGAAAATCCCACCAAGGGTAGATGAAGAGTTGCAGCCTTTGGTTGAGGTTCTCGAAGGCAAGCGGCTTGTTCATTGCCACGGCTACCGCTCGGATGAACACCTCAACATTCTCCGGTTGGCAGAAGAGTTCGGATTCCGCATCGGTACACTCCAACACGGGCTGGAGGCCTATAAGATCGCTCCTGAAATCGCAAAACATGGAGCCGGCGTCTCGATTTTTACAGATAGTTGGAGCTATAAGCTCGAAGCATACGATGCCATTCCATACAATGCCTATATTTTATGGAAAAATGGCGTTCTCGTATCCATTAACTCCGATTCAGATGAAAGAATGCGGCGGTTAAACCTTGATGCCGCTAAGGTTATGAAATATGGCGGAGTTCCCGAAGAAGATGCTTTACGGATGATTACACTAAATCCTGCAAAACAGCTTCGAATCGATAAGCGCACCGGTTCAATAGATGTAGGCAAAGATGCGGACATCGTCATATGGAATATGCACCCTTTCAGTTCATTTTCCCATCCGGAAATCACTATGGTAGAGGGTGAAATACTTTTTGACCGCTCAGCCGACTACCAACGCCGTGAACAACTCGCAAAGGAAAGGGAAGAGCTCGAAAAGCTTGATTTAAACCGTCCGCCTTCATCGGGTGGAACTCAGCCGAGAATTCCTTCAGAAAGGCGTCCCGGTGAACGTGATGACGCAGAATTTGGAGATAATCGTTAATTTAGCCCTAACCGTTACCAAAATAGACCAAAGAAATGAAACTCAAAGCGCTATTAACATTATTTTTTGCCCTCGTTATTGGTGTTACAGCCCAAAGCGACGGTTCGCAGCAAAACAAGAACGGCACTCCCGGAACGTTTGCTATCATTGGAGCCAGGATAGTTACGGTTTCAGGTCCGGTAATTGAAAATGGGACTATCGTAATAAAGGACGGAAAGATTACAGCCGTCGGAGTCGGGGCGGCAGTCCCCGCAGGTGCAGAAAAAATTGATGGCAAAGGACTTATCGTCTATCCCGGGATGATTGACGCTGCTACCGGGCTTGGGCTTGCAGAAATCGGGCAGGGAGCAAATGCTACTGTCGATATTGCCGAAACCGGAACCAATAACGCAAACGCCAAGGCGATTCTGGCCGTAAATCCACATTCATCCCATGTTAACGTAACGCGCGTCAATGGCATTACGACAGTGATGTCCGCTCCTACCGGCGGTCTGATAGCCGGACAAAGTACAATTATCAATCTTGTTGGATCGACCCAGTCTGAAATGGCCGTTGTACCAACATTCGGTCTGGTAATCAACTTCCCGAGGATAGCGTCAGGAGGTCGTTTCGGCGGATTTGGCGGATTCGGTATCCAGCAGGTTGATTTTTCGGAAGCTGTCCGTCGCCGCGATTCGCAGATAGAGGAGCTCAAAAAGCTGTTCACGGATGCGGAGAATTATGGACGCAGCCTTGACGCTTATGCGAAAGATAAAACCCTGCCGGCGCCGCAGACCGACCTCAGGCTCGAGGCGATGATTCCTTACATCCGTGGCGAAAAGCCGATTATATTCACGGTTGAACGCGAAAGAGATATACGGGCTGTAATTAAATTCGTTAACGAAACCAAGGTGAAGGGAATAATCGTCGGAGGTCAGGAAGCCTGGAAAGTTGCTGATGACTTGAAGAAAAATAATATACCCGTCATCTATACCAATATCTACAATCTGCCCGTTCGTGATGATGATCCCTATGATTTTCTTTTCTCTGCCCCGGCAAAACTTCAGCAGGCCGGAGTGAAATTCGCTATTGCTACCGGTGACACCGGTGCGGAAAATCGCGATCTCCCATATCATGCCGGATTGGCAGGAGCCTATGGTTTGCCAAAAGATGAGGCTCTGAAGGCAGTTACGATCTATCCTGCAGAAATACTTGGAATCGCGGATAAAATGGGCTCTATCGACGTTGGAAAGATTGCAAATATTGTAATTACGGACGGCGACCTGCTTGATCCGAGAACCAATGTCAAATACCTCTTTATCAATGGCAGAAAAATGCCTTTGACAAGTAGGCATACCGAACTGTTTGAAAGTTTCAAAGACAGAAAATAAACTTACAGGGCGGCATCGAAAGCCGCCCTTTTTCAATATTTTAGTGGTATTTCCTCGCCTTCCGGGAAAAATTCCAACGATGCTGAATTGAGGCAGTATCTTTGGCCTGTAGGTGGCGGCCCGTCCGGAAAAACATGTCCGAGATGTCCTCCGCAGCGTGCGCAACGTATTTCAGTTCTGATCATTCCATAACTCGTATCGCGGACATATTCGATATGTTCTTTATCAACAGGAGCAAAAAATGAAGGCCAGCCTGTTCCTGAATCGAACTTGTGCCGGGAACTAAAGAGTGGAAGTCCGCATAATCGACAGGCATAAGTACCTTCGAGTTTATTATCCAGCAGAGTGCCACAAAAAGGAGCTTCTGTACCGTGATTCAAAAGGATTCGGCGTTCCTCTTCAGTTAGGTCTGCAGCCAGCTTTTCGATTTGTTCATCTGTAAGTTTTTCCATATCAATAATTTACCTTTTATTTACTTGCTCTGTCGATTGCAAAGTCTTAAACACTTTCATCTTTCGCCTCAGAATCAGATTTTCTTGCAAGTCGCGCGACGGTACGTTCGATTTCGCGCAATCGACGAAACGCTGCCACGGCACGCAGCCAATCCTTGTTGTCAAATGCGGGAATTCCGGATATCACCTTACCTGATTCTACATCGTGAGAAGTAGCCGATTTGGCTGTAATCACGGCATCATCCCCAACCTTTAGATGTCCTGCGATGCCGACCTGTCCGGCCAGAATTACACGATTACCGATAACGGAACTGCCTGCCAGTCCGGTTTGGGCGCAAATAAGTGTATCTTCACCGATAGTACAGGAATGCCCAACCTGGACCAAATTATCAATTTTTGTCCCACGTGCTATACGGGTTTCTCCCACCGAGGCTCGATCGATTGTGGTATTTGCTCCGATTTCAACATCATCTTCAATGATCACGCGTCCTACCTGTGGGATTTTCAACCATCTTCTGTCTTCATCCCTGGCATAGCCAAATCCGTCAGAGCCGATAGTTGCATTGTTTTGGATAACACAGTTGCGTCCGATGACGGAGTTTTCACGAATGGATACGCCCGAATGTATGACAGTGCCTTCTCCTATTACAACACCATCATAAATAGTTACATTAGGATGGATACGGACGCCGCGGGAAATCTTACAATGTCGTCCGATTACCACGTTTGCATGTATTTCTACTTCATCGGAAACTTCTGCGGTTGAATCTATTATCGTCGATGGATGTATGAAATTAACCAGTGGATTGGCCGGATGAAAAGCCCTGAGAGTGCGGGTATAGGCTAAATACGGATCTTTACTGCGAATTACCGCAATATCTTTTCGGTCAATGGGCGTATTTTCCGCAAGAAATATAGCAGACGCCCTGGTAATGCGGATCTGTGGGGTGTATTTCGGATTAGCAAGAAAAGTAATATCTCCCGGGCCTGCAATATCAAGTCCGGCGGCTGAGTTAATTTCCAGCTCCGGGTCACCGGATTCGATTCGGCCGCCTGTCAATTCAGCAATTTTACTAAGTTTCATATGTTTAACCTTGAAAACCGAAGCTTTGGTATGTAAAACTTATCCTGCCTGATAATTTCCCTCAAGAAATTCCCCTGAAATCGTTGTTGCCCATTTAACCATTTCGGCAGATTATTATGTGCCGAATAAACAGGAGTAAACCATAATGAGCGACAAGGCAAACGCAGCACCTGCAAAATTCAGAAACGTCGAGGATTATCTGGCGGCAGAACGTCATTCAGCTACACGAAATGAATATAACAGCGGCCGCGTAATTACGAAAAGCGGCGCCAACCGTTGGCACAACCGAATTGTTGCCAATACGGCAATTGCTGTCGGAAGCCGCATCGGAGGTCAGAAATGTGAAATTTATATTGCAAACATGCGAGTGCGGCTGCGCGGAAACATGATTTGCTATCCGGATATTTCAATTGTGGCCGGGGAAGCTGCCTTTGCCGATGCGGAATCTGATTTATTGTTGAATCCTACCGCAATTATTGAGGTTGTTTCGCAAGCCACTCAAACAATGGAAAAAACTCAGCGGCTGGAAAGCATTCTGGGTATGGAGAGCATACGCGATTGTTTGTTTGTCAGGCTTGATGAAATGAGGGTTGAGCATTATTCCAGGCAAAATGCAAAACAATGGATCTTTCGTATTTATAACGAACGTGAAGATGTTATATCGCTCGATTCAGTAGGATGCAAAGTCTCCATACAGGAAATTTACTCCCAGGTGAGAATGGATCGGCCGCCGCTGAATTCGCGTTCCGTAAATTGAAAAGACGATATTTTAAGTTATAGAAGATCTACCGGATCAATTTCGATTTCGAGGAATCGTTTTTCGCAGCCGAGTGTTTCGGCAATCTCGAGTGCCTGGTCCATGAGAGAACGTAAATGTTTGCGGTTGTTGGATTTAAGTAAAATCTGCCTCCGGTACAAGCCCTTTAATAATGACAAGGCAGCGGGTGCCGGGCCAAGTACTCTGCAAAGTTTTTCCGGATTTGCGCGATCAAGCGCATTTCGGAGAATCTTTGCAGTCCGGTCTGCTTTTTCGGCATTTTTGTGAGAAATAATGATTGAGATGAGATGTGCAAATGGCGGGTATCCCATTTGCTCCCGAAACCTGATTTCTTTTCGATAGAATTGTTCATAATCCTGATTAACGGCTGCCTGAAGAGCGTAGTGTTCAGGATAATAGGTTTGAATCAAAACCCGGCCGGGTAAATTTCCGCGCCCTGCGCGTCCGGCCACCTGTGTCAAAAGTTGAAATGTACGTTCGGCGGCACGAAAGTCTGGTAATCCGAGTCCAATATCGACGGAAATGACGCCGACAAGCGTTACACTGTGAAAATCGTGTCCTTTAGCAAGCATTTGCGTTCCGACCAGCAAGTCAAATTCGCCGCGGCCAAAAGCAAGCAATATTCTGTCAAGTTCACCTTTACGGCGGACAGAGTCCCTGTCAACGCGGGCAATTCGCAAATTCGGGAATTTAGCAGCAATAAGCTCTTCTACACGTTCGGTCCCTTCGCCGATGAAATATAAATATTCGCTCGAGCATTGGGGGCAATTTTTCGGCACGTCACGGTGATAACCGCAATAATGACAAGATAACCGCCTTGCAGCTTTGTGAAAGGTAAGCGTTATGTCGCAATTTATGCATTTAATCATTTCGCCGCAGGTCCGGCAAAGCACAAATGATGAGTAGCCGCGTCTGTTTAACAGGATAATAGTCTGTTCGCCGCGTTTATGTGTTTCCTCGATTGCCGAGATTAAAGACGGCGAAAGGACCGGATCTTTTCCAAAACGGCGGAAAACTTCGCGCATATCGATCAATTCCGCTTTGGCCATCGGTCGCCCTTCAATTCTTTGGGTAAGTTGAAGATAGGTGTATTTTTCAATACGGGCATTATGAAATGACTCGAGCGATGGCGTTGCGGAGCCTAAAACGGTAATGGCATTGGCGGATTTTGCCCTTACGACTGCCAGATCACGAGCGTTGTAATGCGGTGCTTCGCTTTGTCTATAAGAAGCGTCGTGCTCTTCATCTACGATAATGAGGCCGGGACGCTCCAAAGGAGCGAAAATTGCTGACCGTGTCCCGATAACAATTTTGGCATCTCCGGCACGGATACGGCGCCATTCATCAAAACGTTCGCCGGTAGAAAGGTTTGAGTGCAGGATTGCAACGTGCTGGCCGAAGATTCCCCGCAGACGGCGCGAAAAAATCGGAGTCAAAGAGATTTCCGGAACCAGCAACAGAGACGAACGGCCCTGTTTGAGCATTGCTTCCATTGCACGGATATAGATTTCAGTTTTGCCGCTGCCGGTAACACCATGTAATAAAAAGGTTTGGAATTCTTTGCCTGATGAAGATTCGCAAATACGGCGAAAGATTTTTTCCTGATCTTCACTAAGTGTAAGGCGCTGCTGGCCGATAATCTGATCACCGCGTAACGGATCCCTCAACTGCTCACAGACGAAAATCTCCAGTAATCCCCGACGAACAAGAGAATGAACCGGCGAGGCGCCTGTACTTGTCCTGTCCAGTAGTTCAGAAAAATACATCTCGCCACCCGAAGATTTGATTTCGCTAAGCACTTTTTCCTGCTGCGGCGTAAGTTTTTCGTCAGATTTGTCACGCAAAAGCCTTACGGCTTTTCGAAGTTTGGGTGCGGCAAGCGGGCGTTTTTGTATCGTTGTTATTTCAATCAAGCCTTCATTAACTAGTTTTGAAAGCGTTCGTCTGAGGCTTGAGACGGAAAACTGTTTTTCCAAATCCTGTTGCGAAATAGTTTTCCCGGAAATTAGCAGATCCAGAATTTTGGCAGTCAAGCCGCGTTTGGCGTGGTGATATTCAGCATGACCTTTTTCTGTAAGTGTAATTACTTTTTCGACATTGGCATTTATTCCGGCGGGCAAGGCGGCTTTTATCATTTCGCCCCAGGAAGCGGCATAATAATCTGCTGCCCAATGTGTTAATTCCAGAATTTCATGAGAAATCAGCGGCTCTATATCCAGAAGATCAATAACATCACGTATTTTTTCAGGTTCCAGGCTTTTATCGGGCAATGTTTTGCCAATGATTTCAATTATATATCCTGTTAAAATCTGTTTTCCGAAGGGAACAAGCACCCTGCTGCCAATTGCTGCACTTTCGGCAAGATTGCCGTCAAGGCGATAGTAAAATGTCTTTCTTGCCGGCACAGGCACAGCGACATCAATGTAAATGGATTCTTTTTTTGCAGGTGCTTTATTCACAATATCAATTGAAAAGTTTATAATCGCCGGCGATTTAATGTTACGGAAGTTCGCCGGAAGAAAAATTTTCTATTTGGCTATGATAACCTATCGAAAAGAGTGCTTTAACTCTCAAAATAAGAGGTAATGGTTTATGGCGACGATTTTCAATAATGATAAACCTTCGCGCATCAGTAAAGGGCATGTTATAGGTGCCGTAATCGGTATAATTCTTATCGGGCTTTTAGTGTTTTTAGCAATGCAGCGTCCATCCATGGAAGAGCAGAAGGCTGCTGTGCTTTCGGACGCTTATCGTGAAGGATCGCCTGAGTTTCAGGATCTCACAAAGGACATTATTATTTCCACAAGCGAAGATACGGTCGAATACCAAAACGCATTCGGTAAGATATCGATGTCAATTAAAGGCAAAATCCGTAATAAAGGCACGAAAACAATCAATGGGCTTGAGGTTGATGTGGCCGTAATCGACCAGCAAAATCAGGTAATCAAGGACAAGCGGGTTCTAGTCGTGCCCACGCAGGTTGCCGAATTGCCGCCAGGCGGCGTTATCCCGATCACTCTTTCATTGGACGGCTTTGACAAGAAAGACGACAGAGCGAATATTCGCTGGAAAGTAAGGGCAATTCGCGTTGTCCGGTGATCCTAATTTTCGGGCTTTTCGATAAATAAATCATCGAGACGGCCATGGGCTGGCGTAACTGAAACGAGTGAAAACCCTGCCGCGGTTGCAACCTCGATTGCCTGCACAACATTCCGATTTCCGCTCACTTTAATCGTCAATCCGTTTGAAGAGAATGTTTTATGCTGAGCCAGCCCATCGAACAGGCTTTCTGCCGGCTGAGAACCTTCTGCGTTTGTAAAAACGATTTCGAACATATCCGGAGTGCCTGCCTGGGCAAGCAGTGTATCTAATCTACCGGCTGCGGCAACCTTTCCTTTTCGGAGAACCGCAACTTCATCGCACAACGCTTCGACATCAGCTAAAATATGCGTTGACATAAAAACGGTTTTACCTTCCGAGCGAAGCGAGGAGATAAGTTCGCGTATTTCACGACGCCCGATAGGATCGAGGCCGCTCATTGGCTCATCTAAAAATACAATTTCCGGATCATTAATTAAGGATTGCGCAAGGCTGACTCTTTGCAGCATTCCTTTCGAAAATTTACGCAGATGCTTATCCCGGCTTTCAACTTCGAGCCCTACGCGATCCAGCAAATCTTCGCATCTATTTTTTGCAGTGGTTGAATCCAGACCAAACAGTGCGGCAAAATAATGCAGAAGTTCACGCGGCGTCAGATAATCATAAAAATACGGATTTTCCGGTGAATAGCCTATCAATTTATGGACTGACGTATCGGAGATATCACGCCCGAGAATACGTGCGGTTCCCGAGGTCGGAAACAGGAGGCGCATCAAAATTTTTATCGTCGTGGTCTTACCGGCACCGTTTCCGCCAAGAATACCAAAAATTCGGCCTTGTTCCGCCTTTAAACTTACACCGTCCAGAGCACGAACCCGGCGTTTTCTGAAAAATCCGGTTTCGTAGTCTTTGGTTAAATTATCGATTTCCAGAGCGTACTGCATCGCGTGATATTTTTATGATTCTATTCGAGTGGTTTCGGGATTTTCGATTCCGGGGCGATGGCCATTCGGCAAAGCAATTGGTCAAATTGAAATGCAACACCGGTCGGATCTACCGGCATTCCCGCAGCATTGATTTTTATCTCATTACGGGGCGGCAAATTTATTGTCCTGAGCAATTCGATTAGAGCGGATCTGCCGGAAGGGCATTTGCCTGATTTACGAAACCTTTCTGTCAGAGCGGCATTTACAGCCTCCAGTTGTTCATTGGCATCAATCTCATAGAGACGGAGCAGTGCATTTTCCCGCGCTTTGGCATCCTCGGCGTTTTCATAGAGTTGGCGATATATTGCACGTGCCGTTTCGCGCTCTCCGCCGCGGGATTTCATTGCGGCTGACATCTCCAGCATAAAGGCCGGTGCGTCCGGTATCTCCGCGCCGCGGGAATATGCTTCCGAGGCAGCCCGATAATCGCCCAGCCGCCAATAAATGTAACCCAAATACTGATAAAACCGCCATTTGTCAGGGTTGTTGGCAATACCTTTCTTTATCAAAGCGATTGCCTGCATATTGTTGATAGCGGGTAAAACGACCGCTCCGTATGCATATGCGGCATAAAAATGCGGGTCCAGATCTGTTGCATTTTCAAGGTATTGATAGAGTAAACGAGGCTTTAGCGGACGCAGATCGTCCAGATTGATATCGCCTTCATATGCAACCAGTTTTCCGCCTATGTACTGGAGGCTCTGCATCCAGTACCAATCAGCCAGCAAGCCGTCGCCACCAAGTACGAAACCTCGAAGACGGCGGCCTTGAAAAGTTAAATCGCTTTCCTTTATCTCGTCCGGCAACTCAGGTTTGACTGTTAAAGCTCGCCGGCCGATAAATGCTGCAAAACTCAAAGCCGCAGCAGAAATAACTACGACGGAAATGATCCGGGCTTGTCCCCTAAATAGTCTCATTTGAAATTGCGCCTTGAAAAAATCGCTATCGAAATAGCCAGCATAGCGATGGAATAAGCAATGGCGTAAGCAAGCGCTCCGGAGAGCAGCGCCGCGGATGCAATATAACCATTTGCTGCTTCCGTACGGAAACTGAATATCGCCAGATTTGGCAAAAGGTAATAGACAAAATCAAGCAGGTAACGTGCAAAGTCAGAGGCAAGGGCAGCTCCAAGATCACGTAAAGAAGCACTAAGATGGCCGATAACGAATATCAGAAAAGTAAACAACGCAGACAGAGTCGCAGTGGAAAATGACGAAAAAAGAATCGCAACCGCAGTAATGATAATCAATTCAAGGTAAATAAGAGCGACCGCACCAAGCGACGGTAAAATAAGCTGAGTTCCGCCAACATATGCAAGAGCCAGGCATACTCCGGTGGCCATTACCGCCGTATTGACAAGCAGTGTCAGGCAAAGTCCGAGATATTTGCCAATGACAAATTGCCCACGCCCGACAGGTTTTGAAAAAATTGAATACACTGTCCTCTTTTCGATTTCTTTGGAAACAAGCCCGACGCCGACAAAAATGGCTATTATCACACCAAAGAGCAGAATGGCATTTGTCCCGAGATTTACAATCGTTCTGGCTTCCTGCCCATTGGTAAGCTCACCTAATAGAATTGCTGAGGCAGTAATAAGCAAAGCAAAAATTACAAGGTTGTAAAGAATGCGGTCGCGTATCGCCTCCCTGAAAGTGTTTTTCGCGATGATCCCGACTATTCGCAGCGATTCTGTAAAATTATTGTTTGAAGGCATTTGCAGAACTTGCAACCGGGCATAGAGGTGTATGTTCCCGGTAAAAACGACATTTGAATTTTACCATAAATCAGCTTATTTGGCGTTCGGCTTTTGATCTTCTTCATCATTGGCAGACGACCGCCGCCAAAAAATTGCGAAAGAAGGCAGAAAAACAAGCATAAGTAATGAAACGGGACGTGCGGCAATTACCATATCCGGCTCACGAAATTCGAGAATAATGTCCGAAGCTTTTTCCGGAAGATCAAAAGCCACAGCACCATTTTCATCCGGTTCGACCGATACGTCCGAGCCGTTTAGGCTGGCATGCCAATGCGGATAATAAAATAAGTTAAACCGGATTTTAGCAGACGGCCCCGACGCGACTACGTATTCTCGCCGGCTCGCTTCTTTAGATGTATTAACCCAATTCCGGTCGGCAACGGTCACTTCATTCCTGTTGCTTAAAGCCTCCTTTTTTGCCCAGACAGGCCACCAGCATTCGCAGCCCGGAGTATTTTGTACCTCCGTTACGCGGCGTGCAATTTCATCTCTGGGAACCGGCGCCGATGGAACGACAATCTGTGTAATATCAAAGATCAGTACGATAAGAGCAATGGCTGCTATTGGATACGCTGTTTTTCGCGTTAATTGCTTTTGGTTTGTAAGAATTATTTTCACACCGGCCGGAAAAAGTATTGAAACGGCAAAAGAAAGTATAATCAGCCATCTGAACGGAAACTGGAGTTTCTGAAGAATCGGTATTGAGTCCCAGAGCGGTTTTGAGGCAAGCGATGCCATAAACAAAGCCGAAATCGCAACAATCAAAATTGCTTTGTAATCAGTTCCGAAAGCTTCTTTTCGCCCTATGAAAAAGGCTGCCCCAATCGGAAGCAATAAAATGACGGTTGAAGCTGTAGTCAGGTCCATCATCCATAGAAATCTTGGAAAATAATCTTCGCCCGCACTCAAAAACATCGGGAAGAAATAGGTTGCATAGTTGTAATAACCGGCAGCGTAATACTCTGTTGTATTATGTTTAACCCATTTCAACTCCGGCAGCATACGAACCCAGTAAAAGGAAGACGCTGCCAGAGAGGCGATTGCCGAAATTGTAATTAACGTAAACCTGCGAATTAAATATCCCCCGGTAAATAAAAGATAGGACGCTGCGAAAATACCCATCGCAAACGCACCCATAATGGCTGACGGCAAATGTGCAAGTATCAAAAGGGCTGCAAAAAATCCAAGCATTGCCGTATCAGGCAATGACTGATGTTTCAAAACACGGAGCAGAAAAAGAAAACAAAATGGCAAAATCGCTGCGGCAGCGAATTCGGACAGGAAAAATGCCTGAAAAACCTGGAGCAGGTGATAGGGAACGATGGCATAAATAATAGCTGTAGTAAGTGCCCACGGCCGCGGCATTATCTCGAATGCAAAGAGATATGAGCCAAGAAGGCCGAGGAACATCCATAGAAGCATTGTCAGCCAGAGCGTGTCATACCAGCTTCCCGTTGCAAGCTGCACAAGTCCCATTGCAATATGTGCCAGCGGAGGATAGAAACGAACGCCAACGCTGCCGAAGCCAAAATTATCATTCCAGCCAAAGGGAGGAAAAGGATTACCGTTTCTGAAGGAATCATAAAAAGTGATGGCAAAACGGAGATGTTGCCCCAAATCATAATTTTCGGGAATTCCTACGAAAATAGCAGGTAGAAATATCGCTAAGGAGAATCCGGCAAGGGAAATGATTGCAATGCGGTTTGAAAGACGAAGCTGCATTTGATTCGGTGGGACAATGAAAGGGCTAATATATGAAAAAAGCAGGAGGCGATCAAGCGATCGTCTCCTGCCGGGTTAAGCCATCAAGGGCTTGTAAAGGGTTAGTTGGCAAGCGGTCCACATGCTGCGGGCGTTGCCTGGCAAGCATCAATGTCCGCTGCTGAAAAATGCGTTGCAAGCTGGCCTGCGGTTGCATCGGCAACGATAACGCCCGGCGTGCTAACTCCAAAGCGGCGTGTGCCGGTCTGGGTCAATCCGGAGGCTGAAGTCGGGATGGC
>Ga0073934_10001824_pt1 | contig 48257 bp, 34 predicted proteins | sample LarsenN4metaG_FD_76834 | JGI IMG/M metagenome (GOLD analysis project Ga0073934, IMG submission 76834) | Hot spring sediment bacterial and archeal communities from British Columbia, Canada, to study Microbial Dark Matter (Phase II) - Larsen... ...
CCGCCTCGGGCAGCAGCACCGCGAGGTATCCGGCCGACGATGGCGTGGCCACGGGCTCGAACGGCCGCGCGTGCACCTCGTCGGCGAGCAGCTGCCGCTGCGGATGGTCCGGGGGCCCTTGGAAGGTCATGCCAGCCAGCAATGTCATCCAAAGTTGACACTTTGGCAAGTCTGGCCACCCCGCAGCAGACGCAGGCACTCCGCCCCGAGGATGCCAACGTCGGCGACAATCGGGCCGGAGACGCCATGTCCGAACGCACGCCGCCCCAAGATCTGAGCGAGCTGTCCGAACACGCGCCTGCGTTGGCCGCGGTGGTGGCGCAGGTGGCCAGCGACGTGGCCCTCGTGATCGATGCCGAGGGCGTCATCCGCAGCGTCGCCGATGGCGGCGCGGCGCTCGCGCCGTCGGTCGCGGGCTGGGTCGGCCGGCGTTGGGTCGATACCGCCACGCCCGATTCGCAGCGCAAGGTGCAGCAGCTGCTCGAGGAGGCGCGTCACGGCTCCGGGGCGGCCCGCCGGCGCGAGATCAACCACCACGGGCCGGGCGGCAACGACATCCCTCTGGCCTGGTCGGCGATCCGGCTGGGCGAGCAGGGCCCGGTGGTCGCGGTCGGCCGCGACATGCGCGCGGTGGTCGCGATCCAGCAGCGCTTCCTGGCCGCGCAGCAGGACCTCGAGCGCGACTACTGGCGCCGGCGCGAGAGCGAGAACCGCTACGAGCGGCTCTTCCAGGTGGCCAGCGACGCCGTGCTCGTGCTCGACGCGGCGAGCAAGCAGTTGCTCGAGTGCAACGATGCCGCGCGCGCGATGTTCCCGGGTGTCGGCCTGTCGGCCGCCGGGCGCGCGGCCGGCGACGTGGCTGCCGTGGCCTGGCCCTCCCAGCTGCCACGCCTGGCGCGGGCCGCGGTGGCCGAGCTTCTGTCGGCCGCCGCCACCAGCGGCCGTGCCGCCGAGATCCGCGTGCGCGCGCTGCCCGACGGCAGTGCCTGCGCGATGGCCGCGACGCCCTTCCGCGTCGGCGACCGGCTGCAACTGCTGGTGCGCGCGCGCCGCGAGCTGCCCGGCGGTGCCGATGGCGGCAGCCTGCGGCATGCGGCCCAGATCGTCGAGAACACGCCCGACGCCGTCGTGGTGACCGATTCGGCGGGGCGCGTGCGCCTGGCCAACCCGGCCTTCATCGCGCTCGTCGACCGCGGCGACGAGGCGCACCTGCGCGGCAAGCCGCTCACCGAGCTGACGGGCGACCCGCTCGGTCGCTGGGCAGAGCTGCTCGAGCGCGCGCGAAGCCAGGGCATGGCGCAAGGCGAGCATCTGCAGCTGGACGCCGAGGCCGCATCGACCGCCGTGCGCGTCAGCGCGGCGCTGCTCACCGACGGCGAGCAGGAGGCGCTGGGCCTGGTGATGCAGGTGCTGTCCCCCGGCGCGGTGACGGCGAGCGCCGCGACGCCGCTGTGGACGGAACTGGCGGAGGCCGCCAGCCGCCTGGGTACGGCGCCGCTGGAGGCCTTGCTCACCGAGGTGACGCTTGCCGCCGAACGGCACCTGGTCAAGCGGGCCTGGGGCCTCGCCGGCGGCCGCTTCGATGAATGGGCGGCGATGCTCGGCCAGAGCTCCGAGGGCCTGCGCGCGCGACTGCGCCGGCTGGGCTTGGACGAGCGCGGCGAGTTCGTGGAATCGGCGCCACGCGCCGGCACCACGCACTAGGCACCACCGCGAGGCAGCACGAGGCCCGTCGGCCCGCGGCGCCCGCAACGAGAGCGAAGACCCGCGAACCTGCCCGCCCGCGCCGATGTCCAACGACCCCGCGTTCGGTCAGGCCACCCTCACCAACTGCGAGCGGGAGCCGATCCATCTCGCCGGCGCGGTGCAGTCGCACGGCCTGCTGCTCGTGCTGCGCGAGCCCGATCTCGTGGTGCTGCAGTCGAGCAGCAACACCGAGGCGATGCTGCGCTGGCGGCACGACGATCTCGTCGGCACCCCGCTGCCGCGGCTCGGCGGCGACCTCGCCGAGCGCGTGCGCGCGCTGGCGCACGGCGCCGACCTGCAGGCCCCCGCGCCGCTGCGCGCGTGGGTCGGCCCGGCGGAGGCACCGCGGCGCTTCGAGGGCACGGCACACCGGCACGCGGGCGGCGGGCTGGTGCTGGAACTCGAGCCGCTCGACGACCTGCCCGGCATCGCCGCCGGGCTGGACGTCCCGGCCGACCGTCTCGCCGCCACGCTCGCCGCGGCGGTGCAGCGCATCAGCGCCGCGCCCTCGATCGGCGTGCTTTGCGACGCACTGGCGCAGGTGGTGCGCGACCTCACCGGCTACGACCGCGTGATGGTCTACCGCTTCGACCCGGACGGCCACGGCATGGTCGTGGCCGAGGCGCGCGACGCGCGGCTGGAGCCGCTGCTGGGCCACCACTATCCGGCCAGCGACATCCCCAGGCAGGCGCGCGCCCTCTACCTGAAGAACCGCGTGCGCATGCTGGTCGATGTCGACGCGCCGACGCCACCGCTGCAGCCGGCCGCGCTGCCCACCACCGGCCAGCCGCTGGACATGTCGCTGTGCCAGCTGCGCGCGATGTCGCCGATCCACCGGCAGTACCTGCGCAACATGGGCGTCACGGCGTCGATGTCGGTGTCGCTCGTGCGCGAGGGGCAGCTGTGGGGCCTGGTCGCGGCGCACCACCACACGCCCAGGCGCCTGCGCCTGCCGGTGCGCACCGCCGCCGAGCTGCTCAGCGAGGTGGCCTCGACGCGCATCACGGCGATCGAGAACTACGCCCACGCGCAGGTGGCGCTGATGGTGCGCCGGCTCGAGCAGCGGCTCGTGGAGGCCACCTCCACCGAGGGCGACTGGCGCTACGCGCTCTTCCGCAACCCGCGCACGCTGCTGCAGCCGCTGGAGGCGACCGGCGTCGTCCTCTTCCACGAGGACGAGCTGCTCACCGCCGGCGAGGTGCCCTCCACGCCCGAGCTGCGCGCGCTGCTCGAGTGGGTGCGCGCGCAGCCGGGCAGCGAACCGCTGGCGACCTCGACGCTGGGCGTCACGCACCCGGAGCTGCGCTCGCTCACACCGACCGCGAGCGGCGTGCTGGCGGTGCCGCTTTCGACCTCGCGTCCGGACTACCTGATCTGGCTGCGCAAGGAGCAGCTGCTGACCGTCACGTGGGCGGGCGACCCGAGCAAGCCGATGGTCGGCGACGACCCGCTCGAGCTGTCGCCGCGGCGGTCGTTCGCGGCCTGGTCCGAGATCGTGCGCGGCACCGCGGTGCCCTGGTCGACGAGCGAGCTGGCGCTGGCGCGCGCCATCGGCGTGGCGCTGGTCGACATCGCGGTGCAGGTGCAGGCCGTGCGCCTGCTCATCGCCGAACACCAGCTGGCGCAGATCCGCGGCGCGATGGCCGATGCGCGCGAGCCGGTGCTGGTGTGCGACCCCGCCGGCAACGTCATCTTCGGCAACGACGCGGTTCGCACGCTGCTGCGGCAACCCGACGTCACCGCGCTGAAGGGCTCGCCGCTGGCGTCCCTGTTCGTGCAGGACGGCGAGGTGCGCGCGGCGCTGGATCGCATGCGCGACAGCCCCCAACCCTGGCGGCGCGAGATCGACCTCGCCACCGAGCCTCCGGTGCCGGTGAGCGTGCGCGCGGAGGTGGTGACGGGCCAGCATGGGCAGGCGCTGGGCCACGTGGTGGTGCTGACCGACCTGCGCGAGGTGCGCCGGGCCGACGCCGCGCGGCAGCACCTCGAGGAGGCGTTGAAGCTGGCCGCGCGCGGCACGCTGCGCGAGGCCGACGACGTGGTCTCGGCCATCCTCACCAACGCCAGCCTGGCCGCGATGGACATCGCCGATGCGCGCGGCGGTCCGCCGGTGGCGCCGCTGCTCGAGGAGGTGGAGGCCGCGGCGCGCCGCGCGGCGGCGCTCTACGCGCAGATCCTCGAGCACGGCTGAGCGCCCGGGCGACCGCGCACGGTCGATCCGCCCCCGGCGCCCCGCAATTCCGCCACGCCCGCGCGCACGACCGCTCCAGCCCGGTGCCGGGGCGGCCCCGATAATGGCCCGATGACGATCTTCTACTGGGTGATGGTCGTGCTGATCGTCGGCACGCTGGTGCCGTCGGCGTTCTTCCTGATCCTCTACGTGGTCACGGGGGAGGACGGCTGCTGGACGCGTGCGCGCACGCTGTTCATGTTCACGCGGCTGTTCGCGATGCTCGGCCTCAACATCCTCATCTGGGGACACGTCGTCGTCGGACTGTGGCGCATCTGGTTCGCCTGAACGTTCAGCGCATCGTCGACACCGCCGCCGTCTCGGCGTAGGCATGGCGCGCGATCTCGCGCTCGCCGACGACCTTCAGCAGTTCCCTCTCGCGCAGCGGCTTGACGAGGTAGGCATCCGCCCCGGCCATCGTGCCGCGCAGGCGGTCGGCGGCGCCGGCCAGGCAGGTGAGCATGACCACGGTGGGCGGCGTCTGCCCCGGCGGGTAGTCGGCCCGCTTGATGGCCTTGCAGGTCTGGAACCCGTCGAGGCCCTCCATGCGCACGTCCAGGAAGACGAACTCGAAGCGACGCTCGGCCACGCGCCTGAGCGCCTCCTCGCCGCTGCGGGCGAGATGGATCTGGAAGCCGAAGCGTTGCAGGTGCGTGGCCATGAACCGCAACGCGACGTCGCTGTCGTCGACGACGAGGATGTGCTCCATCGGCGCGCCACGCGGTCGCCGGCGACGCTCCGCGAAGGCGATGACCGGCCTCGCTGCATGTTTCGCCCGGTCGCCCGCGCTGGCCGGGTGGGCGGGGACGGGCTCGCCGAGCCCGGCATCGGGTGGCATGGTCTCCGTGTCGGGGCCGGGGTCCCGCGCCGAGGCGCCCTCCGACCCGCCCGTGGCACCCGATGCGGCGCAAGGGGCGTCAGCCGATCCGCGCGCAGGCCCGGAGTCGCGCCCGATGCCACCTTCGGCGTCGCGTCCCGTGTCGTACAGGGTGTCGTGCTCCGTATCGTGCTCGATGCCGTGCGCGCGGGTGTCGTGCTCCGTGTCGTGCCCGGTGTCGTGCTCCGTGTCGCGCTCGACGTCCCGCACCGTGTCCGGCGCCTCGCCCGACGCCATCGCCGGGCCGTCCTCCACGCCGTCATCGGCCACCACGCAGCCTTCCGGCGCCGCGTCCCTCCCTGCATCGAGCGCGTCGGCCAGCACCGCGTCCAGCGCGCGCACGACCTGCATCAGGTTCAACGGACGCGGCATCTGCATCAGCGCGCCCTCCAGCGTCGGAACGCCGAGAACGACGGCGCGCCCGACCCGGCCCGCCTCGATCACGGCGGCACGCGCGGCCGTGTCGGCCGCGTCGACGATGACGAAGTCCGCGGCGCGGAAGTCGGCCTCCTGCTCGTAGGCGGGGCAGCGGCGCCCGGCGACACGAAAGAACGCCTCGAAGGCGGCGTGCTCGATGCGGCCGAAGCCGAGGAGCGCGATGCGTGTGCTGTGGACCATCGAGGTGTCCGGCGCCGAAGGAGGGTGATCTCCTTTCGGCCTCCGGCCTGCACCTCTGTAGCCCGGGGACCCGGGGCCGCGCGTGATCGATTCGACGCCACGCGGGCGTGGCTACGGCAGGGCGCCATCGCGCACCCGCCGACACACCGCCCGGCGCCGGCGCGGATCGGGGCGAAGCCCTCCCGGCGTGCAGGGGCGCCGCGATGCGGCGCGGGCGCTCAGCCGTGCAGGCGCGAGTTGCGCGGCACCGAGGCGAGCAGGAAGTCCATCTGGTCGGCGAGGATGCGGCGGCCGCGAAGGATCATGTCCTCGTGCAGGCTGGGCACGTAGGGCAGGTACAGGAGGCTCATGCGCGCCTCCTCGGGCAGGCGGTTGCCCTTGGCCCCGTTGCACGAGCGGCAGGCCGTGATGCAGTTCATCCAGCTGTCGTTGCCGCCGCGCGAGACCGGCGTGATGTGCTCGCGCGTCAGCTCGTCGAACGGGAAGCGGTCGCCGCAGTAGGCACAGATGTGCCGGTCGCGCGTGAAGAGCTTGGGATTCGTCAGCGCCGGCGCAGTGCGCCAGGCCCGGCTCGGCACCGCACCGCGCACCGCGATGATGGGATGCAGCTCGATGCGGCTCTGCCGACCCGTCGCGCGCTGGATGCCCCCGCGCAGCACGTAGAAGGCTTCGCCCAGCGTCCAGGCGACACCGTCACTGGCGTACAGGACGGCAGCCTCCTTGGGCGAGATCCAGGCCTGCGGTCGGCCCGAGACATCGAGCTGAAGCACTTCCATCGGCAAGGCCGAGCATAGCAAGAACGGATTGCCGGCCGCTGCGTGCAGGCATCGCGCGCGGCGCGTCCTCCGCCATCGGCGGTCGGTCGCGACCGGTGGCGGTCGACGGGCCCGCGGCGCCCTGCCTGCGGCCGGCTGCCGCCGGCTGCGGCATATCGCCGCTTGCGCGGTCACGCGCGCACGGTCGATGGGCCACAATGCCTCGATGCCCGAACTCCGCAAGCCGCCTCGGCGGGCTCTTCGCTCCGCCCGCGCTGCGATGGCGGCGGCCTGGGCGAGCCTGCTGTGCGCCGCGGCCGCCGGCCTGGCGGTGGCGCAGACCGCGCCGACGCCTGCCCCGGTCCGCGCCGCGCAGTCGGCACCGCCAGCCTCCACGCCGGCGCCGGCCGGGCCTGCGGCCCCGGCAGCGCCGGCGGCTTCGGCCCCCGCCCCGATCGCACCGGCGCCCGGGTTCACGGTGGGGACCGGCTCGCTGCCCACCGATGCCAGCCAGCGCGCCTTCGCCAGCGCCCGCGAGCGGCTGCTGCAGGTGCGCACTTTGCTGCGCGGACAGGACAGCCAGGCCTCCGTCGGCTCGGGCTTCCTCGTCACCGAGGAAGGCCACCTGATCACCAACTACCACGTGGTGAGCCAGTACGCGCTGCGCCCGACCCAGTACCGCCTCGTCTACGCGACGGCCGACGGGCGCCAGGGCGCGCTGCAGCTGCTCGACATCGACGTCGTGCACGACCTCGCGCTGCTGAAGGTCGCCGAGCCGGCGACGGTGGCCGGCCGGGGCGTGCTCGGCTTCCGTCCGGAGAGCGAGCCGCTGCAGCGCGGCGAGCGCATCCACGCGCTCGGCAACCCGCTCGACGTCGGCTTCGCGGTGATGAGCGGCGCCTACAACGGGCTGGCCGAGCGCAGCTACCTGCCGGTGATCTTCTTCGGCGGCTCGCTGTCCGGCGGCATGAGCGGCGGCCCGGCCCTCGACGAGCGCGGTCGCGTCATCGGCATCAACGTCGCGGCGCGGCGCGACGGCGAACAGGTCAGCTTTCTGGTGCCGGCCGTCTTCGCCGAGCAGTTGCTGGCGCGCGGTGCCAAGGGCACGCCGATCACCGAGCCGGTCTATCCGCGCCTGGTGCGGCAGCTCACCGCGCACCAGGACGCGCTGACGCAGGCCTTCCTCGCACAACCGTGGCGCGCCTCGGGCCACGCGCGCTACGCCATCCCGGTGCCGCAGGAGAAGTTCATGCGCTGCTGGGGGCGCAGCACCCCGCCGGACGCCCGCGGCCTGCTCTTCGAGCGCAGCGACTGCAACATGGACAGCCGCATCTTCGTCGGCGGCAACCAGCTGCTCGGTCATCTCGTGGTCCGGCACGAGGCCTACGACGGGCGGCGCATCGGCTCCATCCGCTTCGTCGACCGCTACTCCAAGAGCTTCCGCAACGAGCCGTTCGGCTCGGCCACGCGTCTGCAGAGCGCCTCGCACTGCATCGAGGACACGGTGCAAGGCCAGGGGCTGCCGTTGCGCGCGGTGATGTGCCTGCGCGCGCACAAGAAGCTGCCGGGGCTCTACGACCTCTCGCTGCTCGTGGCCACGCTGGATGGCAGCACGCAGGGCGTGCAGGGGCGCTTCGACGCCTACGGCTTCTCGTTCGCCAATGCGCAGAAGCTGGCCGACCACTACCTGGCCGGCTTCGGCGTCGCCCAGAAGCCCGCCGCGGCCCCGGCTCGGGGGGCGGCACCATGAGCGGCACCATGAGCGGCACCACTCGCAGCGCCCTCGGTCACGGCCGCGGCGGCGCCATGGGCACGAGGGTCCTGCGATGAGCCGCCTCGGCTACCTGGACACCGAGGGACCGCCGCCCACCGTGCCCGGCGACGATCGCGACATGGCGCAGGACACCGCGCCACCGCCCGCTGCCGAGCCTCCCGCCACGGCTTCCGCGCCGAACGGGCCGCTGGCGCGCATCGAGGTCCTCGATCGCGACGGGCGCGTGCGACAGGCGCTCGCGGTGTCGGCGTGGCCGGTGAGCATCGGCCGCGCGATCGACAACGACATCGTGCTCGACGATCCGCACGTGGCCCCGTACCACGCGGTGCTCGAGGCCGGCCCCGAGGGTGGCCCGCGGCTGCGGGTGCTGCCCGGTCGCAACGGCATGCTCTGGGGGCGCCGGCGGCTGCCCGCCGGCGGCGAGCCGGTTTCGCTGGCCGAGCCCCCTCCGGCCAGCGCGGCCGCGAGGCGGCCCGCCTCGGCCGCCTCGGCGCCCAGGGGCCCGATCGAGCTCACTGCCGGCCTCACGCGGCTGCGCCTGCGCCGCGCCGGCGACACGCTGGAGCCGGAGCGCGAGATCACGATGGCCGCGGGCCACCAGGCCGGCACGATCGTGCTGGCGCTGCTGCTGTGGCTGTGGCTGCTGGCCGAGCACTGGATCGCGCTCGATCCAGGCAGCAAGGCCTCGGACTGGCTGCCGCCGCTGGTGGGTGCGCCGCTGGCAGGCGCCGGCTGGTGCCTGATGTGGGCCCTGGCCTCGAAGATCTTCCAGCACCGCTTCGAGTTCTGGCCTCACGTCGCCGTGGCGGTGCGCGGCCTGCTGGCCGTGGAAGTGACGAACTTCGTGCTGCTGTGGCTCTCGGGCCTGAGCGGCTGGCCGATCTTCGCGCAGCTGGTCACCGGTGCCACCGCAGCCGTCGGCGTGGCGACGCTGTGGGCCCATGCGCGGCTGGTGCTGCCGCAGCAGCGGCGTGCCCTGGCCTGGGCCGCCACGGCCGCCTACGTGGCTGGCGCGGCCATCCTGCTGGCGCTGAACCAGCAGCGGCACGAGCGCTGGTTCTCGGAGCTCTACGCGCACATGCTGCCGCCGCCGGTGCTGATGTGGCAGACGCCGGCCGCTCGCAGCGACTTCGTCAGGCGCGCCGAGCGCCTGCGCCCGGCGCTCGAGAAGAGCAGCGCCGAGGCCGCCGCCGAGCAGAAGGAGGTCGGCGACGACGGCGAGGACGAGTGAGGCCCTCGCGGGCCCCGTTGTCCCCTGCCGCTCCCCCATGGCGCCGGACCGCCCGAACGGTGGGCCGGCGGACGGACGGCCTGATCGACCGACTGCCTGATCGACCGACTACCTGATGGATAGACCGAGGGATCGCCGGACCGGCTGATCGACGGTCCGTCCGACGGGCGGGCCGCCTGGCCGCAGGGCACGGCCCCGAGGATCGCGCGCTCCCCCGCGCTGCCGCCCGCGCCGCGCTCGCTGCCGCCCGCGCTGCCCGCGCACCCGGACCGACCGGCCCCGACCCGGCCGCCAGCTGGCCGTGAACTAGGCGACGGGCCCTAGAAAAAGCCGCCCTGCCGGTGCGGCAGGCGCGTTCGATCTCTGCAAAATAGCACGATCGTTCGTTCAGCCATGGCCGCCCACAACACCCCGACGCCTCCCCGCCCCGCAGTCGCCGCCGCAAGCGCGGCCGAAGCGCGGCCCGCCTCGGCCGCAGGCGCCTTCGACGACATCGGCGCGGGGGGCCCTCCCGCCACCGGCGCGGTGCCGGCCGGCACGCGCGGTGCGCACAAGGGGCAGCAGACACGCGCGGCCATCCTCGATGCAGCGCTGTCGCTGGCATCGAAGGTGGGGCTGGAGGGGCTGTCGATCGGCGCGCTGGCCGAGGTCATGCAGATGAGCAAGTCGGGCGTCTTCGCCCACTTCGGCTCGCGCGAGGAACTGCAGATCTCGGTCATCCGCGAGTACCACGCCCGCTTCGAGGACGAGGTCTTCTTCCCCGCCATCCGCGAGCCGCGCGGGCTGCCGCGCCTGGTGGCGTTGTTCGAGCGCTGGATCCGCCGCGTGTCGGTCGAGCTCGACTCTGGCTGCATCTACATCAGCGGCGCCGTCGAGTTCGACGACCGGCCGGGCCCGGTGCGCGACGCGCTCGCGACGATGGTGCGCACCTGGCATGCCGCGCTCGAGCGTGCGATCCGCGCTTCCGTCGAGGCCGGGCACCTGCGCGCCGACGCGGATGCGGCGCAGATGCTGTTCGAGGTGCACGGCCTCATCCTCGCGCTGCACCACGACTGGCGGTTCCTGCGCAACGACGGCGTGCTCGACAGGGCGCGGGCCGGCTTCGACCGCATCGTGGCGCACTACCGGCCCGTCGCGGCCGCATCGGGCGCGGCCGCCCTGCCGGGGGCCCGGCCGGGCCGCAAGGCCGCCGGCCGGCCGGCCAGGCCCGGCCTGTCTTCGGCTGCCCCGCGCAAGGCGGCCTCGGCGCGACGCTAGAGCGGCCCGCCGCCCCCTCACCATTCCCGTTCACCGTTTCGCCTAGGGAGAGCCGACCATGCCCCAGTACACGCCGCCGTTGCGCGACATGCAGTTCGTGCTGCACGAGTTGCTCGCGGTCACCGACGAGCTGAAGGGCTGCACCCGCCACGCCGAGGTGGACGCCGGCACGATCAACGCCGTGCTGGAGGAAGGCGGCAAGTTCGCCGCCGAGGTGCTGTTCCCGCTCAACCACAGCGGCGACCGCGAGGGCTGCACGCACGACCCCGCCACCAAGACCGTGCGCACGCCCAAGGGCTTCAAGGAGGCCTACGCCAAGTACGTCGAGGGCGGCTGGCCGGCCCTGTCGGTCGACCACGAGTTCGGCGGCCAGGGCCTGCCGGTCGTGCTGAACCAGTGCTTCTACGAGATGCTCAACTCGGCCAACCAGGCCTGGACGATGTACCCCGGGCTCTCGCACGGCGCGCTGGAGTGCCTGCACGCGCACGGCACCGAGGAGCAGAAGAAGACCTACCTGCCCCGGCTCACGAGCGGCCAGTGGACCGGCACGATGTGCCTGACCGAGCCGCACTGCGGCACCGACCTCGGCCTGCTGCGCACGAAGGCCGAGCCGCAGCCCGACGGCACCTACAGGATCACCGGCCAGAAGATCTTCATCAGCGCCGGCGAGCACGACATGGCCGAGAACATCGTGCACCTCGTGCTCGCCCGCCTGCCCGACGCGCCGCAGGGCAGCAAGGGCATCAGCCTCTTCGTCGTGCCGAAGTTCAAGGTGAAGCCCGATGGTTCGCTCGGCGAACGCAACGCCATCTTCTGCACCGGCATCGAGCACAAGATGGGCATCCACGGCAACGCCACCGCGCAGCTGAGCCTCGAGGGCGCCGTCGGCACGCTCGTCGGCGAGCCGAACAAGGGCCTGCCGGCCATGTTCGTGATGATGAACGCGGCGCGCCTGGGCGTCGGCAACCAGAGCCTCGGCCTCACCGAGGTGGCCTACCAGAACGCGGTCGCCTACGCGAAGGACCGCCTGCAGATGCGCGCGCTGTCGGGCCCCAAGGCCGCCGACAAGCCGGCCGACCCGATCATCGTGCACCCCGACGTGCGCAAGATGCTGCTGACGGCGCGCGCCTACGCCGAAGGCGGCCGGGCGCTCGCGATCTACTGCGCGCTGCTCATCGACAAGATGATCGCCAGCGACGACGAGGACGAGCGCAAGGACGCCAGCGACGAGCTCGCGCTGCTGACGCCCATCGTCAAGGCCTTCCTCACCGACAACGGCTGGATCGCCACCAGCCACTGCCTGCAGGTCTTCGGCGGCCACGGCTACATCGCCGAGTGGGGCATGGAGCAGTACGTGCGCGATGCCCGCATCAACATGATCTACGAGGGCACGAACACCGTGCAGAGCCTCGACCTGCTGGGCCGCAAGGTGCTGGGCGACAACGGCGCCAAGCTGAAGAAGTTCGGCCGCAGGATCGCCGAGTTCGTCGAGGAGCACGGCACCGACGAGGCGATGCAGGAGTTCGTGAACCCGCTCGCCGACCTCGGCGACAAGGTCACCAAGCTCACCACCGAGCTCGGCATGAAGGCCTTCGGCAACGCCGACGAGGTGGGTGCCGCGGCGGTGGACTACCTGCGCGTGTGCGGGCACCTCGTGTTCGCCTACTTCTGGGCGCGCATGGCGAAGGTGGCGCTCGCCAAGAAGGACGGTGGCGACCCCTTCTACACCGCCAAGCTGCACACCGCGCGCTTCTACTTCGCCAAGCTGCTGCCCGAGACCGCCGGCCTCATCCGCAGCGCGCGCGCCGGCCTCGCCCCGCTGATGGCCATGGACGAGGCGCTGTTCTAGAGTCGCCTTCCACGCATCCCCTTGCAAGAAGGAGAAGAAGCATGAGAGACGTGATGTTCGCCGCCGCCGTGGCGCTGCTGGCCGAGGCCGCCTTCGCGCAGGCCACGCCGGTGGGCCTGTGGAAGACCATCGACGACGCGACCAAGCAGGAGAAGAGCTACGTCCGCATCAGCGAGACGGGCGGCGTGCTCAGCGGCAGGATCGAGAAGCTGCTCGACCCGGCCAAGCAGGACGCCAAGTGCGACAAGTGCACCGATGCGCGCAAGGACATGCCGGTGCTCGGCATGACCATCGTCGAGGGGGTGAAGAAGAGCGCCGACGAGCCGTACTGGGACGGCGGCAGCATCCTCGACCCCAACAACGGCAAGACCTACAAGGTGCGCCTGACGCCCAAGGACGGCGGCAAGGCGCTGGAGGTGCGCGGCTTCATCGGCCCGTTCTTCCGCAACCAGACCTGGGTGCGCGTCGAGTGACGCGCACGCCCTTTCCTTCCTGAGACGCCCCCACCGAACTCCTGGAGCCCTGAGTGAATCGATTCCCTGTCCGCAAGGTCGCCGTGCTCGGCGCCGGGGTGATGGGCGCGCAGATCGCCGCCCATCTGGTCAACTGCAAGGTGCCGGTGATCCTCTTCGACCTGCCCGCGAAGGAGGGCCCGAAGAGCGGCATCGCGCTCAAGGCCATCGACAACCTCAAGAAGCTGAAGCCGGCGCCGCTCGGCATCCCCGAGGACGCCGCGCTCATCGAGCCGGCCAACTACGACGAGCACCTGGCGCGCCTGGGCGAGTGTGACCTCGTCATCGAGGCCATCGCCGAGCGCATGGACTGGAAGCTCGATCTGTACAAGAAGATCGCGCCGGCCGTCGCGCCGCACGCCATCGTCGCCAGCAACACCTCGGGCCTGTCGATCACCAGGCTTTCCGAGGTGCTGCCCGAGTCGATGAAGCCTCGCTTCTGCGGCATCCACTTCTTCAACCCGCCGCGCTACATGCTGCTGGTGGAGCTGATCAACACCCCCACGACGCAGCCCGAGGTGCTCGACGAGCTCGAGGCCTTCGTCACGACCGCGCTCGGCAAGGGCGTGGTGCGCGCCAAGGACACGCCCAACTTCGTGGCCAACCGCGTCGGCATCGCCGGCATGATGGCCACGATGACGGAGGCCGCGAAGTTCGGCCTCTCCTTCGACGTCGTCGACGACCTCACCGGCAAGAAGATGGGCCGCGCCTCGAGCGGCACCTTCCGCACCGCCGACGTCGTGGGCCTGGACACCATGGCCCACGTCGTGAAGACGATGCAGGACAACCTCGGCCCCGGCAAGACCGAGGACCCGTTCCACGCCCTCTACGCCACGCCGCCGGTGCTGGCCGCGCTCATCGAGAAGGGCGCGCTCGGCCAGAAGACCGGCGCCGGCTTCTACAAGAAGGTCGGCAAGGACATCCTGCGCCTCGACCCCGCCAAGGCCGACTACGTGCCGGCCGGCGGCAAGGCCGAGCCCATCGTCGAGCGCATGCTGAAGAAGCCCGCCGCCGAGCGGCTGAAGCTGCTGCGCGAGAGCACCAACCCGCAGGCGCAGTTCCTGTGGGCCATCCTGCGCGACGGCTTCCACTACGCCGCCGTGCACCTGGAGAGCATCGCCGACAACGCGCGCGACGTCGACTTCGCGATGCGCTGGGGCTTCGGCATGAAGCAGGGCCCCTTCGAGCTGTGGCAGGAGGCCGGCTGGTCGCAGGTGGCGCAGTGGATCCAGGAAGACATCGCCGCCGGCAAGGCGCTGTGCAACGCGCCGCTGCCCGCCTGGGTGTTCGACGGCCCGGTGCCTCAGAAGGGCGTGCACACGCCCGAGGGCAGCTGGAGCCCGGCGAAGAAGGCCTACGTGCCGCGCAGCACGCTGCCCGTCTACAAGCGCCAGCTCTTCCCCGAGAGCGTGGCCGGCGCCGGCGCGCGCGACCCGCTGAAGAGCGGCACCGAGCTCTACAAGAACGAGGAGATCCGCGTCTGGACGCTCGACGGTGACGTGGCCATCGCCAGCATCACCGCCAAGCTGCACCTCATCAGCCCGGCGGTGATCGAGGGGCTGCTGAAGGCGGTCGAGATCGCCGAGGCCGGCTACCAGGGCCTGGTGATCTGGTCGCCCGACGACGTGTTCTCGGCCGGCGCCAACCTCGAGAGCCTGATGCCGGTGTTCATGAAGAGCGGCGCCAAGGGCATCAAGCCCGAGGTGAAGAAGCTGCAGGATGCACTGCTGCGCGTACGCTACGCCCAGGTGCCGGTGATCGCCGCGATGCGCGGCATTGCGCTCGGCGGCGGCAACGAGATCGCCATCCACTGCGCGCGCCGCGTGGCGACGATGGAGACCTACATGGGCTTCGTCGAGGTGGGCGTGGGCCTCGTGCCGGCCGGCGGCGGCCTCACCTACGTGGCACGCCGCGCCGCCGAGATGGCCAGCGCCGGCAACGCCAACGCCGACCTGCTGAAGTTCGTCACCGACGGCTTCACCAGCGCCGCGATGGCGAAGGTGGGCACGAGCGCGATCGAGTCGCGCAAGCTCGGCTACCTGCTGTGGAGCGACCTCGTCGTGCCACACAAGGACGAGCTGCTGTTCGTCGCGCTCGCGCAGGCCAAGGCCATGGCCGCCAGCGGCTACCGGCCGCCGGCCAAGGCGATGTTCCCGGTGGCCGGCCGCAACGCCATCGCCACCATCCAGGGGCAGCTCGCCAACATGCGCGACGGCGGCTTCATCAGCGCGCACGACTTCCACATCAGCACGCTGATCGCCGAGGTGGTGTGCGGCGGCGATGTCGATGCCGGCTCGCTCGTCACCGAGGAGTACCTGATGACGATGGAGCGCGACCGCTTCTGCGGGCTGCTGGAGCACCCGAAGACGCAGGAACGCATCATGGGGATGCTGCAAACGGGCAGGCCCGTGCGGAACTGAAACGCGGCCTGAACGGAGATCCGAACCATGAGCACGAAACAAGTCCAGGACGCCTACATCGTCGCCGCCACGCGCACGCCCATCGGAAAGGCGCCGCGCGGCTTCTTCCGCAACACGCGGCCCGACGACCTGCTCGTCGCCGCGGTGCGCAACGCGCTCGCGCAGGTGCCGAGCCTCGACCCCAAGGCCATCGAGGACGCCATCGTCGGCTGCAGCTTCCCCGAGGGCGAGCAGGGCATGAACATGGCCCGCGTCGCGATGGTGCTGGCCGGGCTCCCGCACACCGTCGGCGGCGTCACCGTCAACCGCTTCTGCGCCAGCGGCCTCACGGCCGTGGCGATGGCCGCCGACCGCATCCGCGTCGGCGAAGCCGACGTGATGATCGCCGGCGGCGCCGAGAGCATGAGCATGGTGCCGATGGGCGGCGGCAAGCCCTCCTTCAACCCCGAGGTGTTCGCCAAGGACGAGAACGTCGGCATCGCCTACGGCATGGGCCTCACCGCCGAGAAGGTGGCCGCGCAGTGGAAGGTGAGCCGCGAGGCGCAGGACGCCTTCGCGCTGGCCAGCCACCAGAAGGCGCTCGCGGCGCAGGCGGCCGGCGAGTTCGCGGCCGAGATGACGCCGGTGGACATCGTCGACCGCTTCCCGAACCTCGCCGACGGGACGACGGCGACGAAGACGCGCACCGTGAAGCTCGACGAGGGTGCGCGCCCGGACACCAGCCTCGAGGGCCTGGCCAGGCTCAAGCCGGTGTTCGCGGCCAAGGGCAGCGTCACCGCCGGCAACAGCAGCCAGACGAGCGATGGCGCCGGCGCGTTGATCCTCGCCAGCGAGAGGGCCGTCAAGCAGTTCGACCTCAAGCCGCTGGCCCGCTTCGTCAGCTTCGCGGTCAAGGGCGTGCGGCCCGACATCATGGGCATCGGCCCGATCGAGGCCATCCCCGCGGCGTTGCGCTACGCCGGCCTGAAGCAGGACGACCTCGGCTGGATCGAGCTGAACGAGGCCTTCGCCGCACAGGCGCTGGCCGTCATCAACACCGTCGGCCTCGACCCGGCCAGGGTCAACCCGATGGGCGGCGCCATCGCGCTCGGGCACCCGCTGGGCGCCACCGGGGCCATCCGCTCGGCCACCGTCGTGCACGCGCTGCAGCGCCGGAGCCTGAAGTACGGCATGGTCACGATGTGCGTCGGCATGGGCCAGGGCGCCGCCGGCATCTTCGAGCGCGTCTGACGCGGATTCCGCGGCGCGCACGACACCCACAGGAGACGACCCGCATGAGCATCAGGACCGGCGTGCTGAACGGCGTGGCGACGATCGAGATCGCGCGGCCCGACAAGAAGAACGCCCTCACGCAGGCGATGTACACGGCGATGTCCGACGCTCTCGACGCCGCGACCGCCGACAACGCGGTGCGGGCCGTGCTGTTCACCGGGCAGCCGGGCATCTTCACCTCGGGCAACGATCTCGAGGACTTCATGCAGCGCGGCCGCGAAGGCGGCGGGGGCGGCAGCGCCACCGAGGACACGCCGGTCGGCCGCTTCCTTATGACGCTGTCGCGCTTCGACAAGCCGGTCGTCGTCGCCGTCACCGGCGCGGCCATCGGCATCGGCACGACGATGCTGCTGCACAGCGACCTCGTCTACGTCTCGGACGAGGCGCGGCTCGTGATGCCTTTCGTCAGCCTCGGCCTCGTGCCGGAGTTCGCCTCCAGCCTGCTCGTGCCGCAACTGATGGGCGGGCGGCGCGCCGCCGAGAAGCTGCTGCTCGGCGAACCGATCACGCCCGAGCAGGCGGTGGAGTTCGGCATCGCCAACGCCGTGATCCCGGCCGGCGAGGTGGCCAACCACGCGCGCCGCATGGCCGAGCGATTCAACGCGATGCCGCCGGCCGCCGTGCGCGAGGCCAAGCGCCTGATGCGCGCGCCGCAGCGGGAGCTGGTCGAGCAGACCATCCGCACCGAGGGCCGCATCTTCGGCGAACGCCTGCGCAGCCCCGAGGCGATGGAGGCCTTCCAGGCCTTCTTCCAGAAGCGCAAGCCCGACTTCTCGAAGTTCTAGGCGCACGGCCGCACCCGGCACCAACGCCTTCGACGCAGCCCCGACCCTTCCGACCGAGGCCCCGGCCGATGTCGCTCACCGCCAAGCTGCTGCTCAGCCCGCTGCTCGTCGCGCAGGCACTGTACGCGCGCGCGACGGTGCCGCGCCTCCTCGAGGCCGCGGGCGAACGCGCCGGCGTGGCCGGTGCGGAGTACCCGGCGGCACCGCTGTCGGTGCTCGTGGCCGGTGACTCCTCGGCTGCCGGCGTGGGCGTGGCGCACCAGCGCGAGGCCCTGGCCCAGCCGCTGGCCACGACGCTGGCGTCGGCCACGCGCCGCCCGGTGCACTGGCGGCTCGTCGCGCAGTCGGGCCTGACGACGGCGCAGACGCACGAGCTGCTGCGCAGGCACGTGGCGTCCGGCAGCCGGCTCGAAGCCGACTTCGTGCTCGTCGTCACCGGCGTCAACGATGTCGTCGAGCAGGTTCCGTCGCACCGTGCGGTGGCGGCGCGCGCCGCGCTCGCCAACTGGCTGCGCAACGCCTGCGGCGTGCGGCACGTGGCCTTCGCGCCGCTGCCGCCGGTGCATCACTTCCCGGGCCTGCCGCAGCCGCTGCGCTGGGTGGCCGGCACCGACGCGCGCCGCCACGACCGCGCCATGGCCGAGTGGGCGGCCACGCGGGGCGACGTCACGCACGTGCCGCTGGAACTGCAGCTCAACCGCGGCGTGATGGCCAGCGACGGCTTCCACCCCGGCCCCGGCGCCTACCGGCAGGTGGCGCACGACCTCGCGCTGCACCTGGCCTCCCTGGCCAGCGAGCTCGCGGCGCCGCCGCTCCATCCTGCCGCCCGTCACCCCGAGGACAACGACGATGAACACACCGACCCGCACGCTCAAGGGCAAGACGCTCTTCATCACAGGCGCCAGCCGCGGCATCGGCCTGGCCATCGCGAAGAAGGCCGCGGCCGACGGCGCCAACATCGTGCTGGTGGCCAAGACCACCGAGCCGAACCCGAAGCTGCCCGGCACGCTGTACAGCGCCGCTGAGGAGATCGTCGCGGCCGGGGGCCAGGCGCTGCCGGTGCAAACCGACATCCGCGACGAGAACGCCGTCGCCGCCGCGGTGGCCGCCGGCGTCGAGCGCTTCGGCGGCATCGACATCCTGGTGAACAACGCCAGCGCCATCAGTCTCACGCCCACGGCGATGACGCCGATGAAGCGCTTCGACCTGATGTTCGGCGTCAACGTGCGCGGCACCTTCTGCTGCACGCAGGCCTGCCTGCCCGAGCTGATCAAGAGCGCGAAGGCGGGCCGCAACCCGCACGTGCTCAACATGAGCCCGCCGCTGTCGATGAAGGCGCACTGGTTCAAGGGCCACGTCGCCTACACGATGGCCAAGTACGGCATGAGCGAGTGCACGCTCGGGCACGCCGCCGAGTTCAAGCCGCACGGCATCGCGGTCAACAGCCTGTGGCCGCGCACCGTCATCGCCACCGCGGCGCTGCAGATGATCCCGGGCGTGGACCCGATGCTCGGCCGCAAGCCCGAGATCCTGGCCGACGCGGCCTGGTTCATTCTCACGAGCGACGCGAAGACGACCACCGGCAACTTCTTCATCGACGACACGCTGCTGGCCGAGCATGGCGTGACCGACTTCGATGCGTACGCGATGAAGCCCGGCAACAAGAACCTGCTGCCGGACTTCTTCGTCGACTGAAGCCGGGCCGGCCCGTGGCGCCACGCAGCGGGCCTCAGCGCTCCGGCGCGATCGTCTCCGCGTAGTCCACCAGCGCCTCCAGCAGCCCCTCGGCGCGTTCGTCGCCGCGCTCGGCGGCCGCCTCGGCCAGCGCGTCGATGCGCTCCATGTAGGCCGCGAGCGTGAAGCCGCCGCCCGTGCCCTCGTGCAGGCGCGCGGCGCGCAGCGCTATCCAGCGCTCGGCCTCGGCCTCGTCGAGCGAGGCCGGGAAGTTGCGCGCGCGGTAGCGGAAGAGCAATTCCTCCAGACGCGGGTCGTGGAACGCCACGCGCCCCTCGGCCACCTGCTTCGCCAGCGCCGGCGGCGCCAGCTGCCGCAGCCGGTTCAGCAGCCGCCGGTCGTCGTTGCCGACGAAGCCGCCGTAGAGGTCCTCGTCCACGTCGGGCGGCGCGGCCGGCGGGTCGCGCCGGAACACCTCGGCCCACAGGTCGCTCAGGTCCGGCAGAGTCGCTGCCCGCTCGGCATGGCGCAGCGCCTGCGCGAGATCGAGGCCGAAGCGCTGTTCGGCCGTGCCGAGCCGCGTGACGTTGCCGATGACGACCGGCGACTTGTTGACGTGGATCGTCTTGATCGGCAGCCGCGCCTCGCCCTCGGGCAGCTCGTCGGCGCGCGTGTAGAGGCGCCGGCGCGCGCTCTCGGCGTCGAGGCCCTCGAGCTCGGCCGGGTCCTGCGCGAGGTCCCAGACGATCAGCTCGTTCTTGTTCACCGGGTGCCCGGCGAGCGGCCACACGACGGCCAGGCAGCCGCGCTCCACCGGGTACATGCCGGAGAGGTGCAGGAACGGGCGGCCGACGCCGATCTCGGCCCACACCGCCTCCTTGCGGCGCAGCTTCAGGCAGAAGTCCCACAGCGCCGGGCGCTTCTCGCGGACCAACCGCGCCAGCGCCACGGTGGCGCGCACGTCCGAGAGCGCGTCGTGCGCCGCCTCGTGCACGAGGCCGTTGGCGCGCGTCAGCAGCTCCAGCCTGAAGCTCGGCTTGCCGTCCTCGCCCAGCGGCCACTCGATGCCCTCGGGGCGCAGCGCCCAGCAGGTGCGCACGGTGTCGAGCAGGTCCCAGCGGCCGCAGCCGTTGCTCCACTCGCGCGCGTAGGGGTCGATGAGGTTGCGCCAGAAGAGGTGCCGCGTCACCTCGTCGTCGAAGCGGATGCTGTTGTAGCCGACGCCCACCGTGCCTTCGCGTGCCAGCTCGCTCTCGATGCGCGCGGCGAACTCGTGCTCGGGCACGCCCTCGCGCAACGCCTGCTGCGGCGTGATGCCGGTGAGCAGCACGCTCTCGGGGTCGGGCAGCGTGTCGGGCGCGGGCTGGCAGAAGAGCGTCAGCGGCTCGCCGACCTCGCGCAGATCGGCGTCGGTGCGCAGCCCCGCGAACTGCGCCGGCCGGTCGCGGCGCGGCACGCGGCCGAAGGTCTCGTAGTCGTGCCAGAAGAACGTCAGAGGTGCAGGGCCGGCCATGCGGGCACGATAGCAGCGGGCCGCGGCGTCGGACGCAGGCGGCTGCAGCCGGCGTCCGTCGGCCGCAGTCGGCCGCAGGCGGCCCCCGTCGGCTGCAGATTTCGGCAGGCCGGCCGCGGCCTCAGTGCCCCGGGCGCCGCAGCAGCACCAGCGTCGCGGCGCCGAGCACGAGCGCGAAGCCCGTCCAGTCGAGGGCACCCGGCCGGTCGCCGACGAGCGCCATCGCCCCGAGCACGCCGACCACCGGCACCGCCAGCGCCGTCAACGACGACACCGTGGCACTGGCGCTGTCGAGCAGCCGGTACCAGAGCACGTAGGCGAATGCGGTGGCAACGACGATGTGGTACCCGAGCGCCAGCGCCACCGTGGGCGACAGGCCGCGCGGCCACGTCTCGCCGGCGAGCGCCGAGGCGAGCGCGCCGCACGCACCCCCGAGCGCCAGCTGCCAGCCGGTGGCGACGACGCGGTCGTGCACCGGCGGCACCTTCTTCGTGACGATGGTGCCCAGCGCCCAGGCCGACGCCGCGCCGAGCGCGAAGAGCGGCCCGCGCAGCGAGGTCGCCCCTTGCAGCGCCGGCCAGGCCAGCAGCACGATGCCCGCCGCGCCCAGCGCCACCGCGAGCCCGCCGCGCCGGCCGGGCCGCTCGCCGAGCAGCAGCCACGCCAGCAGCGCCGAGATCGTCGGCATCGTGTACGTCAGCACGGCGGCGCGCGACGTGGTCGTGTTGAGCTGCGCGAAGGCGGTGCAGAAGTTGAAGGCGACGATCGACAGCGCCCCGGCCGCCACGATGCCCGCCCAGCTCTCGCGCGGCGGCACGAGCCGCCGGCCCTGCCAGCGCGCAAAGGCCAGCAGCAGCAGCTCGGCGCCGCCGAGGCCCAGGGTGCGCAGCGCGAACGGCGGCACCTCGCCGAGCACGATCTTGATCGCCGGCCAGTTGAGGCCCCAGCTCAGGGCCAGCAGCAGCGCCATCGGCGCCAGCGCAGGGCGGTCCCGCCCGGGCTGCGCCGCGCGCTCGGCGGAAGCGGCCCGACCGCCGGCGCCCGGCGGCGCCGCCGCCGGCGGGCTCAGCGACGCACTCCCGTGGCCGCGGCCGCGTACTCGCGCATCGCGGCCAGCCGCCCCGAGGGCGGCGTGACGTTCGCGTCGAAGCCGTGCACGCGCTTGCCGCCGAGCGAGATCAGGATCTTCAGCACGTAGTTGCGCGTCTCGGCGAAGGGCGGCACGCCGAGGTAGCGCTCGACCGCGCCCTCGCCGGCGTTGTACGCGGCCAGCGCCAGCGACAGGTCGCCCTCGAAGTAGGCCAGCAGCCAGCGCAGGTAGGCCATGCCGCCGCGGATGTTCTGAGCCGGGTCGAGGATGTTGCGCACGCCGAACCGGCGCGCCGTCTCGGGAATCAGCTGCATCAGCCCCTGTGCGTTCTTGGGCGACACGGCCGCGGGGTCGAAGTTGCTCTCGGCGGCCATCACCGCCAGCACCAGCGCCGGCTCGAGCCGGTACTCCGGCGCCACCAGCTGCACGTAGCTCGAGATGGCGATCGGCGCGCGCTCGAGCAGGGCGCGCGGGATGCTCGGCACCTGCGCCAGCGGTGCACCCACGGCCGGCGGCGCCGGCGGCAACGGCGCCGGTGCGACCGGCGCGGCAGCGACCTGCGCCAGCGGGTCGGCCTCGGGCGGGCGCAGGCACGGCGGCGGCGGCCCCATCGGCGCGCCCAGCCGCACGGCCATGTTGCGCGCCTGCGGGTGGCCCTGCTCGGCGGCGGCGGTGAACAGGTGCGCCGCGGTGGCGTCGTTGCGCTCGATGCCGCGCGCGTTGGTGAGCATCCAGGCGAGGCTGTACTGCGCCTCGGCATCGCCGTAGCGCGCGGCGCGGCAGTAGAGCTCGGCGGCGCGCACGGGGTCGCGCGGCAGGCCGTCACCGTACTCGTGCGCCCGCGCCTCCTCGCGCCAGCGCTGCACCTGCGCCGGCACGACCTCGCCGCGCTCGGGCGGCGGCGTGCCGGGCCGCGGCAGGTTCTGCAGCGCCAGCGCTGCGGCCACCGCCGGGTTCACGACGGCGCCGGGGACGTCGGCACCCGGGGAAACGAACTGCGCGTGCACCGCTGCCGGCAGTGCGCAGAGGCACGCGACCACGGGCAGCGCCCACCGCCAGGCCGCCGCGCGCGGCGGCCCCGGCAGGGCGGCCGCCTCCGCGAAGGCCGCCCGCCCCCGCATCGCACCGACCCTCGGGCCCTTCACCGCCGCGACCGCCCCGCGTGGATCACAGGCGGCGCAGCACGACGCTGCCCACCGAATAGCCGGCGCCGAACGAGCAGACGACACCCAGGTCGCCGGCCTTCATCGCGCCGCGATGGTGGTGGAACGCGATGATCGAACCGGCCGACGCCGTGTTCGCGTACTCGCTGAGGATGATCGGCGCGATGTCGTCGCCGACCTCCTGCCCCACCAGCCGCTTCACGATGAGCTGGTTCATGCCGAGGTTGGCCTGGTGCAGCCAGTAGCGCCGCACGTGCGTCGGCTCGAAGCCGAGCGAGGCGAGGTGCTGCTCGATGTGCGCCGCGGCCATCGGCACCACCTCCTTGAACACCTTGCGGCCTTCCTGCATGAAGGTCTTGTCGCGTGCGTCGGGGTCGGTGTCCTCGCAGCGGTTCAGGAAGCCGGCGTTGTTGCGGATGTTGTTCGAGTACTGCGTGGCGAGCCTCGTCCCGAGGATCTGCCAGCGCTCGGCCGCCTTCGGCGAGGCGCCCTCCTCGGCCGCCTCGACGACGACGGCCGTGCAGACGTCGCCGAAGATGAAGTGGCAGTCGCGGTCGCGCCACTCCAGGTGCGCCGACGTGATCTCGGGGTTCACCACCAGCACGCGCCGGGCGCTGCCGGTGCGCACCGCGTTGGCCGCCTGCTCGATGGCGAAGGTGGCCGACGAGCAGGCCACGTTCATGTCGAACGCGTAGCCGCCGGCGCCCAGCGCCGCCTGGATCTCGCAGGCCATCGCCGGGTAGGCGCGCTGCATGTTGGCCGCGGCGCAGATCACGCCGTCGATCTCGCCCGCCTCGCGGCCGGCGGCAGCGAGCGCCTTCCTGCCCGCGTCGACGGCGATCTCGGCCATCAGCGAGAGCTCCTCGTCGCGGCGCGGCGCGAACCTCGGGCGCATGCGCGTCGGGTCGAGCACGCCTTCCTTCTCGATCACGTAGCGCTGCCTGATGCCCGAGGCCTTCTCGATGAACTCGACGCTCGAGTGCGGCAGCGGCTGCCGTTCGCCGGCGGCGATGGCCGCGGCGTGCTTCGCGTTCTGCAGGTCGGCGTAGGCGTTGTAAGAAGCCACCAGCTCGGCATTGGTGATGACGTGCGGCGGCCGGTACAGGCCGGTGCCGGTGATGACGGCGGACTTCATCGCGGGTCCGTTCGGGGCGCTCATGCCGGCCCCTTCACTTCTTCGCCTTCGAGGCAGGCGCGGCGCCGCCGGACTGCAGCGCATCGCTCATGCCCAGCAGCACGCCGCTGACCATCGCCGTGTAGCTCTCTGCCAGCGCCTGCGCCGCGCGCATCGAGGCGGCGCGCGTGCTCTTCAGGGCGCCCTGCATCTGCTCGGCCATGCCGGCGATCTGCTCGGCGGCGGCCGCGGCCTGCGCGCCCGACGCGGTGCCACCGGCCTGCATCTTCTCGAGCACCTGGCTCCACGCACCGGCCAGCGGCGCGCCAGCCGTCTCCGAGGCCTTCTTCAGCGCCGCGAACATCGTGTCCTCGATCTTGTCGAGGTCGGCCATCGCCTTCTTCAGGTGCTTGTCGCGCAGGTCGGCGCCCTGCGTCGCCAGGGTGGCGAGCGCGGTGCGGTTGGCCTCCACGGCCTTCAGCAGCGCCTGGTCCATGCCCGCGACGGCCTTGTCGAGCAGCGCCTCGGCGTCGACGCCGGTCGTCGTGTTGCGTGCCGCGCCGGCGCTGGCCGCCTCGGCCACGCCCTTCAGCGCCGCCTTGATGTTCTTCAGCGTCAGCTCCCGCCCCTGCAGCGCCGCCAGCGTGGCGTCACCGGCGGCCTTCTTGAGCTGCTCGCCCTGGCGGGCACTGGCGTTCTCGAACATCGAGATCAGCGCGTCGGCATCGATCAGGGGCTTGGCCATGGAACGGTCTCCTCGTTGGGTTGGCGTGGCGCGCGAGGCTCGCAGCGGGCACCGATGGCAGGCAGGCGACCCGGCCGGAGCGGCGTGCGCGGCCATTGTGCAGCGGTTCCCGCACCGCCCGGACACCTCGTGCCGCGCTCCGGCGACGCTTCGCTCGCGCCCGGTGCCCGCCCGACGCCCGCCTTGACCTTCGTCGTGCCCGTGCCGCCCGGCCGGGCCGATGATGCCGGCCATGCCTCCCCGGCCGCCCTCCTCGGCGTCGACGCCGCTGCCACGCGCCATCTGGATGCTCGGGTTGGTCAGCCTGCTGATGGACGTGTCGTCCGAGCTCGTGCACAGCCTGCTGCCGATCTTCCTCGTCGGCACCCTGGGGGTCAGCGTCTTCGTCGTCGGGCTCATCGAAGGCGTGGCCGAGGCCACCGCCCTCGTCACGAAGGTGTTCTCGGGCGTGCTGAGCGACCACCTGCGGCGGCGCAAGGTGCTGGCGGTCGTGGGCTACGGGCTCGGGGCCATCACCAAGCCGGCATTCGCACTGGCCCAGGGCGCGGGCATGGTGGTGGCGGCGCGCTTCGTCGACCGCCTGGGCAAGGGCATCCGCGGCGCGCCGCGCGACGCGCTGGTGGCCGACCTCGTGCCCCGCCAGCAGCTGGGCGCGGCCTACGGCCTGCGCCAGTCCCTGGATACCGTGGGGGCGTTCATCGGGCCGCTGCTGGCCACGGTGCTGATGCTGCTTCTGGCCGGGGACTTCCGCGCCGTCTTCTGGGTGGCCGTCGTGCCCGCGGCGCTGGCGGTGGCCTGCCTCCAGTTCGGCGTGCAGGAGCCGCCGCGGCGCGCCGCGGCCACTTCGCGCAGCCCGATCCGGCGCGCGGCGCTGCAGCGGCTGGGCGCCACCTACTGGGGCATCGTCGCCGTCGGGGCCGTGTTCACGCTGGCCCGCTTCAGCGAGGCCTTCCTCGTGCTGAGGGCGGAACAGCTCGGCGTCGCGCCTGCGCTCGTGCCGCTGGTGATGGTGGCGATGAACGTCGTCTACGCCGCCTCGGCCTACCCGCTCGGCAAGCTGGCCGACACGGTGCCGCACCCGACCCTGCTGTCGCTGGGCCTGCTGACGCTGGTGGCGGCCGATGCCGCCCTCGCGTTCGCGACCGGGTGGCCGGTGCTGCTGCTCGGCGTCGCGCTGTGGGGCCTGCACATGGGCATGACGCAGGGCCTGCTCGCCGCGATGGTCGCCGACGCGGCGCCGGAGGACCTTCGGGGCACCGCCTTCGGCCTGTTCAACCTGGTCAGCGGCGTCGCGATGCTGCTGGCCAGCGCCGCCGCCGGCCTGATCTGGGACCGGTTCGGCTCGCAGGCGACCTTCCTCGCCGGGGCCGCGTTCTGCCTCGCGGCCCTCGCGACACTGTGGCTCCACCGTGGCCGATCGCGGGAGCGCGCCTGACCGGCGGCCGGCTCCGGGGGGCCCCGGCACGCCGAAATATGATGGCGATCCCACCCTGACTCACCCGCACCGGAAGGCCTTCATGACCCGCGTCTTCAACTTCAGCGCCGGCCCCGCCGCGCTGCCCGAGCCCGTGCTGCGCCAGGCGGCCGACGAGATGCTCGACTGGCACGGCTCGGGCATGTCGGTGATGGAGATGAGCCACCGCGGCAAGGAGTTCATCTCGATCGCCGCCGACGCCGAGGCGGGGCTGCGCCGCCTGCTCGCGGTGCCGGCGAACTACAAGGTGCTGTTCATGCAGGGCGGCGCCATCGCCGAGAACGCGATCGTGCCGATGAACCTGCTGCGCGGGAAGGCGAGCATCGACTTCGTCGACACCGGCGAGTGGAGCAGGAAGAGCATCAAGGAGGCCAGGCGCTACGCGAAGGTGAACATCGCCGCCAGCGGCGAGGCCGGCGGCTACACCGCCATCCCGCCGCGCGCCGAGTGGAAGCTCGACCCGGACGCGGCCTACGTGCACATCTGCAGCAACGAGACGATCGGCGGCGTGCAGTACCACTTCACGCCCGATGTCGGCGCGGTGCCGCTGGTGGCCGACATGAGCAGCGACATCCTCTCGCGGCCGGTCGACGTGTCGAAGTTCGGCCTGATCTACGCGGGCGCGCAGAAGAACATCGGGCCCGCGGGCCTGACCATCGTCATCGTGCGCGAAGACCTGCTCGGCCAGCCGCACCCGATGCTGCCCTCGGCGTTCGACTACAAGACCGTGGCCGACAACGAGAGCATGTACAACACGCCGCCCACCTACGCGATCTACATCGCCGGGCTCGTGTTCCAGTGGCTCGAGAAGCAGGGCGGCCTGAAGGCGATGGAGGCGCACAACCGCGCCAAGGCGGCGCTGCTGTACGACTACCTCGAGACCACCTCGTTCTACAAGGCGCCGGTGGCCAGGGATTGCCGCAGCTGGATGAACGTGCCGTTCAAGCTGGCCGACGAGTCGCTCGACGGCGCCTTCCTGAAGGGCGCCGAGGCGGCGGGCATGGTGCAGCTGAAGGGCCACCGCTCGGTCGGCGGCATGCGCGCGTCGATCTACAACGCCATGCCCCTGGAGGGCGTGCGCGCGCTCGTCGCCTACATGAAGGACTTCGAGGCGAGGCATGGCTGAGGCCGCCCCGGTGACCCGCGCGCCCTCCCCGCTTCGGCCGGAGCACTGAGATGGACCCGCGCCTCAACGTGCTCGTGCTCAACGCGATCTCCGCCAGCGGCCTGTCTCGCCTGCCGGCCGAGCGCTACCGCGTCGGCAAGGACGTGGCCGATCCGGCGGCCATCCTCGTGCGCAGCGCCGACATGCACGGCATGACGATCCCGGCCAGCGTGCGTGCCATCGGCCGTGCCGGCGCCGGCACCAACAACATCCCGGTGCCGGCGATGAGCGCCCGCGGCGTGCCCGTCTTCAACGCCCCCGGCGCCAATGCCAACGCGGTGAAGGAGCTCGTGCTCGCCGGCCTGCTGATGGCGGCGCGCAACCTGGTGCCGGCGCTCGGCTTCGTCGGCGGCCTGAAGCCCGACACGCCCGACCTCGACAAGGCGGTGGAGGACGGCAAGAAGGCCTTCGCCGGCTTCGAGCTGGCGGGGCACACGCTGGGCATCATCGGCCTGGGCAAGATCGGCTGCCTCGTCGCCGACGCCGCGATCAAGCTCGGCATGCACGTGCTCGGCTACGACCCCGAGATCACCGTCGACGCCGCCTGGAGCCTGCCTTCGCAGGTCAAGCGCGCGGCCAGCGTCAACGAGGTGCTGCGCAGCGCGCACTTCGTGACGCTGCACGTGCCGCTGGTCGACGCGACGCGCCACCTCGTCAACGACGCCAACATCGGCCTCATGCGCCAGGGGGCGGTGCTGCTCAACTTCAGCCGCGAGGGCGTGGTCAGCGACGCCGCGATGCTGGAGGCGCTGGCGTCGGGGCGGCTGGCGTACTACGTGTGCGACTTCCCGAGCGCGACCACGCTCGCGCATCCGCGCATCGTCGCGCTGCCGCACCTGGGCGCGAGCACGCGCGAGGCCGAGGAGAACTGCGCCGTGATGGTGGTCGACCAGCTGCGCGACTACCTCGAGCACGGCCAGGTCGCCAACGCCGTGAACTTCCCGAGCGTGCGCATGGAGCGCGAGAGCCGCTGGCGGGTGGCCATCGCCAACAGCAACGTGCCCAACATGCTGGGCCAGATCAGCACGACGATGGCCCGGGCCGGCCTCAACATCCACAACATGGTCAACAAGTCGCGCGGCACGATGGCGTACACGCTGGTCGACGTCGACAGCCCGGTGGCCGATGCCGTGCTCGCCTCGCTGGCCGACATCCAGGGCGTGCTCTCGGTGCGCTATCTCCCGGAGGCATGATCTCCGTGCGCCGGCCCTCGGCGGCCCGGAGGGCGAAGCGCCCGGTGCGCCGGGCGAAGGGACCGCGGTGAGCCTGCACGAGGGCGAGGGCCCGCCACTGCTGGACACCGGAGTGCCCGGGCGGGCCACGATCACGCTGAACCGCCCGCGGCACCTGAACCGCCTGCACCGCGAGGACCTGCTCGCGCTGCAGGCGCACTTCGCGAGGCTGGCCGCCGACCCGACGCTGCGCGTCGTCGTGCTCACGGGGCGCGGGCGCCTCTTCTGCGCCGGCTTCAACATCGACGAACTCGGGGAGGGGCCGGCTGCCGGCGCCGGCACGGCGGACCCGCAACTCTTCGAGCGCACGGTCGATGCGCTCGAGGCCCTGCCCGTGCCCACCATCGCGCGCCTGAACGGCGGCGTCTTCGGCGGCGCCACCGACCTCGCGCTGGCCTGCGACTTCCGCGTCGGCGTGGCCGGCATGGAGCTGCGCATGCCGGCGGCGCGGCTCGGCCTGCACTACTACCCGAGCGGCCTCGTGCGCTACGTGTCTCGGCTCGGGCTGCCGGCGGCCAAGCGCCTCTTCCTGCTCGCCGAGACGGTGCCGGCCGACGAGCTGCTGCGCCTGGGCTACCTCGATGCGCTGGCCGCGCCGGAGGCGCTCGACGCCGAGGTCGAGCGCCTCGCCGCGAGCCTGCTGGCCGGCGCGCCGCTGGCGCTGCAGGGCATGAAGCTCTCGCTCGACGAGGTGGCCCGCGGCGAGCTCGACCTCGACCGGATCCGCCGGCGCGAGGCACGCTGCGCCACGAGCGACGACCTGCGCGAGGGCCTCGCCGCGTTCGCGGCCCGGCGCGAGCCGCGCTTCAACGGGCGGTGACCGGGCCGCCGAGAGCATCCGACAGGAGGTCCACCCCATGCTCGCCATCGTCGGAGGCACCGGCCTCTATGACCTGCCCGGACTGCAGGTGTCCGAGCGCATCGCCGGCGACACGCCGTTCGGCACGCCTTCGGGCGAGATCCAGCGCGGGCGGCTGCACGGGCACGAGCTGCTCTTCATGGCCCGCCACGGCGCCGGCCACAAGCTGCTGCCGCACGAGGTGAACTATCGCGCCAACGTCTACGCGCTCAAGCGCGCCGGCGCGACGATGCTGCTCGGCTTCTCGGCCGTGGGCAGCCTCGTGCACCGGGCCGCGCCCGGCGACCTCGCGATGCCCGAGCAGTACTTCGACTGGACGCGCGGCACGCGCGAGCGCAGCTTCTTCGGCGGCGGCGTGGCCGCGCACATCTCCACCGCGAAGCCGGTGAGCGCGCGCCTCGTCGACGCGGTGGAAGCAGCCGCGCGCCGGCTCGGCGTGACGCTGCACCGCGGCCTCACCTACGCCTGCGTCGAGGGCCCGCGCCTGGGCACGCAGGCCGAGAGCTTCTTCCTGCGGCAGGCCGGCTGCCACCTCGTGGGCATGACCAACGTGCCCGAGGCCTTCCTCGCACGCGAGGCGCAGATCGCCTACGCGACCGTGGGCATCGTCACCGACTACGACTGCTGGCTCGACGACCCGAGCCAGCACGCCAGCGTCGCCGCGATCCTCGAGCGCTACGCGCAGGCGCTGACCGCGGCGCGGCGCGTGCTCGACGAGGTGCTGCGCTCGCCGCTGCCGACACCGGAGCCGGAGATCCGGCAGGCACTCGCCGGCGCCGTGATGACGCCGGAAGCGGCGCTGACGCCGGCCCAGCGCGGCTGGCTCGAGGTGCTGCGCCGCTGAGGCGCGGCAGCGCAAGGTCATCCAGTGCTGCGCCGCTGAGGCGCGGCACCGCAAGGTCACCCAGTGCTGCTCCGCCGAGGCGCGGCACCGGACGGTCTTCCGGTGCTGCGCCGCCGAGGCGCGGCGCCGGCCGGCCTCAGTGCTCGCCGCCGGCCTGCGGCAGCGCGAGCGTGAACGTCGAGCCCTCGCCGACGCGGCTTCGCAGCGTCAGGCGGCCGCGCATCAGCTCGGCCAGCGCGCGCGACAGCGCCAGCCCGAGTCCGGTGCCGCCGTGCTGGTGGCTCACGCGGGCGTTGCCCTGGCGGAACTTCTCGAAGACCTGCTCCTGCTTGGCCGGCTCGATGCCGGGCCCGGTGTCGACCACGTGGAAGTGCAACCCGCCGTCGGCGCGCTCCACCTTCAGCAGCACCGAGCCCTGCTCGGTGAACTTGATCGCGTTGGACAGCAGGTTGTTCAGGATCTGCTTGAGCCGCAGGCCGTCGCAGTGCACCCGCGCGGGCACGTCGTCGGCGACCTGCAGCGCCAGCGCCAGGCCCTTCTCCTCGGCGGTGAGGGCGAAGAAGTCGATCACCCCTTCCACCAGCGGCCGCACCTCCACCGGCTCGGGGGCCAGCTCGATGGCGCCGGCCTCGGCCTTGGCGAGGTCGAGGATCTCGGTGAGCAGCGTGTTGAGGTACTCCGCGCCCTTGCGGATGAGACCCGACGTCTCGCGGAACTTCGGCTCGGAGACGCGCCGCTCCATCAGCTCGGCGAAGCCGCGGATGCTCGTCAGCGGCGTGCGCAGCTCGTGCGAGATCGCGGCGAGGAACTCCGTCTTGGCCTGGTTGGCCGCCTGCGCCTGCGCCTCGCTGACGCGCAGCGCCTCGTTCTTGCGCTCCAGGCGCTTGACGCCGATCACCAGCGCCGCGGCGGCCGACAGCACTGCCAGCGACAGCAGCGCGGTCATCAGCGCCAGCGTGTTGCGCGTCGCGCGCCAGTCGGCCAGCGCTTCCTCGGTGCCGGTGGCCACCGTGACGAAGAGCGGATAGCTGGCCACGCGACGCCACGCCACGAGGCGGTCGACGCCGTCGACGCCGCTCGTGACGCGGTAGGTGCCGTCGATCGCCGCATCTTCGCGCGCGATGGGGCTGGTGGCGCTGATCTGGCTGCCCATGCCCGCGGGTTCGCGGCCGACGACGCGCGCGCGCACCGTGCGGTCCTCGCCGACGAGCGACACGCTGCCCTGGCTGCCGAGCGAGACGCGCCGGTAGACCTCGTCGAAGTAGCCCGGGTCGAGCGAGGCCACCACGACGCCGAGCGTGCGACCGTCGGCGGCGACGATCTTGCGCGAGACCTGGATCGTCCAGCGCTTGGAAACCTTGCCGAGCACCGGCTTGCCGATGAACAGGCCGTCGGCGCTGATCAGCCCCGGCGTCTGCTGCTCCGGCTTCAGGTGGACGCGGACATGCTCGCGCTCGGAGAGGTCCGGATGGCCGGACTTGGAGCCGTCGGGATCCAGGTTGCTGCCGACGAACCGGCCCTGCGCGTCGACGAACGACAGCTGCGCCAGGATCTTCGGCGCGACCCCCGTCTCGTTCGCGAAGCGGACCATCTCGTCGGGGCTCACGGCGCCGCGGACCACGACCGCATCGCGCATGCGGATCGTTGCGTGGTCGGTGATGGCCAGCACGCGCAGCGTCTGCTCCTCGAGCGCCCTTGCGAGGTTGGTGTTCTGCCGGAACTCGGCCTCGATCGACTCGTCTCGCTTCAGCAGGAGGTGAGCAACCACTCCCACCCAACCCAGCAGCAGCGCGAATGCCACGAAGAGCCAGACGAGCCGGCTCAGGCGTGTGGCCGAGACGCCGCGGTCGTGCGCCGGTGCCACCGGCGGGGCGACCGCGGGGCCCGCGGAAGTGCCATTCGACGGGGGAATGGCATCGACCGACAGTTGGGCAAGGGTCATGAGCAGGCAGGTCCGGACCGTCCGTTGGGACAAACGCCGATCCTTCGGCCGCGCGCGGCCCGAACTTGAGTCGCGCCATCGCCCGGGTCGTGAACTTCGCCCGCCCAGCCCGGCTCGATGCAGCGTGCCCGCGCGAGAAGGACGCCACGGCGGCCCCTCCGGCAACCCGGCGCCTCCGCATCTCCCCGGCCCCCGCGTCACCCCCGCGACAGGTCACTGCTGCAATACTGCCCGTCAGCTGCAGTGACGGCGAAACAAGAAGAAGCCGCCTCGCCGAAATGCCCCTCCAGACCGCGCCCGACCCCGACGCACGCACTCCGAGCGGCCGCCACCGCCTGAGCGTGCTGTTCTCCGACCTGTGCGAGTCCACCGCCCTCAGCCGGCAGCTCGACGCCGAGGAGTACGCCGAGGTGCTGCGCACGCTGCGCCGCGCCTACGACGCGGTGATCACGCGGCACGGCGGCACCGTGGTGCGCATCCAGGGCGACGGCGTGCTGGCCGTCTTCGGCTACCCGGTGCCGCGCGAGGGCGACGGCCGCCGCGCGGTCGAAGCCGCCCTGCAACTGCACGAGGCCGCCTCGCGCATCCCGGTGCCGGCACGCGCCGGCAGCACCGAGGGCCTGCGGCTGCACAGCGGCATCCATGCCGGCCTCGTGTTCGTCCAGGAAGGGGACCCCGTGGTCGGCCTGCTCGAGCTGGTGGGACACGTGCCCAACATCGCGGCGAGGCTGTCCGAGGAAGCCGGGCGCGACGAGGTCCTGGTCAGCGACGAGACGCTCGGTCCGGCGCGCGCCCTGTTCGAGACGGGCGCCGCGCGCCGCCTGCGCGTCCAGGGCCACGACGAGCCGGTCGACTGCTGGCCGGTCCGCGGCCGCGCGCCGGCCAGCGCCGCCGCGGCGGCACCGCGCCAGCCGACGGCCCGGCAGGCCTTCGTCGGCCGCACGGCCGAGCTGCAGCGCCTCGACGAGCAGCTTGCCGAGACGCTCGCCGGCGCGACACCGCAGGTCGCGCTCGTCGGCCCGCCGGGCGTCGGCAAGACGCGCCTGGCCGCCGAGTTCCTGCGCCGGGCCGCCGACCGCGGCTGCCGCGTGCTCGCCGGCTGGTGTGAAGGCGAGCTCGACGCCGTGCCGCTGCAGCCGGTGCTGCAGATGATCCGCGGTGCGCTCGGCCTGACGCCCGACGCGCCTGTCGCCACCGCGCTGAAGGCGATCGGCGCCGCGCTCGAGATGCAGGGCCTGGGCGATGTGCTGCCGACGCTGCTGCCGCTGCTCGGCGGCCCGGCCACGAACCCGTCGGCGCCGGCCGATCCCGTGCCGGCCATCGCGCGCCTCTTTGCCGCCTGGGCCGAGGAACAGCCGCTCGTGCTGTACGTCGACGACTGGCACTGGTCCGACGCGGCGTCGCGGCAGGCGCTGGCCGCCATCGGCGCCGCCGCCGAGGGCGCGGGCCTGATGGTGCTCGTCTCCACGCGCACCGTCGACGCCGGCCACGCGACGATGCGCCACCTCGAGCTGATCGCGCTCGCGCCGCTTTCGCCCGAGGAGGGGGCGGCGTCCATCCGGGCGCTGCTGCCGCGCGTCGACCCCTTCGTGGCCGAGGAGATCTATCGCTACTCGGGCGGCAACCCGCTCTACATCGAGGAGCTCTGCCACCTGGAGGAGCGGCGGCCGGGCCGGCCCCTGCCCCATGTCGACCCCGCCGGCGCGCCGCGGGGTGCCGCGCAACCCGCGGGGGCGGCCTGGCTGCAGACGCTGATCGAGTCGCGCGTGTCGCTGCTGGCGCCGGCGCTGGCCGGGCTCGTGCGCACGCTCGCGGTCATCGGCAACGTCGTGCCCGCCGCGCTGCTGACGGCGGTGACCGGCCTCGCGACGGACGACCCTGCTCTGGCCGAGCTGGCCGAGCGCGACTTCGTCTTCCCCGGCCCCGACGGCGCGCTGCGCTTCAAGCACGGCCTCACGCGCGACGTCATCTACGACTCGGTGGGCCTGCACGAGCGGCGGGGGCTGCACCTGCGCGTCGCCGAGGCGCTGCTGCGGCAGGCAGGGCGCGGCGCCGAGGCCCCGCACGAGGCGCTGGCCTACCACTTCGGCGCCGCCGGGCGCGACGCCGAGGCCGCCCACCACGCCGAGCAGGCAGGCGACCGCGCCGCCGCGCTGTCGGCGCTGGACCGCGCCAAGTCGCTGTACCTCGCGGCGCTGGCGCACCTGGAGGCGGCCGGGCTCGACCGCGGCCGCGTGCAGCGCTGGCTGGCCATCGCCAACAAGCTGGGGCTCATCTGCGTCTTCGACGCCTCGCGCAAGGACCTGCCGGTCTTCGAGCGCGCGGTGCGGCTGGCGCGCGACCAGGAGGAGCCCCCGCTGCTGGCCCGCGCGCAGTACTGGCTCGGCTATGTCTTCTACGCGCTCGGGCAGGCCCACGATGCGGTGGCCCACCTCGAGCGTGCCGCGGCCCTGGCCGGAGGTGGCGACGACCCGCTGGCCGTTCAGATCCGCGCCACGCTCGGGCAGGCCAAGTCCACGGTCGGCGACTACGTCGGCGCCGAGCCGCTGCTCGCCGAGGCGGTGGCCATCAAGCGCAGCCACCGGCGCAGCGCCCGCTCGGCGGTGGGGCTGGCCTACTCGCTCACCTGCCTCGGCGCGCTCGCCGGCGACCGCGGCGACTTCGCACGCGCGCACGAGCACTTCGACGAGGCCTGGAGCGTCGTCAACGGGGTCACGCACGAGATCGGGGCCTCCATCACCGGCTGGCGCGCCGTCGTGCTGGGCTGGCAGGGCCGCTGGGCCGAGGCGGTCGAGGTGGCCGCGGAGTCCACCCGCATCTCCGAGAAGACCCACAGCCTCTTCCAGTTCTGCCAGGGCCGCGCCACCGGCGCCTACGCGGCCTGGATGCATCGCGGCGACCCGCAAGCGATCGACGTGCTGGCCGAATCGACGCTGTGGCTCGAGCCGAGGGACAGCGGCCTGTTCCGTTCGCTCGATCACGGCTGGCTCGCCGAGTGCTGGCTCGTGCTCGGCGAGACCGCGAAGGCGCGCACGCACGCGGCGCGCGCGCTGCTGCGCGCCCGTGCCGGCGACCTCATCGGCGTGGCCCTTGGCTGCCGGGCGATGGCGCGCGACGCGGCGGCGCGCCACGACACCGCCGCCGCGCAGCGCTGGCTGGCGCGCGCGCGGCGCATCGCCGCGCAGCGCGAGTCGCGCCACGAGGCGGCCTGCAACGATCTTTGCGCAGCCGAGCTGGCCCTGGCGGCCGGCGACCGCGGCCGCGCGCGCCGCGACGGCGAAGCCGCGATGGCCGCGTTCGAGCGGCTGCAGATGGCCTGGCACGCAGCGCGCGCCCAGGACTGGCTCGCGCGCGACGCCGGCTAGGGCTTCAGCACCATCAGGATCGTCGGCGACGGCGTGCGCCGCAGCGTGCCGGCGAGCACCAGGGCGGCGACCAGGCCCATCAGCACGCCGAGGGCCATGCCGTGCCCCGGGCACGCATGCACGCCGAAGAGCCGATCGTTCTCGTCGAGCTCGCCGCCGAACATGAGCGCCTCGGCGTCCGGGTCGTCCATCAGCCCGTGCAGGCCGAGCGCGAGCTTCGGCGGCTCGGGGTCACCGGCGGCGCACGTGGACCCGGGCCGCTCGCGCCAGAGGATCCCCGGCACGGGCTCGCGCCGCATCTGCGCCACGAGCGGGCCGCGCAGAACGCGCTTCGCGGCCGCATGCGTGTCGGCGGCAGTCCCCTCGGCCAGCAGCGCGACCTGCAGGTCCCACAGCGACGTGCCGCCGTCCTGGCCGGGTTCGACCCACTCGCGCATCACGAGCGCGAAGTGGGCGATGGTGGAGGGGCCGAAGCCGAGCATCGTGCCGGCGATCGTCCACGGCACGATGTCGTCGCCGTCGGGCTTGCCGTGCAGCGCGCGGTGGATCTTTCCGGAGAGCTCGGGCAGGCCGGCCGGCGGCGTGTCCTTCAGCCACGCCCGCACGGCCTCCTCGATCGCCTTGCCGCGCGTGGTGCCGCGGTGGCGCTCGTGCGGCGAAGGGTGGGCGCCGAAGTTGTGGCGCGCGACGAAGACGAAGTCGCGCGGGCACATCGCCGTCTCGTCGTCCTTCTCCACGCGCCAGGCCGTCCCGCCGCGGCGCATGTGCTGCTCGTCGGGCAGGCCCCACCATTCGCGGCAGAGATCGGCGACGACGTCGTCGCACAGGCGCAGGATGTCGATCGCCGGCGCCTGGCCGAGGCCGGTGAGCCTGGCCACGATGTCCGTGATGCGGCGGCGCGCGAACGCGAGCGTCTTGTCGAAGGCACGCTGCTCGTCGATGGCGGCGATGGCCTTCTTGATGCCGGTGTCGACCGCCAGTTCGCGGTGCCGCGGGTCGTCCAGGCCGAGGAAGCCCTCGCCGAGCGTGCCGGCGAAGCGGCGGCCGTAGCCGCACACGGAATGCGTCGTGCCGCCGTCGCGGAGCACATCCAGCACCTCGGGCTTGCGCGCTTCGAGCAGGCCGTAGGCCGTCTGCAGCCGCCCGCCCTGGTCGCGCACGAGCTGCCAGAAGGCGTCCTTGTCCTCGCGCCGGCCCTGCAGCAGCAGCTTGCGGCGATCGAAGGCGGGGCCCGCCGGGTCGTAGTCCTCGCCAGGGTCGGCGGGCGCCGCGGCCGGACGGGACGCCGGGGCGGCGGCAGGCGCGGCAGGCTCCTGCGCCAGCACGCGCAGCCCTTCCAGCGAAGGCGCGAAGAGGTACAGCCCCCACTGCAGCTCGGTGATCGGTTCGTCGCCGAGGTCGACGCGCATCACCTGCCCGTCCTCGCCCAGCCACTGGAAGGTGCGCCGCACGCCCGGCTGCGGCACGCCCAGCAGCGGGTCGCTGTGCGACGCATGGACGCCGCTGCTGTTGCCCCCGGCCATCCAGCGCTGGATGATCTCGAACTGCTCGGCGAGGCTGCCGCAGTAGGCCATGAAGTACAGGCCGCGCTCGGCTGCGGCGTCGGCGGCCGGCCCGCCCGCTGCGGCGGGCTCGAGGCGGGGCCCGTATGACATGCCCCGGCGCAGCAGGCGCGGCATCTTCTGCGAGGGCTTCGCCGCCGGCAGGCGCGGGTTGGCGCGCCGCACGTGCGACTGGAACGGGCAGCGCGAGCCCTGCGGGTCGGCCGCGTAGTCGAAGTCGTTGCCCGCGCCGGGCGGCGGGTCGAGCGTCGGCGTGCCGTCGTGCCGGCGCCCCATCATCATCGCGGCCATGCGGTCGCGCGCCGCGGCCTGTTCCGCCGGCGGGCGGGCGGCGTACTGCGCGTCGTGCCGGCGCGCCGCCGCATCGAGCACCGCCTGCCAGCGGCCGACGTGCTGGCGCAGCTTGCGGACGACGAGGAAACTGCCGTTGTCCATCAGCGTCACGGGCCGGTCGGGGAAGCGCTGCGCGTCGCGTTCGCCAGGGTGGCCGAGGAAGATCTCGCCCGCGTGCACCGTGTCGTCGAAGCGGGGCTGGTTCGCCGAGGCCGCCGGCGACGCCTGGGGCGACATGTGGGGCGAGGCGTGGGGCGCCGGTTCGGCGAAGACCGGCTGCGGCTGGCTCAGCCCGTCGCGGAAGCCGAAGTGCTCCTTCACGGTCCTGGCCGCGTCGGGGTAGCTGCGCATCGGCTCGGCGGCCAGCACCTGCAGGCCGTGGTCGCCGGCGGCGAGCGCGTCGACCATCTCCTGCAGCAGCGGATGCATCCCGGCGCCGGCGACGTCGGGCGCCGCCAGGCGCCACTGCACCACGGCGTCGACCGACGCGAGGTCGATCTCCACCGCCGGGCCCGGCCCGTGGCGACGCGGGCGCCGCCAGTGCTCGGGGTGGTTGCCGCGCACGTCGCCGAGCAGCCCGGCGCGGGCCTCCATGCCCTCGACGAACTCCTGCGGGAAGAGGTCGACCGTCTCCGCCGCCTGCCCCAGCGCGCGCAGGCCGCCGGCGCTGAAGGCGATGTTCCAGAAGAGCGGGCCGCGCGCCATCGCCTGTCGGCGGCGCGTCTGCTCGGGCAGCGCGCCGATCCAGCGGCGCGCCTTCGCCGCGTCGGTCACGCGCAGCAACAGCAGGCAGCCGTGCGTGGCGCCGTCGTAGCCTTCGAGCAGGCCCGGCTGGACCTGCCCGCTCGCCGGTGGCGCGGGGCGCACGAGTGTCCGGGGCGCGGCGGGCAACGGGTCGAGCAGCCAGTCGACCAGCTCCTTGTACGGCGCCAGCGCGGGTTCCTGCCGCTTCAGCGCCAGGAAGCGGGCGAACTCGGGCATCGCCTTCTGCGCGAACTGCAGCAGGCGGCGGTCGTCGCGGTCGGGGTTCTCCGCGTACAGCGTGCGCAGGTCGTACAGGCCCTTCAGCGCGCGCAGGTGGTTGCCCACGACCTCCTGCATCGCCTGTGCGCCGGCGGCCTGCAGGCGCGCCAGCGCCGCTTGCGTGTCGTCGGGCGGCTGCAGCGACAGCGCCGCCACCGCCCGCTGGGCGCGCACGGCATCGGGCTCGCTGCGCATTCGGCGCTCGGCCTCCTCGAGATAGCGCCCGTCGAGCACCGACGCGGCCGACTCGGCGTAGAAGATCCCGGCGGGCACCTCGTGCGCGCGCACCCAGCGGCAGTACTCGTCGAACGTGCCTTCCGTGCTGAGCGGATAGCCGTCGCAGTTGCAGAAGATCGTGTCGAGCAGGTAGCCGAGGTCGCGGTGGATCACGCGCATGTACGGCTCCCAGCCGCCGTCGAAGGCGACGTTGAGGTACAGGCGCCAGGCGCTCGCGCCGGGTTCGCGCGCGCCGAAGGGGTCGCTCGGCCACACGATGCGCGGCGGCACGAGCGCATAGCGGAACGAGTGCAGCAGGCCCCAGCGGCCCACCGCATCCGGGAACGGCGATGCGTGCCGCTGCGACTCGCGCGCGCCCAGGCGGATGGCCATCAGCGTCTTGAACAGCGCTTCGAGGCGGCGGTCGTAGGTGAAGGTGTCGGCGCCGGGAATGAAGCCGCTCTTCACCGAAGCCACCAGCGCGAGGTTGGCGACGCCACCCAGTTGCGTGCTCTTGATGTCGGGTCGCATACGGCCCTCCTCCCTGAAGTTGTCCGTGACGGCCCCGGCGCCTCGCGGCGCACGGAACCCCGGGCGCGGCCTCATGGCGTGCCGCTGCCCGACGCTGTGCTCGCGCTGCCCGGGCGGGTCGGCCGGAGCCGGCCGCCGGGGCGCGCATTGGGTCACTGTGGCACGGCCGCCTCATCGTGCCGATTGGGGATGACGCTGTCGCGGCGAGAGCCGGGGCGCGCGAGCCGTCCGGGCACCCGGGCGCGGTGAACCCCAGCCCGTTTGCACCGAGGCGGCCGACGCGTCAGCGGCTGGCCGGCGGCGCGGCCTCGCGCCGCAGCCGGGCGTACACCGGGCGGTGGTCCGAGCCGAGGTCGGGGCCGCGGCGGGTCTCCTGCACGCGCCATCGCCGGCGGTCGGCCAGCACGTGGTCGATCGGGATGCCCATGACGCTGGCCAGCGGCACGGGCCAGGTCGGCGCGAGGCCCTGCGCGCGCAAGAAATGGCGTGCCTGGGCGACGCGCAGCCCGCTCGACCACGCCGTGGCATTGAGGTCGCCCGCCACGACCGCTGGCAGGCCCGTGGCCGCGGCCTGGTCGACGAGGTCGGCGATGTCGAGGTCGCGCGTGACGAGGCCGGCCGGCCCGACGATGGGTGGCATCGTGTGCAGCGCCGTCACGTGCACCGGGCCGCCGGGCGCCTCGACGACGGCCCGCACGGCCAGCGGCCCGGCGCGCAGCCGCACCACCTGCACGTCGCGCAACGGGTGGCGCGACAGCAGCGCGATGGCGAAGGGGTTGTCGGCCGGCAGCAGCCGACGGTGCGGGTAGTCCGCCGCCGCCTCGAGGCCGGGTGCCAGGGCCGGCGACACCTCCAGCGCGACGACCACGTCGGCCTGCAGCGCGCGCGCCCAGCGCAGCAATGGGCCCGCGTCGGTGTTGTCGAGGTGCACGTTGGCGCTGGCGACGGTGAAGGGCGGGCCGTTCGCGGGCCCCGCCGTGTCGCCCTTCGCCGAGCCAGCCGGGGCCAGCACATCGGTCGCGGTCCACCCAGGCAGCGCGGCGAAGAGCACGAGCCCGCACCACCGCCACGCACGCCCCAGCGCGCACAGCGCCAGCGCCAAGCCCAGCAGTGCCAGCCACAGCCACTGCCAGTGCACGGCCAGGTCGAGCAGCCAGGCCAACGCCAGCGGCAGGTGCGGCTGCAGGGGCACCGCCAGTGGCAGCAGGAGCCCCCCAGCGGCCAGCACCGCGAGCACACGGCCGCGCCGCGCGAGCCCGGACCCGAGGCCCGGCCACGAAAAAGGGCCCCGCCTCGCGGCAGGGCCCTCGTGAGCCGGTCGGTCGGGGCGGGTCACGCAGCCGCGGCCCCGGTCGCGGTCGTCAGGCGCGCTCGAACACCGCCGCGATGCCCTGGCCGCCGCCGATGCACATCGTGACGAGCGCGTACTTGCCGTTGATGCGCTGCAGTTCGTAGAGCGCCTTGGTGGCGATGAAGGCGCCCGAGCAGCCGATCGGGTGGCCGAGCGCGATGGCGCCGCCGTTCGGATTCGTCTTCTTCGGGTCGAGCTCGAGGCCGCGCGACACGGCCAGCGCCTGCGCCGCGAAGGCCTCGTTGCTCTCGACCACGTCCATCTTGTCGACGGTGAGGCCGGCCTTCTTCAGCGCCATCTTCGACGCCGGGATCGGGCCCTCGCCCATGATCTCGTTGGGCACGCCCGCCACCGCGTAGCTGACGAGGCGCGCCAGCGGCTTGCCGTAGCCCGCCTTGGCCGCCGTGTCGGCATCGGCCAGCACGAAGAACGCCGCGCCGTCGTTGATGCCCGAGGCGTTGCCCGCGGTGACCGTGCCGTCCTTCTTGAACGCCGGCTTCAGCTTGGCCAGCGTCTCCATCGTCGTGTTGGCCTTGACGTACTCGTCGGTGTCGAAGGTGACCGGGCCCTTCTTCGTCTCCTTGACGATCGGGAAGATCTGGCTCTTGAAGTGCCCGGCGGCGATGGCCGCGGCGGCGCGCCTCTGGCTCTCGACCGCGAACGCGTCCTGCATCTCGCGCGTCAGGCCCCACTTCGTGGCCAGGTTCTCGGCCGTGATACCCATGTGGCCGACGCCGAACGGGTCGGTCAGCGTCGCGACCATCATGTCGATCATCTTCGTGTCGCCCATGCGCGCGCCGTTGCGCAGCGCCGGGCTCAGGTAGCCGCCGCGGCTCATGCTCTCGACGCCGCCGCCGATGCCGTAGTCGCAATCACCCAGCAGGATGTTCTGCGCCGTCGTCACGATGGCCTGCAGGCCGCTCGAGCACAGGCGGTTCAGGCTCATCGCCACGCTGTCCATCGGCAGGCCGGCCTGGATGGAGGCGACGCGCGCCACGTACGGGAAGCGGCTCTCGGTGGGGATGGTGTTGCCGACCGTCACGTAGTTGATGACCTTGGGGTCCACGCCGCTGCGCTTGATGGACTCCTTCATCACCACGCCGGCCAGCTCGGCCGGTTCCATGTCGGCCAGGCTGCCGCCGAAGCTGCCGATCGCCGAGCGCACCGCGCTCAGCACCACCACGTCACGCTTGCTCATAGGGTCGTCTCCTGCAAGGGGGATTGAACGAAGAGAGGGCTCTGCGAGGCCCGGTTCCTCGGGAAGATCCGAGTAGACGACGGGCGGCTGGCCGGGAGCTTACACCCGGGCCGAAGCCGATGCCGGCAGGCCGGGCACCCCGGAGCCGGCCCGCCATCGGCGCCCGCGCCGCGGGTTCTCCACCTCTTCGTCCCGGCAGCCACCGGTGCTATCTTGCCGGGCTTCCAGGCGCAGGAAGAGCGAAGTGCCCAAGCCCGATCTCTTCAACTACGAGCAGCCCGGCACCGCGCTGCCCCAGTCCGACGAGAGCGTCATCCTGCGTGGGCTGTCCAGCGCCGAGTGGGACACCTTCGTCAGCTTCGCCGAGCCGCTGCGCTTCGCGCCCGGCGAGCGCATCGTGCAGGCCGGCGAGAGCGGCCGCGCGATCTACATCATCCGCGCCGGCCACGTGCGCGGCGAGCTCGCCGCCGGCAGGAAGCGCGCCGCCACGGCGCCGATGGGGCCGGGCACGGTGTTCGGCGAGCTCGCGTTCTTCGACGGCAAGCCCCGCTCGGCGACGCTGTGGGCCGAGGACGCGGTGGACCTGCTGAGCCTGCCCTTCGCCGCGTTCGAGCGCCTGGCCGCCTGGCACCCGCGCATCGCGCGCGAGCTGCTGCTCGACCTCGGGCGCGTGCTGAGCCAGCGCCTTCGCCGCGCGGAATCCAAGGGCTGAAGGCGGAACGCACCTTGAGCGCCGCCGCCAGCCCCGCCGTCCTCTTCGCCAACTACACGCAGCGCCCCCGGCAGGGGCCGGACGGCCTCTGGCTGGCGCTGCGCCTCGTCGTGCTGGCGCTCGCGCTGGGCGAGATCGCGCTCTTGTTCCTGAAGCCGGCGCTCGGCCTGGCCCTGTTCTGGACCGTCGCGGTGCCGCTGCTGCCGGGCCTGTGGGCCGTCGCCCCGGGCCTGTGGCGACAGGTGTGCCCGATGGCCTTCCTGAACCAGTTGCCGCGCACGCTGGGGCTCGAGGTGAAGCGGGCGCTGCCGGCCTCGGCGCGCTACTGGTCCTACCTGCTGGCCGTGGCGCTGCTGGTGGCGATGGTGGCGCTGCGCCGCCCGCTGCTCAACGACGCCGGCTGGGCCACCGGCGCGATGTGCGTCGTGGCGCTGGTGCTCGCGCTGCTCGGCGGCCTGGCCTTCAAGGGCCGCAGCGGCTGGTGCGGCACGTTCTGTCCGCTGGCGCCGGTGCAGCGCAGCCACGGCCAGGCGCCGGTGTTCGTCGTGCGCAACGGCTACTGCGCGCCGTGCGTCGGCTGCCAGAAGAACTGCATCGACTTCAACCCGCGCGCGGCCATCCACGGCGACCTCGCCGACAGCGACCCCCGCCACGCGACGCAGCGGCTGTGGTTCATGGCGATGCTCCCGGGGCTGATCGTCGGCTACTACACGGCCGGGCCGGCGCTGCAGGCCGGCGGCGTCGGCGCCTACCTGGCGGCGCTGCTCGGCTCGGCGCTCGGCGCGGCGGGCCTGTTCCTGCTGCTGCGCGCGCTGTTCGCGACGACGCCCTACCGCATGGCCACGGTGTTCGGCGCCGCCGCGCTGCTGCTGTACTACGCCTGGGCCGGGCCGGTGCTGGTGGGCGGCGTGGCCGGCGTCGCCGGGCTGCCGCCGGCGCCCGACTGGCTCGTGCAGGCGAGCCGGCTCGTCGGCGTGCCGATCGTCTGGGGCGTCTGGCGCGCCTCGGTCGCCGGCGAGCGTGCCTACCAGGCGCTGGAGCGCGGCGACGCGGTGCGCATCGACGACAGCCGCCTGAAGGCCGCCGGCGGTGGCGACGCGCGCGGCGCGCCGATCGAGATCCTCGAGCGGCGCTCTGGCAAGCGCTTCGCCGCCGCGCCGGGCAAGTCGCTGCTCGAGTCGATGGAAGCGGCCGGCGTGCCGATCGAGTTCGGCTGCCGCTCGGGCCTGTGCGGCGCCGACCCGGTGGGCATCGTCGACGGCCACGAGCATCTCGACGAGCCCGGCGCCGACGAGGCCGCGACGCTCAAGCGCCTGGGCCTCACGGGCCGCGCGCGCCTGGCCTGCTGCACACGCGCACGCGGGCCGCTGACGATCGACTGCGACGCACGCAGCGTGCCGCCGCGCGCCGAGGCCCGGCCCGCCGCGCCGAAGGTCGACCGCGCGCTGGCCGGCGGCGTCAAGCGCGTCGTGATCATCGGCAACGGCGTCGCCGGCATGACCGTCGCCGAGGCGCTGCGCGACGCCAGCCCGTCGCTCGACATCGACGTCGTCGCCGGCGAGCCGCACCACTTCTACAACCGCATGTCGCTCGGCCGCGTCGTCTACAACCGGCAGGCGATGCAGGGCATGTACCTGCTGCCCGACAGCTGGTACGCCGAGCACCGCATCAACGTCTGGCTGAACACGATGGCGGTGGAGATCGACCGCGCCGGGCGCATCGTGCACCTCGGCACCGGCGAGACGCTGCCCTACGACCGCCTCGTGCTCGCCACGGGTGCCAGCGCCTCTGCGCCGTCGCCGGAGTACGCGGGCTGCAGCAACGCGTTCGTGCTGCGCAGCGCCGCGCACGCGCAGGCCATCCGCGCCGCCGTGCAGCAGGGGCAGCAGGGTTCGCCCGCCCGGCAATCGTCCGGGAGGCGGCTGCGCCGCGCCGTCGTCATCGGCGGCGGCGTGCTCGGCGTCGAGGCGGCCGAGGCGCTGCACCACCTGGGCCTGGAGGTGACGCTCGTGCACCGCGGCGCCCGCCTGATGGACCGCCAGCTCGACGCCGAGGGTGCGCAGCGGCTCACCGCGTTCCTCGAGAACAGCGGCATCGCGGTGCTGACCGAAGCGCGGCTCGCACGCTTCGAGATCGACGGCGGCCGCATCCACGCGATGCTGCTGCAGGACGGCCGGCGCGTCGAAGGCGAGCTCTTCGTCGCCTGCGCCGGCGTGACGCCCGACGTCGCGCTCGCGCGCGCGGCCGGCCTGGCCGTCGGGCGGGGCGTCAAGGTGGATGCGCGCATGGCCACCGACGACCCGGCCATCTTCGCCGTCGGCGACGTCGCCGAGCCGGCCATGCCGGGGCCGGCGGGGTTGTGGCCGGTGGCGGTGCAGCATGGGCGCGTGGCGGCCGAGGCGCTGCTCGAGCCGGAACGTGCCGGCGCGCCGGGCTCCGCGCCGGCCGCATCCGCTGCGGCGGCGCCCCCGGCCCGTGTCGTGCTGCAGCTCAAGAGCGACGGCATCGACCTGCGCAGCTTCGGCGACGTCGAGGCCGTGCCCGAAGGCGCCGAGGTCCTCACCGCCGACGCGTCCGCGGTCGAGTGGTGGCGCCTCGTGCTGAAGCAGGGGCAGGTGCTGGCCGCCGTCTATGTCGGGCCGCCGGGCACTTCGCAGGCGCTGACGCGCGCGCTGCAGGGCGGCACAGACCTGTCGCCCTGCCTCGGCGCGCTGCGGCAGCGCCAGCTCGACCTGGCCGCCGTCGCAGCCTGAAGCCGTCGCGGGGCGGCTGGCGTGCCTAGCGCGGCAGCGGGCGCGGCCGGCCCTCGCCGTCGATGGCCACGTAGGTGAGGTCGGCCTCGGTCACCTTCACCACCTGCAGGTTGGCCGGGTTGCGCTCGGCGTAGACGTCGACGTGCACGCTGACGCTGGTGGTGCCGATGCGCGTGACCTTGGCGTAGAAGCTGAGCAGGTCGCCCAGGCTGACCGGCTGCTTGAAGATGAACTGGTTCACCGCGACGGTGGCGATGCGCCCCTTGGCGATGCGGTAGGGCAGCACGGCCCCGGCGACGTCCACCTGCGCCATCACCCAGCCGCCGAAGATGTCGCCGTTGCCGTTGACGTCGGCCGGCATCGGCATCACGCGCAGCACGAGCTCGCGGTCGTCGGAGAGGCGGCCGGGCGCCATCTTCAGGTCGGTTCGGTTGTTCAGCTCTTCGTCCACCGCGCTCTCCCGTCACGCGCGCCGCGCGCAGCCTGCCGCACCCGGCCACCGGCCAGACCCTGCCGGCACGGCCGCCCGGGCGGCGACGCGACAATGGCCGACTCGAAACGAACCGGCCCCCATGCGCACGCTCCGCACTGTATCGCCCGCCGCCGGCCGCGCCCGATGAGGCGCGGCCCGGCCCTGCCCCTGCCGGACGCGCCGGCCGCCGGCGGCGCGGGCACGCGCCCGCCCGGCACCGACTGGCAGACGCTCAGGCGCCTGCTGCCCTACCTGTGGCCGTGGCGCTGGCGGGTGGCGCTCGCGCTCCTGTTCCTCGTCGCCGCCAAGCTCGCCAACGTCGGCGTGCCGGTGCTGCTGAAGTACCTCGTCGACGCGCTCGACCTCAAGCCCGGCGACCCTCGCGCGCTGCTCGTCGTGCCGGCCGGTCTGCTGCTCGCCTATGCCGGGTTGCGCCTGGCCACGAGCCTGTTCACCGAGCTGCGCGAGCTGGTGTTCGCGAAGGTGAGCTTCGGCGCCAGCAAGCAGATCGCGCTGCAGGTGTTCTCGCACCTGCAGTCGCTTTCGCTGCGCTTCCACCTCGAGCGCCAGACCGGCGGCCTGACGCGCGACATCGAGCGCGGCACGCGCGCGCTGCAGTCGCTGGTGTCGTACTCGCTGTACACGATCCTGCCCACGCTGATCGAGGTGATGCTCGTGCTCGCCGTGCTCGGCGGCCGCTTCGACATGGGCTACGTCTGGATCACGCTCGCGGCGCTGGTCGTGTACGTCGTGTTCACCGTCAGCGTCACCGAGTGGCGCACGCGCTTCCGGCGCGAGATGAACGAGCTCGACTCGCGCGCCCACTCGCGCGCGATCGACGCGCTGCTGAACTACGAGACGGTCAAGTACTTCAACAACGAGGGCTTCGAGGCGCACCGCTACGAGCAGGGGCTGGAGGCGTTCCGCCGCGCCCAGGTGAAGAGCCAGACGACGCTGTCGCTGCTGAACACCGGGCAGCAGCTCGTCATCGCGGCGAGCCTGGTGGCGATGCTGTGGCGCGCCACCGAGGGCGTGGTCGACGGCCGCCTGACGCTGGGCGACCTCGTGATGATCAACGCCTTCCTGATCCAGCTGTACATCCCGCTCAACTTCCTCGGCGTGCTGTACCGGGAGGTCAAGCAGAGCCTCACCGACCTGGAGAAGATGTTCGGCCTGCTCGAGCGCCACCGCGAGGTGGAGGACGCGCCCGGCGCGGCGCCGCTCGTCGTGAGCGAGGGCACGGTGCGCTTCGAGGACGTGCACTTCTCGTACGACCCGGCGCGGCCCATCCTGCACGGCGTCAGCTTCGAGATCCCGGCCGGCAGGACGGTGGCCGTGGTCGGCCCGTCGGGCGCGGGCAAGAGCACGCTGGCGCGGCTGCTGTACCGCTTCTACGACGTGGACGGCGGCCCCGGCGGCGGCGCCATCACCATCGACGGCCAGGACCTGCGCGCAGTGACGCAGGCGAGCCTGCGCGCGGCGATCGGCATCGTGCCGCAGGACACCGTGCTCTTCAACGACACGGTGCAATACAACATCGCCTACGGCCGGCCGGGCGCCAGCCGCGAGGAGGTGGAAGCGGCGGCGAAGGCGGCGCACATCCACGACTTCATCGTCGCCACGCCCAGGGGCTACGACACGATGGTCGGCGAGCGGGGGCTCAAGCTCTCGGGCGGCGAGAAGCAGCGCGTGGCCATCGCGCGCACGCTGCTGAAGAACCCGCCGATCCTGATCTTCGACGAGGCCACCTCGGCGCTGGACAGCGCCAACGAGCGCGCCATCCAGGCCGAGCTGAAGAGCGCCGCCGCCGGCAAGACCGCGCTCGTCATCGCGCACCGGCTGTCGACGGTGGTCGACGCGCACGAGATCGTCGTGCTCGAGGCCGGCCGCGTGGCCGAGCGGGGCTCGCACGCGCAGTTGCTGGCGCTGGACGGCCGCTACGCGCAGATGTGGCGGCTGCAGCAGGCGGGCGAAGACGAGGCCCCTTCCGGCCCGCCCGGCGCGCCCGTCGCGACCGCCGCGTAGCGTCCGCGGGCGTCGCCCCGGCCCCCGATCGGCCTCGCTCGACGCGGCGGGCCGAACGGCACTCGCCCCGCCGGGCGCATCGTTCCCCCCGAAGGAAAGACCCTCTCGGTCTTGACAGGCCGTGAGGCTCGGGCCAATACTACGACAACCGAAATCGCAGTTTTATCCCCCCCGCCATGGCCCTCTACGGCGCACAAGTCGAGTACGCGCTGCACACCCTGGTCAACCTCTGCCTGGCCACGCCGGACGAGCCCCCGAGCGCGCGCGACCTCGCCGAGTTCCAGCGGCTGCCGCTGGCGTTCGTGCGCAAGCTGCTGACGCAACTGGAGAAGGCCGGCATCGTGCGCGCGAGCGAGGGGCTGCGCGGCGGCTGGCAGCTCGCCGCGCGCGCCGAGGCGATCACCGTGCTGCAGGTGGCCGACGCGGTGCAGGGGCGCGAGCCCCTCTTCGTCTGCCGCGACGTGCGCGCGCAGTGCGCGCTGTGGCCGCCCGGCGAGGTGCCGTCCGCGGCCCGCCGCGGCGTGTGCAGCATCCACGCGGTGATGCTGGCCGGCGAGCAGGCGATGCGGCGCGAG